>JAABUW010009836.1_pt1 | contig 10792 bp, 11 predicted proteins | sample 5560081 | NCBI WGS metagenome assembly JAABUW01 (sample SAMN10711882, study PRJNA513363) | rock metagenome | isolation source: Antarctica rocks | place: Antarctica: Victoria Land, Knobhead sud | reverse complement strand
ACGCATCGGAGGCACAAGTGGAGGAGACTTGTGGGAAAATATGCCATAGCGATAAGGTTGGGGGTTTGGATATGTTGAAGGGAATCGCCCTTGTTCATGCAAATCATGTGACACCGACTCAGGACAGGTTCAATGCCGCCGATAATGAGTGGAGTCATATCTCCTACTACCCCAAGATCGATGATATGTGCGATGGCTGCAAGGTTTGATCTAGGGGGATGGACATTTTGGGAAATGATATTGGCATATGAGGTTGATGGCAGCCAACTGGCACAGACGAGGTAGCTTTCACATGAGTGATTATAAACGCACATGTAATCAATTGGCCTTCTCTACTTCAACTCTGTGTCCTTCTGGGCTCTCATACCGTAAACTTCCTACGTTGATGCTGAGTCCATTCGTAATCTTCATCATCGAAAGTTGGAGCGGCGGCCTGGGTTAATGTTACTTACGCTGTGGCACTGTCTAACTGCTTGCTCACCAAGCCTTTGAACCCTACTAACCAAACCTCATCAGTGGCAAGTCATTCAACCTAGGCATAGTCATTAGTCCGCTGTAAGGACTGATAGATGAATTTTTAGTTTGTAAACTTCAATCGAAGGATTCAATCCAAATCATGCACAACTCCGTTACCCTCTGGCCTAAAAATTACCTTAGGTATGCGTTTTACTCCTTGAATAGTCTATCAACCCGAGTGTATTAAGCTGAAATGACCGCCATCTCCCCGTCACAAGCTTGAATGCCCCCACATATCGCTTTATACTGCATTTGCATAACACCTTGCGACAACAACATCCACCAAACTGGCCCCAAGCCTATTTGCAAGTCTCACACATATCATCCGTATCGCCCCAACTCAGTATCCTGCTCCACTCATCCGGCCCCACTCCCTTCGGATCATTGACAATAGCATCCAAGGCCTCTCCATCCAAAACATGCAGCCCACCCACCTTATGCATGCATCGATCCTCACAGATCTCAAGCGTCCGGTTCGCACTCTCCCTCCACACCCCACCGATAGGGATACCACGCTTCTGCTTGTTGAAGTAGTAGTAATCGCTCGGGCTGCCGCCGTTGAACTCGTAGCAGAAGGTGTCCTTGGTGCTACCTTTGTCGTCTATATGACGGCATACCCGGTGGTGCCTGCGCACGCGCAGGCATTCGGGTTGAAGGCGGTTGTCGTGGTAAGGGAGAGAGACTTTGGTGATCTTGTCGGAGGAACAGGTCATGGTGAAATTGTAGATGCTGTCGTGGTGGAAATTGTAGTAGCTTATTAGGTAGTAGTAGCCGTAGGTGTGGTCGTCCTTCCACGATGGCGAAGCGCAGTAGCAGCGTGTGGTATTCAAGACGTCGCCGGTTGCGGTGGCGGGGAAAAGCCCACCATATTTGTGGGGAGGGATTGGATCAATGGGTTCGAGGTCCCCAGGCTTTTTGCTAAGAGATAGAAGGGTGGTGTTGCTGATAGGTGGGCAAGAGGAGGAATTGAGTAAGCAGTCGATGCCGGACGTTGAGTATATAGAAATGGCAAGGGTGGAAAAGGGTATTAACAGCGTGAGTAGGGCGTAATAGGTTGACATTTTGCTATACGATACAGAAGCGTGCAGGATTGTATATGGTATATTAGAAGAAATGTACGACAACGGAACGACAGTGGTTTGCGGGGCCCGACAGTGGCCTTTGCGTGTATAGCACTGTCAAGCTGTGAGAGGTCTTTGCAGTGAATGTGGGCTCCTTGGCGAGGACGATGAAATCTTGGCGTGACTGGAGCTCCCCTATTGATGGCAACGCAACGTGAAAGCTTGCAGAGCAATGGCAATTTTGACTTCCGGTGCGCCACCGACTGTAGGTCGAAGCCAGATGTTACGGAAAGCGACAACTATTCTTACCATTCTGAACAGCCAACGCCTCGTGGGCTCACCGACGGACTTTCGTCTCTCGTTTAGTCATTAGTAGTATGCTTTTCGGCTGAGAGCAATGGAGCTCTCAGCTATTCATGATTTCTTTCATCTCGTCGATATCCTTTGGAGCCGTCGTTAAGTTCTTGTAGCCGTCTTTGGTAATAAGGATGTCATCTGTGTCCTAGATTAGCCAAGCAGTCATCATAACGTGAGCTAATGCTACCTTCAATCCTCACACCACCAACGTCCCAATACCTGTCCAAGACTCCCTTGTCGAGGAATTGCTTTTGTCTCTCGTCCTCTAGGTAGGGATCAATGATGAATTTGCAGAAATATATCCCAGGCTCCACGGTGATAACACTTCCTTCAGGCAACTTCCCTCGGACTCGAAGGTATTGGAACATCTTGTCTTTGTCATCGTAATCCGGACACCCACCAGTGTCATGCGTATCCATCCCCAGGTAATGCCCCAAGCCGTGCGGAAAGAAGGCCACACTTGTCCTCGCCTCGAAGAGCTCCTTTTTGTTACCTTTGAGAATACCCAGAGCCAAGAGACCCTCAATAGCTATCTCATGAGCAAGTACATGCACATCTTCCCATTGCACTCCAGCTCTCAACATGGCTAGACAACCGTCCTGCATGCTTTTCACAATCGTGTAAATCTCCTCGCTTTCTTTGTTGAAGGTACCACTAAGCGGCAAAGTCCTCGTAACATCAGCACAATAGCACTCCCATTCCGCCGCTGCATCGACTAGTAAGTTCCATCTTCCGCTCAATGGCTGATTGTTAGATTCATAGTGCAGCGTAGCTGCGTTACCACCGCTTCCAAAAATACCAGGATAGGCTTGCTTTTTGCAGCCCAACGCTATCGAACGTTCTATGAATACGGCTTCCACTTCCTGCTCGTTTCGTGCAGATTTGAGGCTTTTCATTACGGCTATGTGGGCAGCGGCAGTGACTTCGTTCGCATGCCGTATACTGGCAATCTCGTACGCGTCTTTCGTCACTCGGCATTCGTCAATAGCTCTATGCAGAGTGTCCAGATTCCATGGAAGGAAAACACTTTGCTCATACTGGTCAGTAGGAAGATGGTCCTTTTCAACGATTGTCAAAGGTTGGGACGCGTTGGAGCGTTCCTCGAATGACAAGTCACCAGGCGCTTTGTTTCCAAGGAAGTCCTGAAGTTCTGAGACTGGGCGGCAGTCATCTATATCATACTTTTTGAGGGCTTCTTTGGGCAACAGGGGCAGGCCAGACCATATGACGCTGGAAGGTTCGAGGGGTGGTATGAAAAGTGTTAGGTGGGAGCTTGGAATGTGGTAGACGAGGTGGCAGTCGGGCAAGTCGCAGCCAGTGAGGTAGTAGAAATGCCGACGTTGCCTAAAGAGGGTACGGTCAGTACATTTGAGCAATACAACTCGAGCAAGGACTGGCCTGGTGCACGAACCTGAAGGGTTGGGGCTCATCATTGTCTTCGATCATGCGGGTCTTTTGTCCTTGTAGGTAGATTCTTGTAGGGCCATCGTGTTTTATTTTGTATTCAAGATGAGTTGCAATCTTTGCACAGTGGGCTTTGGCGGGGTATTTGCCATTCAATATCGCGTCGTCGTTAACCATGGTTGGTGAAGGAGCGTGGTTGTAGGTGGGGTTCTATACTGTTTGGCGGGGACGGAGTCCCTCAAATATTGCAGCTACTGCTAAGATGGACTGTGCTACAGCTCAGGAATTGCAGAAAGGCTTCTCATGCTTGTGGGGAAATCGTTCCAGCATTGTCTTCATCTGTGTACAGTAACTATCGACGACGAAGGCTATAGGCCAGCGCTAAACGCCATACCATGCACCCCAAGTTGAAAGCCCAAATTGGTTCCTGTCCGGAGATCTATTGATATGATCTATTCGCTCAAACGCAGCAATAGCAACGAAGAAAAGCACTTCAGAATACTTTCAATCCCTCCATCTAGCTAGATATTTCTGCATATCGTTCTGGGGTGCGGGAGCCGGTGAAGCCTACACGTTTGCGTCAGTCACAGCCCTTGAGCAAAAGCTTTCTTCTTTGCCCGCAGACACGTACTGTATTCTCCCTACTCGAAACACTGTATGTAGCACTGACGGTCATTGTGGTGACCTGACTGGGGGTTGGTAGAAAGGTCTTGGCGATCTTCACAGAGCTTGTTGGATATTGAGGGGTTGGTTTATTCGCGGTGATTTTCGTCCCGGGTTTGCCTTGCATTGGAGCGTACTTCGTCAGGCCCGTTTGTGCTGTGTAGGTCACGGCGTAAGGCCCACCCGCCTTCCCAGCAGCAGGAACAGCAGCGGCGTTTGGGTTGATATTGTTCTGTGTTGCTGGTCCACCAGTCCCAGTGACACCTTTGATGCCAGTCTTTATATTTGGAGGGAACGAGCCAGTCATTCCACTTAACGAGAATCGGTCCGAGTAATTAATCACTTGGCCCCCTGTGGCAGACGATATCATCTTAAGGAAGCTGAAAACACATCAGTCAGCGTTCCAATTATCGTGTACTTGGCGTTCATACTATGCATTGGTATCGGTGCCTCCCACGCTCACTGATACTGTTCCAGAAGCTGCATTGCCGGTACTGAATTGCCCATTGGCTACGAGAGGCGCTAGTTGTTGCTGTCATCCAGCATCAATTAGCTGCTAATTTGAAGAGCGTGAAGGAGGCAACTCCGCTTTGCCAAACACGTACAAAGCTTGTATCCTCGTTACCGCCGGCGCAGAGAAACAATTGGTATCCCTGGAGGTCACTTATTGGCGGCGAGGTCCCGGAGTCTTTCCATTGAACTTTTATGACCGAGCCACCCTGCAGTGTTGCCCCTGCAGAAGGGGACGTGAATTCAATGTCGGCCAAGGCATAGGGGGCGACTGCTGCCAGGAGAGTGAGAAGCCGGATAAGCATGGTCGGCGGCGACGTGCTGGTAGGAGGGACTACGGGTCAAAGGGATGATAGTCTACTTCACCAATAATCAGCAGCCAAATGTTAAACGGTCAGGAACAAGGCGAGGGATTGGTGATGTTGAAAGTAACTACACCTGGAGCCAAGATAATGACTAAGCATGACCTAGAAATAGCGGCCAATTGAAGTCAAGCATTTCCGAAAGGAGTTGTCGCTTGAGTTCTCGCCCATGTATTCTGTTCATTGGACTAACAATACCCTTATGTATGCCTATCATGCTCTCTAATTCGATTTTCTCCTTCATCTCGCCCTTAGTCATTTCAACCCACGGCTCCGCTACACGTTGTGCGCAAAGAGCCATTCCTGTCCCTTAAAAGCACGCGCCTGGCCTTTCCACGAAATGTTCCCGATCGATGTGCTTCTTTATATTGAGTAGCTCACATACACGGCGTCGTTTGATTTGACCGACTGGCCCCAAATGCCTTGTTTTGATCTCGGGGATTTGTTAGACAGGTGACCTGATGAATACAGTTAGTCAGCCTCCTGGCAGTAGGAATTTGTTCTTGTTCTGCTGAGCGGACACCGAGTCTCACCGTCCCTCAGGGAAGCTGATTCTGGAGGACGGAAGACCCCGTTGCGCGGGCGTTGTGGGAGGTCGGTCCAACCACATGCTACGGTCATTCACGCAGCCGCAGGTGCTTCTTGTCTCATCATCGCTGGTGGCATACTTTGTCCGAGGACTCGATTACCCCTGTCCTTCAATGGAGTTCACTGTGGCTGGAATCCAATTGAGGAGTTGTATAGTATTGTCCCATCTTCCATTGCCTTGGCGTGCTCCAGAAGCATCTCTTTATCGACCTTCAACTCAAAATTCGTAATGAAGCAAAAGCTGACTTCCAATCTTCCTAGTTCTGTCTCACTTACTCCTCCGACTTTTGCAAACCGTCGATGGGGATAGCTCTGATCTTCTAGAGCTTTCATGGCGACCCGCAGTCCGGCTAGTAGTAAACGGTGGACATTGCGAGCCGTCACAGGTATGATACGTTCGATCACTGCCAGTCGATAAATATATAAGCTGGTAGCAAGGTAGACTGCCGTGGACATTGGACAGTACTCATGAAGGCGCAGGAGGTATTTATCAAGACTGATCGATGGAGGCTTTTTGGAATAGAACTTCCTAGCGATGGCTCCGTGCTGGATGCTCAGTGGCTCCGTATCTGCACCAATGACTTGTAGCGGCTCCGTAGGGTGAGCCTCCGGACTACCGATTGGTGTCTTCGCCTTGGCTGGTACGCCATCAACATCCCCTGCACTCCCCAACCACTTCGGGTGAGCACCTTCCCTCGCATGACGGGCAGCGTTCTCTTTCTCTGCGCCGATAACCCCCAAGTTGGGGGTAGTTGGTTGGCTGATTGGCGGCGTTGGTGGCACATCACCAGTGATCCGGACAAACGTCTCGATCGATCCACAAAGCATCTTCAGCGCCGCTATAGGTGTCAAGGTAAAGACATCAAGGTTGTTGGGGTCCGGAATGACTCCGGGGCCTGCGTATGACTCTCCGCTACCAGCGGATACGCCTAAGTCTGCTGACGGACTAGGAGGAGGTGGAATTTGAGGTGTGGATGACGCTAGGACCTGGATACCACTCCCTTGGCCAGAATTTTGCATCTCAATGCAATGTTTCTCTTTCTAGTCCGTATCGCAAAAGGACCATACTCGGTCCAGATCCTCGTTTTCGCAATTCTAAGTGAAAGGGCGGTGGATATATGATACTGTGATATCGCTGAGCAGCATCAATTTGCCATGTTCGATGCGTTCCTGAGTGCTCAGGCTGTCAACTAGAGGAAGTGATGTCAGCCTTGAGTCTTTCAGGTAAATACGGCCTGGTGACTGACTAGACATCCGGTACATGCCTCAATGTAAGCTAGATTTGCATTGGCTACCCAAAGTCAGCCAGTGACCACTTTGCAGCGAGGCTCTCGTATGTAAGGGTAGAGCAGGGCCAATGGGCCCCAGCGGTAATTCGTGCATGGTCTGCTGAGCTTCCAGGAAAAACTGCGGGGCAAATCATAGCGATGCGTCTGGACCCCGAGGACTAGATTGTCTGACATGGCCAAAAGGACGATATAGAATTCCGCGCATAGGGTAGTCCTCACGTAACTGTAACATCGACAACGAGTTCCGAGTACACTAGTCCTACTGGAACACTTTTACTCGATGGAGGAAGAGCCTAAGAGGGTAAGGTACCTTTTGATTGATCCGCCAAGACGAAACTTAGCGTCTCTCATATTTAATCTGTAACGTTGTTTCAGATTTATCTCTAACCATTTTCCACCTTCCTACGGTTGGACACTTGATCAAAATTTCCTTCCTCTTAGACAGTCGTGACATATCACGCTCAACGACTGACAGTGAAGACACTACTTTGGCCCTTCTAGTTCTCTATCCCACTTTCGACGCAGCGACCGTACAGGCACACAACGTTCGAGACGTCCAAGACCATTGCTGATGCAATCAACATTCAAAGCATAGCTCCACCCGTCCCATTGACCTATTCCACTCCAAGCCTGCCCGACATCCTCTCAAAGGCGCGCAGCTAGCCTCCAACACCTGACCTCTGTGTGTTTCGTCGGTTATCCAACCCTTGGGTTCTCGTATCTGTCTGTGTTGGCAAAGGCGCCGAGAATCCTGGACCTCACACCTCTTACTACTATTTGGTACAAACATCGAGTTGGAGGCATACTCGACCAGAATCTCTGGACATATTGAGGAACTGGGCGGTGGTCGGCACTTCGCCGCTAGGCCAAAAGGGTGGGGGTGGAGACTGAAGAGTAAGGTAGGGTCACAGCACTATTACCCTCGACATCGCTCCCTCAGAAGTCACACCGAATCACCATCGTCTACGCACCTACGGGTTTGCTTTGGCATAGATGACAGAGACAAGGGCGCTCAACACCGCAAGGTTTGCCCGAGCGTTTCCGTTCGAATCACTTGGGAATGGATCCGCAGTACGGACTAGCTTCTAAAGACGATCTTTGGCGCTTGCAAAACGAGATGAAGAATGTTTACGCAACACAAGCAGAACATGCTGACCGTCTGATGCGTCTCGAGCAACGTCAGGAAAGTGACACCCGTTTGAAGTCAGCGTGGGGCGGACAATCGCCTTTTCCAAGCGTTATGAACGGGACACCCCAGCAAGGTAGGCCAACGCACAGCTATGAGTGGGATACCACTGACGTCTTTTCTGTACAGACCAAGGTTACAATCCTGCCGCAGAAGCTTTCAAGAATTTCGATGCTGACCAGTCAAACCTGATGGGAAGCCTACACTTAGACACGGACGATGAGCCAAGACGAGGTGCTTCCAGAGCAAACAGCGTCCGCTTCGATGAGAGCGCGCTACATGGCCATTTCGGTGCTGGCTCGCGATCATCTACCGAGTTTCTTCCGATGAGGACCGGCAGTGCATTTGGTAGTCACGCGATGACTGAACGTTCTTCCTCACACAAATCAGAAGGCAGGCAAAGTTCTACCCACTCCGCTCGAGCAAGCAGTTTTGGGTTCGAACCTCGTCCCCTATCAGCTACTGTCCCGGCCTTCGTTCCACTAGGTCCTCCTCCTGGTCTTTTCATCCTGGGACCGGTCCCATCGATCATTCGATGCTGGTTGGCTACCCACTTCTCCAATGAATCCCTGCTGTACGCTGCAGTTTGTACTGCCTCGTACAAATCGACTTTGGATTTTGGTTTGATATCTCGCTTGGGGTACGAAGATCAGATCACAACGGACCGTGATGGACAGCGTATCATCAAGCTCCCAGTCTACCTGCCTGAGGCCACCATTCAGACCGCATCGTCTCGTTCCAGTAGTCCTGCTCCATCATTGCCCACACTTACGACTTCGTTCGTCGTCAAACAATTGCAAAACAAGGTAGAAGCTATCCAAATAGTCCTTGGTTGTGATGTACTTCGTTCGCGTAATGCGGATATTCACTTCTCCCTTGACCGCTTGACGCTATTCGACGACGATCGCAATAAGCTGTCGGTACCCTTGGTTCGTCCGGAGAACGCAGCTCTCTACCAAAACCTGCAAACGACCAATGCCAATGACAGTTCTTTAGAGTCCTCTACTGCGGATGTACCTGGCCAGGTGAGCGAAGTTTTAAAGACGAATGCGAAGGCTAAAGAGTCAGAAGTGGAGGAGCCGTTCGAGAAGCCTGATCCACATATTGAAGAATCAGAGAGTCAGGCAGCAAGCAGCACCATGCCACCACCAGACACTTCTTCGCCTTCGGTAATAGGAGAAGGAAGGAGGACTGCCGCTAATCGTACGACTAACGAGCCGTCGTTATCAATCAGAGCAAGTGACGAACTCAAAGATTCGGAAAGCCTGACCAATGGGACAACACCGGATACACCAACGAGATCGGATAGTAGCAACATCTGGGGCTCCTGGAGACGAGATTCTACAATGGGCAGCCGAGCTGATGCTTCAGGGTCAAGTGCAAACTCCAGTACTGTATACCAACGGGCTGGTCGTGGTAGGGCCATGAAAGTGCTCAGGCCCACGCGAGTAAGCACCTCTCGTGCAGCTTCTTCCCAACAGCCGGTCGGATTTGATGCTGCTCCTTCACGCTCTGGTAGATCTGATGAGAATCGAAGTCCGGCAAGTGCTACCGATCGAAAATCATTCTCTGGGGATCTGAACAAGCCAGTGCCTCAAGCTATAACAAACAAGTCTCGGTCTTCAAATCCGGTTGGAGGCGCGTCAGCCTTTGGCTGGTTGAACTCAGGTCAGAAGCAATCTTCTACGCCAACGGAATGATGGCATTTGCTTGTGCGTCTCCCGTATCCGAAGAACTTCGACCTCTGTGGCATCAGAGGTAAGCTGTAGCTTTGCTGAAACGCTGTGCATAGATATGTACAATAGAAAGGTATCCAGATGTGCCACACGCACCCGGAATGAAAAACCAGATACAGACTCATGAACAAATGGCGAGTCTTTTACTCAAGCATCTACCGCAGCCTAGTTGCTTCACCCTTGTCATCTTCTGTTTGCAGTTTCTCTTTTCATTGCGATCACATTTTGCACAGTGTATGCACAGCGTCCCTCGTCCCATCCTTCGTCTCTTTCACCAATCCAGCAATAGCCTTGAACCTGCGGATACATCATCAGCCCGCTGACTTCACCTGCCAATTCCGAAGTGAGCACTTACTCTGGTATACTAGCATCTCCCATGCACTCATACAAGAAGCTCTCACTACTCGTCACAATTGCCCCCTCGTGTCTCAACCTGTCCAAGGCAACCCCCCTCTCCCCCTCATGGCAAGAGCTCACTCCGTCCGTGATGATATAAACCCTATGTCCCTCACTCAGCAGGTCCAGCGCCGTCTGCGTGACGCAGATATGAGTCTCAATGCCAACAATAGCGATCTGATACGGTTCGGGCGAGCGTTGCGCGAGAACGAAGCGGAGCTCTGGTACCATCATGGAGAAGGCGGTTTTGTCGATTGCGTAGATGGGAGTGCCATTTGGATTGGTGAGTTCAGAGCAGAGAGGACCAAGGCGAGCGGAAGATTGGGTGGTTGCAAAGATGGGTATGGAAAGGGTAGTGCAAGCTCGGATCAGTTTTTGGGCGGTTGATATGCTGGGCAGGACGCATTAGACGGAATCAGTCTGCAGGAGCTGAAGGGCAAGGGCAATGGCGCAGACGGACACTTTGTCGTATTGAAAGATTGCGGGACGAAACTTCTCTTGGATATCGCAGATGCTGTCGAGGAAGTGAGTCTATGCAGTTGTAGTTGGAGCTCGAGGACGCACAAGAGTGCTGGATTCGCTGAGTGCGAAGCCAGTCAGCAAGAGCATTAGTAGTCTAGTCAAGGGAGGTCCCTCACGGAATCTATGAGATCGAGCCATATTGTCGTCAGGGTTGTTAATTGAAGAAGGTCAGGAAGCTGTCGGAATCGGGATGTTTTTGGGG
>JAABUW010009835.1_pt1 | contig 10794 bp, 3 predicted proteins | sample 5560081 | NCBI WGS metagenome assembly JAABUW01 (sample SAMN10711882, study PRJNA513363) | rock metagenome | isolation source: Antarctica rocks | place: Antarctica: Victoria Land, Knobhead sud | reverse complement strand
TAATTGTAATAATAATTGTACATACGCAACTTAGACTTAAGATTTAATTAAATTTTAAAATTATATAATTAGTTAAAAGTTGTATTGATTGTAATAATTTTATTTTTTGTTTAAAACAATAATACTTTAGATACAAAAAGTTGATTTCTAAGTTTTTTTAAATTAAAAACTGTAATTTGTTCTTAATTAATTTTTAAAAATTTGTAATATTGAAGATCTCTCTTAAGATTAAAAAAGCAACAATTAGTGCAAAAAATATAAATCTTAATTTTAAACTTGTTGTTCAAGAATTTAATAAATTTAAGAAATATATTCTAAAGCGTTTTATTAACAATTAAAGAGCTATTTATTTTAATACTTAGCAAATCTACAAATCTATTTTAATAAAAATAATATAAGCAATTTTTGTCTTTATTTTAACTTAAGATTTCGAGAGTTTTATTAAGTATTTTTAGAAAACTTAAAATATAAACAATTGTTGTATTAATTTTATAACAAATTGTTGTATTAATATCTATATATATATAATAACTTGTAGCAAAAACAATATTAACTAAAATATATTTTGCAACAACTTTAAAAAGTTTGTTATTTACGTTTATATTAAATAGATTTGTATCTTTATTAAATAAACTTAATTTGTTAATTTATATAAATTTAGTTTAACTATAATTAAAGTCTCGATTTATTAGAGTCTTTCTCAAAAATATATAATAAATATTGTTGCACTTTAAAAACAATTTCGAAAACTTCGATTTAAAGATTTGCAAAGACTTTAATTTAGAAGTTTGCAAATATTTTAATTTTAAAGAAAAATATAATATATTACAAATTAAATATTTAAGTAATAATAAAGTACTATCTAAAATATAGCTATTAGTTGATTAATATTATAACACAAAGAAAAGATTGTAAAAATCTTTGATATAAGAATTTTGTAAAAATCTTTTAATTGAAAAAGAAAATATTAAGAATTGCTTTATTAATAATTGAATAATTGCACTACTTTTAGATATAATTAAATTTAACTTTGTATTTAACAAAAACAATTTAACAATTTGAAAGCAATTGTAACTAAGACAAGAAGTAATAAATTAAATAAATAAATTGTTAACAATGCGCAATACAAGAAAAATGCTAGTATAATCTTGTCGCAAATTAATATTAGCTAATTTTTAATTAATTAATATTAATCGATTAAGTTAGTTTTAATTGAATATAGCTTAAAAGTCGAATTTTAAAAAGCTAGAAAACGTACTAATTTCTTGATTGTTAATAGTATAATTAAAATAACAATTATATATTACTATTTCGAGACGTTTAATTATTTTATTGATATTGTTTATTTTTTGAGCTAGCTTTAGAATCTCGATTATTGTAGAATATGTATTGCTAATATATTTAAGAAAAGTATTAATAAAGTTGTGCAATTAATGTTTTTTAATTCTAAGAATAATTCTAATAACTTAATTATTTTTCTTTGTTTTTTGTTATATAATATTAGTTATTTAAGTGCAAAAGATCTTTCAATTAAAATCTTGATTAATATTTGCTCTAAAATTGATATCTTAATTAACTTATATATTTAATTAATTATTGAATTTTATCAAAATATTCTTTACAATAAAAGTAATACTAAAAAGATAGTTTTAAATTATTAGAACTTAACTTATAACTTGCAAAGAATTTGTATTATTTTAATATTATTTAATTAAATTTCTTGCAAAATTAATAGATATATTTTCGATATAGAGTTTGTTGCTAATTACTAAAAGAGTTGCAATATCAATCATATTGCTAGAAGATATAAAAAGAGTATATTTAATACTTAAGTAAAAGAATTTAATAAAATACTAAAAAAATTTAATAAAAAAGTAAGAGAACTTTGTAAAATATAAAAAAAATTTAATCGAAAATTGAAAAAAAAATTGTTTGTAATTTAATTAAAAACTTGTTCAAATTCTAAAAAATATAAAATAAATTGTTTTTAAAAAAAATCTAAAAATATTTGTAAACTTTTGTAAAAGCTATACTAATATTTATTTAAAAAAATTCGAGATTTTTTTACAATAAAATAATATTTTTTTAAGAGTAAACAATAGCAATACTAAATAATTTTAAAATTTTAATACTTTAAATTGTTATTAATTTATATTTAAACAACAATAAAGTTTATACAATTAAAAAAAAACAATTTGCAAAATAAAATTTAATATAAGAAATTGCTTTCGAGTAAAATATACTAGCTAAAGTTAATAATATTATATATATATTTATTAAGTAGTTTTAATTAATTCTAGCAATAATAAGCTTATATTGTTTTAATTTCTATAATTGTATTGTTTACAATAAAGTTAATATTTTTTGCAAAAATATATAATTAAGTTTCAAAACTTTAAAAGCGTATTAATAAATAAAATACAATTGCGCTTGTATAATAATAAGTTCTAATAAATATATTAGATAATAATTTGAATATTTGTCTATTTGTATATAATTAGAAAATAATTAGTTAATACAGAGTAAATGAAAATAGAATTCTGTTTGGTGCAATATAATTATATTTATTTGTAAAGATATATATGTTGATACTACAATTTTATAAATATTAATTGTTATATAACAAAAGCTTTAATTAATTTAATTGTAAATTAATTAAATATATCTAATACTTATAGTTGTCTAAATACAAAGAAACAAAATTAAACAAATAGTTGTCAATTTCTATAACAAAAACAATTTAAGAAACAACAAAATAACAATAATAGAAAAGAAAAAACTTTAATTAATAAAGTAATTAGATATAGAAACTAGAAGATTAAAGAACTTGCTAATAGTATTAAAAATTGTAAGCAAATATATCTACTTTTTTTGTATGTTAATAGTGCTTTATTGCGTACAATAGTTTATTAAAAACAAAGTCTCTCTATTTTGTTTCTCTATTTATATTGTATTTTTAAAACAACAAAGTAATATTTATATTTGTTAAATATTGCAAATCTTGTAAATTTTGCTATAAAACTTAGTAAAAACAATAATATATAAATTCTTCTTTAAAATAAAATTATATAAAATTAATTATAATTAAAGCAATTGCAAATCTAGATATTTATATTTATATAACAAAGAAATTAACTCTAGAACTAGTTAATAATTATAACAAAAGCAATATAAATAAAAAATTAACGCTTAATAATTAAGCAAAATATATATAATTAATAATTTTAAGAGATTTTATTGTTTTTAAGATACAATAAGAATCGAAATATAAGAATTTTTGTATTATAGTACTTGTCTCTAATAATCTTTGTCTAAAGATTGTAACAAGTTAGTTAAATACAAATACAATTGCAATTAAAGAAAGACTTAAGATTTTGCAAAATTATATATATATAAGTTTGTACTCTTTAAACATATAATATATAATTAAATTATATAGCAAAATTAAAAAAAATTGTTTTTTTGCTTTTATATATTGCGTACTTTTAATAAAATTAAAAGACAAAATAGTAATTTTATTGTTAATTTTGTTAAGTTTGTATCTTTGTTATATAAGATTCTTTATTTTAGTATAATAGTTAACACAAAGCATTTGCAAATTCTTTCGAATTTAATTTAAAATATCGAGATTGCAACAATTAAAAGCATTAACAAGAACGTAATTAAAAAGACAATTATAATATAGTAAATAATTAAATCTATAAATTTCAAATTGCTCTTTTAATTCTAAAGAGAAAAGATTAATTTTCAAATAAGTTAATCAAGATTTTATAAATATATTTTAGCGCATTTCTACAAAATTAATACGTAATTATTTACAACTAAATATTTTGTTTGTATTTATATTCGATAGAAGATTAGAAATAGAGTTATAATTAAAACTTAATTTGTTATTAAAACTAGTTGTACTATTGTATTTTTTACAATTTATATTAATTGCGCTTCTAGAATTAAAAAAAGAAATAAAAACAATATTAAGAGAATTCTATACAATAGTAATTCGAAAAATTGAATAATAGTTTACAATAATTAGATATTTTTGTAAAATATATTTTTTACACAAACTAATAATATTTGTCTTAAAACAAAGTAAACAATCTCGAAAATTAGAAATCTTTGTTAAATAGTAATTGTTAAAATATATTGTTAAGCAATTAAATTAAAATAAGATTTTTAACTTAATATACAAAAAGAATATATTAAAAGAATTGTTATAATTTGTATAAACAATCTTAATTTTCTAGATTTCTTCTACTTCTTTTTATATTAATTTATTTATTTAAATTAATACTTTTTTTTGTATACTAGTAAGAAACTTATTTGCAAATCTTTTTTCAAAATATAAGAATTTTATATAATATATATTTATTATAAGCAACAATATTAATAAAAAAAAGAAAAAGCTATATTAATATCTTTGTTTAATAATTTAATAGATCTTGTTGCAAATTTAATTAAAAACAATACTAATATATATATAATAGCAATATAAGAAGATTGTAATATCTATTAATATATTTAACAACAAGCTAAACAAACTTGCAATTAACAACAACAAAAAAAAAAAAAATATTAATATCAAATCTAGAAAACGCACTCGATATAAAAATTCTATTGTAAATAAGAAAAACAATATATATTTATATTATAAAGACAAGTTGTCTTGTATTATATTGATAATAAATAATACAAGTTATACAAATTAATATATAACTAATAGCGTTATTATAGTCTAAAAAACTTGTTTTTAACTTTGCAAACTTATTGATTTTACAAAGTGCTAATAGATTTGCGTCGATCTTAAAATTCTCGCAATTAACTCGATTTTCTAGAAGTTTGTTCTCTCGAAAATCTAATAACGCTTAGCGCAAAAACTTAATAAAGATTTATTTATAAAAGAGTTTGTTGCAACAAGTAGTGTTTTCAAAGTTTAATTATAAGAAGATTTTAATAAATACTAAACAATTTTTAATTGTTTTAATTGTTAAAAATTACGTTATTAAATTTGTAATCTTGTAGCTAAAAAGTATCAAAAACTTTTTTTTGAAACTAATAAATTGTATCTAGATAACGTATTATAATTTTTTTGATTTGCAAAACAAAAATAAGATCGATTTGTTTTTAACAAATTATAAATACAAATAAGTATCTATATTTAAGTATTAAGATTAACAAACAAGCAATAATATAATTGCAATTGTACAACTATATAAACAAATTTTGTTATACAATAATAAAAAGAATTTGATATTAAATTGCAAATAAATATAATCTTTATTACAAAAATAACCTAGACAAAACAAAAAAATCATTGCTAAAGAATTGATTTGCAAATTTATTATATTATTTGATATATATCTTTATAATTGTATAGATTAAGATTAATATTATACAAAAGTTTAAAAAAATAAACAATAATAATCGATTTTAAAAAATATTTTTAGCAAAGTAATTTATAATTGCTTTTTTTAAAAAAAGAACAACAAATAATTTTACAATTATTAAGAGAATACAAAAGTTTTTTTTAACTTACTTAGTTTAAAATTGATTTAATTTATATTTAGCGCAATTTATTATTGTTTAATAGAGCAAATATTTAATTTCTCTATAAAGACTTGCAAGTTTATGTCGAACAAAAATAATATATTTAGATTATTAATTTTAGCAAACTAATATTAATATATAATAGAGATAATTAAGTATGCAAAAAAAATATAAAATAGATTGCTTGTTGTAAAGCAACAACTTATAGAATATTTGCTTCAAGAATAAATTAACAAGCTCGCAATTAAATTTTATAAACAATTTAATTATAAATATATATTGTTAGATACTATAACAAATAGCTTCGATAATATTCTTATTTATCTAGACTTCGATATTAAGAAATAATATATTAAAATCGATATTAATTTAAATACTTTAAACAATTCTCTTAATCTATTAGATAGCAATCGAGAGACAATAATGCAACTATTTATATGCGAAAAGTTTAATATAGACTAATTATAGATTGGAATAAGAACAACTACAATAACAATACTATATTAAGCGACAATTTCTATAAAAACGCAATAATTTCGTTTTTTGTAAGAAATTGTTTAAAATAGCAATAATGTTAATTGTAATTAATTATAAAACAAAACAAAGAATACAACAATTATAAGAGCAATAACAATAAAAAAAATAACAATAATAGAATAAGTATACTTATTTATACAACTATTGTGCGAAGATTAATTAAAGATATATAGAGATATAAAATTAATATTAATGTAAATAGATATAGTACAAATAGTCGAGTCAAACTTTAAGTTAATATTCTAATATAGTTAGATTAACAATTATATTAATAGCAACAATAATTCCGAATTTAATTATAGAGACAATAAAGAGTTGCAATATTTGAATAGAATAGATATTTAAAATAATATTTAACTATAAACAACTAACAAAAGATTAATTGCAAATCGAATTGTTAATATATAGAAAAAAATTAATAAATCTCTATCTCTCTTAAGATATTATTAGAAATATATTAATACTTTAAAAACTCTTAATTAAGATAGTTAAACAAAAGTAAATAGAAATAATATCGAAAATTACATTAATATTAAAAAAGACGCAATTTCAAATATAAATTTATTAATATATAGTCTTTTTTTAATTAAGTTTAAACTAATTATTGCTTATAATACTAAAAAAATTGTTTCGAAGACAAATAACTCTTTAAATATAAAAAGTAAACGATTTAGTATATTAAATAAGATAACAAATTAATTAAGATTATAATATTAAAAAAAGAAAATTAAACTAAAATTTAGCGCAAATTGTCTATTAGAGGAAAGCAAGACTTAATATATTATATTGACAAACAATATAGCAAAGACAATATAAATATTAGTACAACTTCTAAGATTGTATATAATGCAAGTAATTATACTAGATTAATACAACAATTAAATTGCTATATCTTACAAACAAAAATTAAGATTAACAATTAAATTATTATTGTTATAATAGTGCACAAAAATAATTGCAAAGAAGCGATAAAACTTAATTAATCGATTAATTAAATTTAAATTATAATTTTTTATTATATTGTAAACTATTAATATATTTACAATATTAGCAAAGTTAATAATATTAAATTACAAATATTTTTTTAATGTTTGTATCTCGAATTTGTTTTAATAATATTATGTAATTTACAATATTTTAGAGCCTTTTTAGTATATAGCACGTTTTGACGCTTAAAGTTGTAGAATAACAAATAGACAAACAATATTTGTATAATTTATAAAATCAATATAAACAAAAAATTTATTTTAACAAGCAAGTATTGCAATTGCAATCGATATTAGTAGAAATAACAAATCGATTATAGAACTCGACGCAATATATATACTTTGTATACAACAAACTTGTAAAGTTAATAATACTTTTTAATATACAACAAATACAAGATCGAATTTTTTTACAAAAATACAAGTTTATTAATTAAGCAAGATTTTTCGCAAAATATTCAAAGAATATTGTTTAGAAGTTTTAAGTACTCAAATAATTGCAAATATCGAATTTAGAGTATAGTAACTCTTAAATGCTTAGTTTTGCTAGTCTGCTCAAAGCAGCTTAGAGTCTTAGAAAAAATCGCCAATATTAATATTAATATTTATAAAAATATTAAAAAAAATTAAAATTAAGAATAAACTTTTTAAAATTGTTACTAATAATACAAATAATAACAATTTTTTTTAAAGCAAACTTAATAGAGTTTTAAATTAATAAAAAAAAATATAGAATAAACAACAAAATTCTATTTTTTGTCTAATTTATACTATTAATTTAATAGTTTAAAACTTTATTGCAACTCTTAAATTAAAAACAATTGTTAACAATATTATTTTTTAGTTAAAAAATAAACAAATTTAGAATATTGCAAAAAGTACAAACTTGTCTATTATAATTAAAAAAATATTTGTTTATATAATAATATAAAGAGATAATATATTTGCTAAATTTTATTTAGATTTGTATTTTTATTGTTGTTATTAGTAATTTATTTTAGCACTTAATTTGTTTTAGAATCTTTTAAAAACAAAAAAATAAAAAATCTTAAAAACTAATACAAAATATTTGTATTTGTTAAAATTCTATTTATTTAATATTTTGTTGTATATATTAACTATACAATTATATTAATCTTTAAATAAAAAAATATCTAGAAAATTAAAAAATATAGTATATTTAATTAGACAAAAACAAATAACAATCGATTTAATTACTTAACAATATATTAAATTTTTTCTATAAATATATTTTTATAGTTTCTTAAACAACCAATACTAATATTTATTTGAAATTTCTAGTATTTAATATAGTATTTAATTATCTTAATTATTTGAAAAAAATTATAACAAATTATAATTGTTTTTTAAGAAAAATTATATTAAAAGTTTGTAAAAAAGTTTTAACAAAGTTTGTTAAATATTATTCGAAAATAGAAAAACTTAATAAAACATTATATAAATTTATTAATATTTTAAATTCTATACAAAAATTAAGTCTTTACAAAATATAAAACAAAAAAAATATAATAATTCTATAAATTATAAAACAAAATATTAAATAAAATTTAAAATCTATCTTTAATATTACTATAATTTAGTTGCTATTTTAAGAATAGAAGTACAAAGAGCAAATATTGTTAAAAAATAATATAATATAGTAATATATTTAATTTTTTAGTAACTTTTTTATAGTTTAACATAAATATTGTAAGATTTTTATTTCGACAATTTTAATACTTTTATTTAATTTAAAACAAAAACAATCGATATTTTTGCACTAATATTATAGAGAATAAATATTTAATATAAAAATATTAAAAAAACAATATTTTAAACTATTTTAAGTTAATACAAATAATTAGAAATAATATTTTTTGTTCAATATTATTAGTAAATATTAAACAGATTTTTAGTTTTGTTTAAAAAAAATATTAATAGAATCGATCTTAAATAAGTTTGCAAACAATTAAGTAAATTATAATAATTAAGTACTATATTCGTATTATAGATTTAAATTCAAAAAAAACTATTATTAAATTATAAAATATATATTGCAAAATACAAAATAATAATTAGCAAATTAATAGAAATAAGATTTTTTTTGAAATAAAGTTTAAGATTGTTTTAAATAAAATTTATATATAGCTAGATTATTATATAGAAGATTTTATATTTATAATATTATTATAAATAAACAAATATTCTTAGCAATAATATAAATAAATAATATATCTAAAATAACTAAAGACTTAATATTGTATTAAATTAATATGTTTGATTTTTTAAGAGTTATATTATCTCTAATTTCTATATATATTTAAATATAATAATATTAAATAATTAAATTTTAATAACTTAGTAATAGTATATTTAATTTCTTGTAATAATAACGCGCAATCTATAATATTGTTTAAAATAGTATTATAGTACTATCAAAAATTATATTGTAAATTGTATATTATTAGTACAAGAAAGTAAAAGAACAAAAATTCGAATTTCTTTTAAAATATAATAATTTTCTTTTTGTACAATCTTTTATAAAATTATATAGAACAAGATTGTTAAATTCTTTAATTAAAAAAATTAAATTAATAATTTAATTCTAATTATTTAGATAATCTAAATATATAATTATAATATACTTTTTAATTACTATATTTAATAGAAAAAAATACAAAAAATATATATAGCAAAACAATATATTTAATAGATAATACAACAAAATAATATAAATAATAAAGTACAATAAATAAAATAACTTAAATTTTTAATTTTTTGCTAACTATTTCGAATTTCGATATAACAAAAATATTTGAATATTAATTTTAATACTATTTATTATAGTAAAATCTTAGATTCTGTATTAATTGTTTTAGTAATTGTAAATTTTTAGATTTAATAATTTTGCAATTAATATAAATAGCAAAAAGATTACTATCTAAATATATAACATAGAATATTAATATATACTATATAGAAACAATAATAATATAAATAAATAATATATTTACTAAAAAAAAAGTTAATTATAAATTTTTTAATAATTTTCTAAAAAATTAACAAGATTAATCTCTAAATTTGATATTTTTTATTGTTTTCTCTACTAACAATTTTATTTTGCAAGATTTTTCGAATTAATTTTGCAAATTTTTTTTTCGAAATTAACAAATTATTAGTCTTCTAATATTTGCAAATTTTATATAAAACTATTGTTTCAAATTTGTATTTTATTTCTTCTATATTACAAATATTTAACTAACAATAGCTTAATATATTATCTTTTTATATTATTTTCTATATATTAGAAACTATTTTAATCGATTTCTTTTTTTTATTACAATTAATTTTTATTATTATATTTTTTTGCAATTTTTTGTCTGCAATCTTATAAGCTAAATTAAATATATTATTTAAATATATTATTAACTTGTTTAATTCGAGCTCTTAGAGTTTTAAAACAAAATATATTGTTAAATTAAGAATTGTTAATACTAAATAAAAAAATTAACAATATAGAATACAAAAATTAACAAGTTTTGCAATTAAGTATTTAATAGATAATACAATAGAATAATACACAGCAAATATATATACTTATATTTGATTCCAATAGTTAAAAAATATATATTATACAATAATTAATATAGTAAACTTAATAATTTTTAGCTGTAATAATATTAAATAAAAGTAATATTTAAATTCTAACTCTAATATTAAATATATA
>JAABUW010009832.1_pt1 | contig 10795 bp, 12 predicted proteins | sample 5560081 | NCBI WGS metagenome assembly JAABUW01 (sample SAMN10711882, study PRJNA513363) | rock metagenome | isolation source: Antarctica rocks | place: Antarctica: Victoria Land, Knobhead sud | reverse complement strand
GACGAAACCTCAGCACCATTGTCGCTCTACACCTGTTCCACGACTTCGGAGCTCAAGCAGTTCGTCAATAATCGCGGGCTGCATGATCCCTACCCCGGGACTATTGGGTCCAGGAACCTCTACCTTCGTGAGCTGGAGCGAGCAGACGAGTCCTAGGGTTTTCGATTCATAGAACTCCCTCCAGAGATCAGAGTCTATGTCTATAATGAACTTCTAATCCACACCACCGACAACAAAGACGATGATTACCCCCTCACCAAGCTTTATCCAGAAATCCTCCAGACCTGCAGGCTGATACACAAGGAGGCGAACGATATCCTGTACAACGAGAACACCTTTTCGGCGTCCTTCGAAAAAGACGCGCAGCGAGGACGAGATGACCTCTACAGAATGGTCCAAGTCCACCACGACCAAGTTCAAGGCCGCTGGGGGGGATTAAAAAAGTACTCCCGTATCGGACCAGACGCCATGAACGACTTCCCAGACTTTCTCAGGAGGATCTCGAAGCTGAGGCTCACGCTGCGCTGTTGTGGACTGCATTCAACCGGCAGAGATGGTTTTCGCGAGGTTTACTACATCCACGCTCTTGTGAGCTCTTTGATGGAGAGTCATCGTCTTGAGAGCTTACATATTGCTTTAGACCTGCCGGAACGCACGAGCAGAGACGAATTCTCACTGGTGTTGGACCCGTTTACTCGTTTACGCGATATTGAAAGCTTTACGTTGAGCGGTGGTCCCTACCCGGAGATGGAAGATGAACTCCAGTGAGCTTTGAGAAGTGAAGAGCCGGCGTGCAATCTTCTGCGCTATTGGAAGCTGTTATCGGAAGCGACAGAGGCACACTATGACAGTCTTCTTACTCTGAGCGTGGAGCTCGAGGCGGATCCGCGCGATTGCGAGGAATGCGACGGCATGGACTGCCAGTGCGACGTCTGCGAATGTCATAAGCAGGATGGTGGATGCGACTGCTACGGATGCGATTGCTGGTCTTGTGACTGCGGCCGCTGCCCTTGCGGCGATCCTCCGACGCCGGAGTTCATGAAGGAGATCGAGCACCTTAGGGAGTATCTTGGTGGCTATTGGGATAACATGCCCTCTGAAGCCTGGCGAGAGGAGGAATTTGTCAGTCGGTTGCCGCTGCTTCGTGGCTACTTCCGCAGAGTGCCCAATGAGGAGCTTAGTGATCTCGTCAAGGATCTGCTGGCGCGATGTGACCAGCTGAAATCATACACCGAGGAGGACGAACGCATAGCTAACGAGTCTCATTGGGTGTAGATGGGCGAAGTACCGCTCCAACCACAATCAGCACGCCACGCAGTGTGCAATGAATCCATACCAGAGCGCCTCGCTAAGCCGTACAATCAAATATAAAAGGCCGGGGTTCGCTATTCCTTCCTCACACCTCGACCCTGATCCTCTTCTCAGCGCCCTCCGGCACAAAATTGATCCCATCGTCCGCACCCGCAAAAGCCTCCTCGTCGTCGGCAACATTCCGACTCCGCTTGAGACCCTTCATCTTCCGCGTCTGCAGAGCAGAAAGATCCTGCTTGCCGATATGAATACGTCCAACCTTGTCGCCGATGATGTCGGTCTCGATGTTCTTCTTCGTCTTTGCCTGTGACCGAAATGACGTTAGCACCGTACCCACCAGAACATCATGCATCTCAACTGAGATTATACGCACCTCAGTAGTCTTAGCCTTCCTCATAGCCTCCTTCAACATATCCGCATCCGGCTCCCTATGCCTCCCCACCCTGAAATCCGCCCTCGGCCCCATCTCCTCCACATCCACCCTCGGCAGCGTCGAGTTCGGCACCTTCTTCGTCCGTAGCAGATAACACCGCAAATGAATCATCGGCTTCACGCCCTCCTGCTCCTCCTCGTCGACAGAAAAGTGCATCATGTACTGCAAACCCTCGACGTCCACCTTATCCACGTCCGTACCCTTGAACATATCCGTGAAGAGGCTTTTAGCAAGCGTGTAAGCGTTCGGGACAGGCGAGTCGAAAGCAGATCCAGAGAACGAGAGAAGAGGCTTTAGTCCGACTCGAGCGGTGCCGTTTTTGAACTGCGACATCGTCCGCATGGTCTCCTCTTGGATGAGGAGTTCAACCATATCTAGGATCTTGAACCCGAAGAACCGCACCAGCGTCAAACAATGCGGCCGCTTCTTTGAGGTGGAGGAGTAGACCATGAGACTGGCATCGTTCTTTTCCGAGAAGAACTCCAGACTTGTCGGGTCTTCGAAGGGGTGCACATTGTTTCTCTTCGTGAATTTTATGGCTAGAGGTCGTTTTAGAGAGGCGAGGTCTGTGGTCAAGAGTTGGGTGATGTCGGAGGTCGAGGTGTAGCGGAGGAAGAGGGTTTGCTTGGGGTTCTCGACGTGTTGGGGCGCTTTGTTGTCGAGGAAGCGCTTTGTGCGCGCGTTCTTCGGCTTGATTTCTCGTATAGGCAGCATCGTTGCGGTGGGGTGTCGTGGTAGGTGGTGGTGTGTATGAAGATCGTTCTTGCCTGGATTTTTTTCGAGAGCTGGCCGAATGGGGAAGGTGAAATCTTGGCGATATTGATTGATCGCACCAAAACAATGATTAGCTCTCAATTAAAATGCGGGGGCCGAAATCGGATGATGTAACGACGATTAGTATTCGCGACAAAAGTTCGCGACAGATTCAACCTGCAGTCTTCACCGATCTCCAACAACCTTTCTCGACCTCAGCAACTCCTTACCGATATCCTATCACGATGTCGGAGATGATTGCGATCGCTAGCGAGGACGCCTTCAACCACCACATTGCCGCCCTCCCGTCCTCATGTCTGGCCGTCATCTACTTCCATGCTCCATGGGCCGAGCCCTGCCAGCAGATGAGCACCATTCTCTCCACCCTCGCATCGACATATCCGCAATCTACGCCACAAACAATATCATTCCTGAGCATCGACGCCGAAGAGATTAGCGAGGTCAGCGAGCAGTACGACGTCACACAAGTACCACTCGTTCTTCTGCAGAAAGACGGCAGCGTGGTGGAGAGCATAACCGGCACAGATGCATCAAAGGTCCGAAGCGCGGTGGAGAAGCATCATGGGTCGACCGGCGCGACGAAGAGCGTTCTCCCGCCAGCACAAACCGTCTCGAAGCCGGACCCAGCGCCTCAGACCAACGGAGGCCCTCACGAGAACGGAGATGCGGCCACGCCAGACGACCTCGAGGAACGACTAGGTACGCTTGTGAAGGCGGCTCCGGTTATGCTGTTCATGAAGGGTACTCCATCAGCGCCACAATGTGGTTTCAGCAGGCAGACGGTGGCTTTATTACGGGAGAAAGGCGTGCGATATGGATTCTTCAATATTCTGGCGGACGATGAGGTGCGACAGGGACTGAAGGCATTTTCGGACTGGCCTACGTTTCCGCAGGTATATGTGGATGGGGAGTTGATTGGTGGTTTGGATATTGTACGTTACATCTTCTCCGAGATGAGAACATTCTACTAGGCAGCCTGCTAACACGATCTGCAGCTCAAGGAGGAGTTCGAGAACGACGAGACATTCTTGAAGGACTACACGGTGGCACAGAAGGCATGAAGCGATGCTTGTATGCAATAAAGACTACCCTGATGCAGCTGTAGGATGAGATGACCTATGACGAATTACTTTGGCTATCAGAAGATAGCCCTGACTTTCTAGACATCGATCGCGCTGAAGCGCCCGTTCTCTAACATTGGAACCACGTCTCATGCGGTTCTCCAGTGCCTTTTGGGATCCTTGCTCAGCTCGAGATGATCTCACCAAACGCCACCCACCCATGCTGACATCCCATCAATCATGACCTCCACCCACCACCTCAAGGCCACCGCGGCATCCCGTTCTCAAAACCCTCAAGCGGCTTCTCCTCCTCCCAATGCGCAACTTGTGGCTCCACCTTCTGCTCCTTCTGCCCTGCAACCTTCTTTGGCGCCACGTTCCCGTCGCCCACCACATCCTTCACCCTCTCCATCCACCCCCTCCACCCATCCCCAACCACCGAGCTCGAGCCAGACAAATGCCCACTAACTTGCTTCAACCTTAGAACCGCCTGACTATGCTCAAACGTCGGAGCAGCGATCTCGTAATCAAGCATCTTCTCGAAATCGAAATGCACAATCGGGTTCTCGAATGTCGTAACTTCTTCGAGTAGGATATCGATATCGATCCCGTCGCCGCCGTAGGGATCTTGATTGACTCGCCTCTGTTTCTTCGCTGGGGGCGCACTAGCGGCCAAGGCGTATTGTTGGAAGGGCTCGTTATTGCACGCGGTAGGTTGAGCTGTTCGTGGTCCGAGGGGGGCGTTGGGTGATGATTGCATTGCACTCTCTATGTTCCTTGTTCGGGAGTTGGTGGTTTAGGAGAGGTTGACGTATCTCCCAAAACTCGGACTCTGCACAGTATAAACAGCAATGAGACAAAGGACAACAGTGAGCTCGACGACGATCATGTTATCCCAATGCCTGGACACCTCGCTGCTTTAAACACGGTAGAGTAAAAGAAGAATGTTGATCTTCCCCACATGCGCATCCTTGTGGGCCATGGTTGTGTCTTTTATCCTGAGCCAGGCGAGTGGTCTTTCGCATTTTCGTGGTGTATTCGCGGGAATGATTTGCTGCATCTAGCAACGCGAGTCGCGAACTTTGCTGAAAGCTTTCGGAAGGGAGTGTGACGGCGTATGTAGGTGCGGCCCGCTGCATGCACGAAAGAAAAGATGTGGGTCTGGAGATATTTGCCCCATGAGGAAGGAACGGCCGCAGAGTGTTTTGGAGGTCATGATTTGATGTGTATGCAGATGAGCTATGCTGAATGCTTCTATTCGCGAAGCGCAAATCTATGCAACGCCTTTTCGACGTCGGAATCATAACGATAGCCGAACGTCTACTATAACGGCATCATCACTCCTGCTCGCCATCCTCGTCAACCTTGTCCATGCCCGCGCCCATACCATCGTCCTCAGCGTCGTCCTCTTCGAAAGTGCTCATTGGAACCTGATACAAGCGGATCGTCGGCTTATTCGGATCCTTGACCAGGACGAACTTGCCCTCCGTCGCCTCTGCCTTCATCACCATGTCGACGAACGTACGCACGATAGCCCAGCCGTTGTTAAGGTTGAGATTCATCTGCGAAGCGAACTCGCGTGGCTTGTAGCCGAGCACGCCGAGGATAACGTGGTCGGATGTGTTCTTGGGTGAGGCGCGGGAGATGAAGCTGTGCACGAAGTTAGCATTGATTTCGGGTGGTGGCATCGGTAGGATGGACTTACCCAAGCTTCATGAGGTCTGCCTTCGCGAGGATAGCCTGGATGGTCCACCGGGCAAGCTTGCAAGAGTTGTTCTTCATCTCTGTCGCAACGACTGCACCACGCTGGCTTGCCAACTTGCTGCGCCAGTCGAGAGCGCCTCCGGAGCCTTGTGCCTTGTTGTCGAACTCGTTGAGAGCTTTGATGGTCAGGAACTGGTCCTCCCCGCTGATGTTGTTCTTGACGACTGCGTCCAGCTCCGCACGGACGATGAGGTGAAGAGGCTCAGCATCAGCTTCGAGCGAAAGATCAAAGCGACGGTACTTGTACGCCTTCGACGCAGGTGGGTCAGTCTCCTCCGCAGGGTTGTAAAATGGATGCTCGTTGTTCATATCGTGCTTGCCAGTATCGCTCTCGACGACGACTTGCGATGGGAAGACATTGTTGATGTGCGTGGCTTCTTCCTTGAGTGCACCTGGGCTGTTAATCTGGTCCTTGTTACCTTCACTGATCTCGAGTGGCGCATCGGCGGCGTTCTCGTTGACCGTAACCATGTCGAGTGATGAGCCGTCGCGCTTGTCGATGTAGATCTTGCTGTTTTGCTTAAGAATGACAATGTCCCAGCTGTATACACTACGAGGTGCGCACATGAGCATGGAGAGAATGTTGTCGGTGGCGAAGATCGTGGCCTCATCCTTTTCGGCCAGTTCTTGGATGACGGGATCTGATGAAGTGCTGACGTTGTACGCAGCGCGGTCAAGCACTTGTAGCTTCCGCACAGAGGTCGGAGCACCAGGCTGCTTGTCGAAGCCGCGGTCGTAGTAGTACAGGAAGCCATAGTCGTCGAGGTCCTCGCCTTCTCCAGTATCCAGATTGAGCTTCGAGAGGCGGTTGAAGTCGATCTCTTCCAGCATACGCCAAGTATCCTTTGGTTGGACCGACGCTTCTCGGTTTCGCTGCGGCTTGTCGTAGTCTTTCCAGCCAAATCTCCTCCCTCCTCTGCCACCACGACCTCCACGTGGATCATAGCCGCCTCGCTGGCCACCTCGATTATCTGTCCGCTGAAAGGTGCCTCTGCCACCACGCTGATTCTGCTGACCCCTTTGACCTCTGCCGCGAAACACTGCACTGCCCCTGCCACCGAATCCACGTCCACGAGTTGATGCTGTAGAGCGATCGACCAGCGAGAATGTGTTCTCTTCGTTCTGACCCTCGATATTGAAGACTGTTTGCAGACCTCCTGGGCCACCAGCGCCGTAGATCTGATCCCTATACCTCGACTGGTACTGTTGGCGGCCGCCCCGTTCTCGCTCCTTTCCTTCCGCGGTCCAGTCTGCCATGCGACCCAGCTTGTCGCCCTTTGAGAATGGTGCATATGGCACACCATTGAGCGTGGTCTCGGTGGTTGTCGGAGGGCCCCATGTGTCCCCCGACGGCATAGCCTCGATGAGCTCGAGTAGTGATGGCGCCATGTTTGTGTGTAATGTTATCTGATCAGGTCGAAACAGCGTTGGACATCAACCTCCAGGTCAAATTTACGCTGCCAAGAGCCAAGAGTTCGATGTGGGGAAAGTGCGGCCGCTGCCGTTGTCGATCGCCTCCAGATCTACGGTTGCCTTTGGACCTCACCTTCAACATCACCACGAACATATATCTGGCTGGTAACCTCGAGAATCACTACATGGTGCATCACTCTTGGATACCACAATGGCCGTGATGAAGTCATCCCACTGGCATGCTTCAGAAGGTCGAACTTCTGGTTCACGCCGGCGCGCCTTCGAACCGTGAAGACGACGACCGCTATCGGGCGCAAGCGGAAGCATATCTTGATTTTTCAGGCCGGATTATTGAGGCGACTTGTGGTCTCCGTTCGAGTCACGAACTGTCACGGCCTACGCAGCCAACGCTACATAGACTCGGCAACGTTAGTCAAGCAGAGACGAACGAGGCTCAATACGACTCCACCACCTTCTTAGACGACACTCAATTGGCCTACACGGCACTGAACAGTCAGCTGTTCACCTCTTCCTTACCATTGCCGGACAATGTGGTTGCATCTGAACGTGAAGGGGAGAATGAGTCCACCCAGGTGCAGAGCGCTTCTCGAAGTCCAACGAACAAGACTATCAATGCTCTATCGAGTTCTCCGTCTTCCTACCTGAAGACACCATTACTCGGACGCCCCTTGAAGGAGCCGCGGGTTGTTGACGTTGCAGAGAATGGCGATATGCCGCTCCCTAGACAGGTGCAGGGTCGCGCATCAGCTCCACCACCGCAAGCTCCAGTTCTCCAGTCGCAGGACTCCGATGGTGCGCATCAGAGCACCTCTGAGCTACCCACAACTTACTCACTGAGCGATATCACATCGGAATCGTCGAGGGCACGCCGCACTCAATCGCAGCGCTCGGCAAGTGATCCTGGACCGCATGCTGGCAACATCAGCACGACTGCTCTCAACATCGCAAAACCACCAGACAGCCACAAAGGTGCACTCAAGCGAACAGCTTTCGAGGCACAACTCGGAGAACCAGGTGTAGGTTGCAATAGGGTAGACTTGACGTTGAAACCAAGTCTCGAAACGAGACCTCCCGAGAAGGTCGATGAACGGGGTCAGCTCGAGCAAGATAAGTCTTGCGCTTCGGGAGAGCTTCCCCTGAATTCGGACCTGTTGCTTGCAGCACTCTCGACCAGTATCACGCCACCAACGCCAGAAGCAGCCAACCAAGTATACACGACACACCTCACTACCGCGCTGAAACAGCTTGCGACAAACGACGATCTGAACTGTTTTCGACCAGTCTCGATGGCGCGTGAGTTGCGCCCGTCAGAGCGTGGTCACTGGCTGATCGAGATACCTCCCGATGATCCAAAATGGTCTGTTGAGAAACAGGTAGATTTCTGGAAGTTCTTGGAGAGATGGATCGGCGACGGCAGCGTAGGGTGGGGAGTGTGGTGCACTCGCGAGCCTTCCACAGGGACATTGGGGACCGTGAAAGTATACTGCTGGGGAGAGGTGGTGAAGCACGTATATCACCTGATATACACGGCAAGCCTTGCACAGGCTAGGAAAATGGGAGTGCAATGGGTTGACGGAGCGGGCGACGTGATCGTCCAGATGAGAGGAGCGTGATCAGATTAGTCCTCGACGAATCGCAGACGTCTCGCTCGACGCGCTACGGGACCTGCTACCGTACTCGCTGCAGGGTGATTGCTTGAATTGCACGGAGTTGCGAGTATACACGGAAAGCGATTGCGCCGCAGCGTGAGACTCGTACAGTTAATACCTGATTCTTTTCAGCGGAACTTCAGGCAGCCCGAAGTCGCGGCCGGGAAGAGCTGAGCCAGCCAATCACATTCGAGTGGAATTCTCTCCAACACGGGGACGGCCCTCACTTCAGATGGATCCTCTCCTGACTCAGCTCGATCCGTTGTTCTGATTGCCCGCGGTTGGTACAGTCACCTGTTACGTGCGATAGTCCAACAAGGAAAGCTGGTCTCCGCCTAGACTGCAGAAGCAGCTAACCATCCTTCGTATACATTTTTGCGAATACAGTTCTCGAATAGCGAAAGGACCAACCGTAGCCTGGTTCAGCACAGGAGCGATTGCGGGGCTCGCTGACAGTGAGATGCACGAACACGGTTCTGCATTGCCTGCGGTATATAAGTAGGAAGTGCTGTTCACACCTCATAGCTCACCGTTTTTCTCGATTATCCTCATCGACCACTGCGCCATCCACGCCGTTCATCAATATGTTGTTGGACTCAGAGACGTTGAAGAAGTCGTCGATTATCGACCCTTCCATCGATGAGGTCAGCATACCAGAGCGATGAGTTGTTGGTTACATTGTACTTACACATTATCAGTTCATCAAGAGCAACCCTCAGCCGCCCATGGACTGGAACAATGCAGCTGCCATGAATGCTGCAATGGCATTCGGCTCGAAGCAAGGCCTCGAGATGGCGGGTCCGGCGGAATCATCAATTATCGAGGAGTACAAGGACATCCCGATGCGTGATGGATTCCAAAGCATGATCAAAATCATTCGACCTTCCACTACTCCACCAGGCGGTAGTCCACTGATCATTTTCTGCTACGGCGGAGGCTTCATTGGTGGAGACATGCATGCTGGTACCCCGTTCGCTAGAGCGTGGGTCCGACTGTTCGGTGCGGTGGTGGTGAGCATCTCGTATCGTCTGGCCCCAGAATTCAAGTTCCCGACCAGCTGGCACGACGGTATCGACAGTGCAAAGTGGATCGCTGAGCATGCCAGTGAGCTGCATGCCGATCCATCGAAGGGTTTCATATCTGGTGGAATCTCCGCTGGTGGCAACTTAGCTGCCAACATCTCGCTCGCCTCGATCAGCGAGAAGTTCGCTCATCCTATCACTGGACAATGGCTGTGTATTCCTGCTTTGATGGACCACGCGTCAGTGCCGGAGAAGTACAAGGAGTACTTTGTCTCCGTTGAGCAGAACCAGGATGTACCTGTCCTACCTGCCGCTGCAATCGATGCCATCGAGACGCATACCAATTGGGATTCGACTTCTCCTTTGCGCTGCCCTGTGCTGAACAAGGAAGTTCCGCTAAGCCGATTGCCTCCGACTTTCCTTCAGGCAGACGGTCTCGATCCTCTGCGAGACGACGCACTGATCTACGATGAGATGTTGAAGGAGGCAGGGGTGGAAACCCGGATCAACTTCTACCCAGGCTGCCCGCACGGCCACTTCGCTTTCTATCCAGGTGAGTGAGGTCGAGAACCGTTCGAAGATCTTCGGAGATCGCCTGCTGACCCCGCTGATACGTTCTAGGCCTGGACATCTCGAACAAAGCCGTCGCAGATGTCATGACGGGAATGGGATGGTTGCTGAAGAAGAAGATCTCGCCTGAGCAAGGTCTGAGAGCATTGGCTCCAGCCGCTTGATCCGAGACAACGCAAGAGACGGGACGGCGGAGGCTTGATGTGGGTTCCCTGAACCCCGGTTTCCTAGAATAGAGCTCGAGGTTGTGCCTCACATGCCACGCGAGGTACCGCTTCGATCGGCCGAAGCCCTTTCACAGCTGCTATACGTGGTTCCAGCCAGTCCACAAAGGCTGTCTTACTTCACACGTTGTCTATTGCCCGAGGAACGCAATCTCTCCTCTGTAAATTGTGACAACGCACCTCTGCCTGAAGATCTCAAGATCTGGAATTGGGTCAACGCCCTTGAAGCTCGAGCATTCTAGGGTGTTTTTCCGGGCGAAGGTGTCTCAGCTCCACCCACGCCAAGCACGTTGATCGCGGCCCAACGCTGTGGTTGTACGGGGGCGGTAGAGGGCCGCCCGCTGCCTGCCTGCGCTCGGTTGCGTGTCGATTATCGCTTCACCCTGCCACGCGTGCGCGAGCTAATGAAGAACCCTGAACGATCGACGGGTTTAGCACAGTGCTAGGATGATCGATACTTGAGAAGATGGAGGGGCGATTCCTCCAGTGAAGATCGAGAATCAAACACCAAACGTTGGTATCGTTCGCTATCTGCCTGAGGATCTAACAAGAG
>JAABUW010009829.1_pt1 | contig 10797 bp, 14 predicted proteins | sample 5560081 | NCBI WGS metagenome assembly JAABUW01 (sample SAMN10711882, study PRJNA513363) | rock metagenome | isolation source: Antarctica rocks | place: Antarctica: Victoria Land, Knobhead sud | reverse complement strand
GAGAATTGACAGTCAGTTTGGCAGTCTGAAAAGACAGTCATTCAGGTTGACGTTACCTTCAACATGTTCAGCGCGATGTCGAGCCTCCGGGTGGAGGGTCAAGGCCTCGAGGCGCTGTTCCATCGTGTTGAACCAAACGATGCCGTTGACCTCCGCGATATCATCGTCGCATTCGATCATGGAAAAGGCATCACGATATGTTCTGAAAGCTACTGTTTCTTCAAGAAAATCTTTGCCGAAAAGAATGTCGCAAGTAAGACCGTCCAATACATAAAAGGTGGTTGGAATCCTAGGACCCTCGGAATTACCGAGCACTATGAGAACGTCTAGCCTTCCACTTAGTTCGGCGGTACTTCCATCGGCAAATTGGACCGTAGAGCTGCTCAAGCCCACAGGGTTCCTGACAAAATCTCTTTCGCGAATATATGCAAGCGATAGTAGGTTGATCTCAGATCCTGTATCAGCATTTGCAAGCTTTGGCTGGGAATTTGCAAGGCAGTATAGTCGTCGTCTAGGATTATTGAGGCTGCTGAGCTGCATAGGCCCGGACTGCGCTACTGTTCGATGCTGTAGTCGATGTCGATATTTGATAAGTGTCTCTGTCTCGTCGAGAAAAGACATACCCATCAATAGTGGGCAGATTAGAGTCTTGAAAACGTAAAAGATGCAACACAGTTGTAAAGTGCTATCCCTAGCAAATGTGCAATTATTTATCATGACCCGGCCAAGAACCCTGACCAATGATCCACTGGCAACTCGATACACTTTCTGGTGTTCTTGCGCGGTGTCCATCTCCAAGCCAAGCGATGACAGCACATCCGCAGATATGATATTGTCTTCTGAGCCTGAATCCGGTCGAGATACGATTGTCATGCCTTCTATGATCATTGGAAGTTCTAGTCTATGATGCGACTTGAATGGCTTCACATTCCCATCAGCTATACTCCTTAAGTAGGCCTCAGGTGGTCGTGATCTACCCTCGGAAGTCCCACGAGCTCCAACATTAGAATGAGATATTGGCTCATGGTGTTGACCGATTCCTGGACCAATAACGCGTTTGGGTTGGTGGTCTCTTTCGTTCTCCGAGTTGGTCTCAGATCTTCGACGCTTGCGCCCCTTTGCCTATAAGCTTTTGAAGGTCCGAGGGGATCCTTATAACTTACATATTGTGCCTTTACAACCCCTTCCAGCTCCTCAGAGTCGCTGTCGTCAGACTGATGTAGATATTCTTCGCCTGCCTGTTTCGCTACATCAGGGTGGTTCAGTCCTCCCATGAAATCGATCAACACTGTATCCCCAGGATCAGGGATTGCTCTCGGACGACGGCTTTTCTGATGACTTGCGCTTCGATCTGAGGGAGGGCATGAAGGGTTTGCCGGAGCAATGTCCCACGGCGACGGCGACCGCGACCTACGGGGAAAGGAAGACAACGAAAAGGTCGGAGGTGAATGCCACCGTTGGGAAATCACGGGCTCGAGCGGTGGACTCCTCGACGCCTCAGCATCGTCGAAATGCGAGAACTCGGTAGCCATGGTATACTCTAATGAATTGTCGGCTCTCGAAAGGCGAGAAACTCCTTATTGATCGTGTACACAATAACGCTGGCCCACCTGCGAGGTTGTCCCAGCCTTGCGCTAGATAGCGACGATCACATTCGACACGATTCCCATTTAGCGTAGAAGGGGTCACCTAGAACGGGCGCAAACTTAGAACGGGCGCAGCCCTATAGGGCGCTAGTATAAAGCTAAATAACTTTTATATTATAACACGTAGAATACTGATATTTTACGCTTCTAACGTTTTATTTCATAGTAAGATTATCTATTATAGTCGTAGGCTACTTAATTAATTAAATGAAGAGTTAAATATAGAGAAATAATAAATTATACGCCTGTTCTAGGTTTACACCCATTCTAGGTAACCCCTTCTATGCAAGACTCTTACGAAAACTTAGTACTAAACACGTAAATTCTCTCCTAATAATACTTGTATAAGAATTTATATAGTAGCTAATAATTTTAGAAGAATTAGTAGATTATATCTTAGATTATTAAACTAAAGTAGGTAACTTTTAAATATATACTTAAGATATATATTAGTTATATATAATAATCCTATTAAAAATTTGACTAAACCTAGAGTACCTCTAGGGGACTACATTAGGCTTACGCCCTAGTAGGAGGTTACTTCTAGGGGGTAACCTTAGATTCATACCTAGAGGACTACCTTAGAGGGTAATCTTAGGTTCGCACCTAAGGGACTACTTCCAGGGTGTAATATTAGATTTGCGCCGGGGGGTTACCCTACTAATAGGCCGCTAAGCCTAGCGTAGGGACTACTATACCTAATAGGGAGGGGTATACGCAGAGTGTAAGCCTTTCTATATAGAATTGATCATAGAATTAGAGGGGAAATTTGTGTGTTCAGTGCCAAGCTTTCCCAAGAGTCTTGCGAACGCTAAATCTGCAAGTCAGAGTGTCAGATCCTCTTTAGCCGAATAAGAATCCGAACGCCAAGGAGGGAAAGCCCCACCAAAATTGACTGCTGAAAATTCGGCTACCCGCTAGACATCTTGATGCTACACAAATGCTCTTGTATTTCGTCTTGAAGAAACAATGTCTTGCTGTAATACACGATGCGCAGACACTCGAAAGATCAGGTAATCAACGTTCACTATGTTGAAGGGTATTCCTCCCTCGCAGGATTCATCGCCAGCGATTCCGACAAAAGTACGGCGATTTACCGCCGCTTCGACCGTCTTTCCGCAAGGAATCTTCTGTACTATCAAAGTGAGCTAGCGGAACTTGAAGCAGAACAGGATGCTCTTGATGCAGAGGATGCGTGTCCTACAAGATCAACAGTTGCAAAGGAAAGTGCTAGGAATTGGCAGATCCTCACAGAAAGGGCAAATGAGCAAGGAAACATTCGAGAAAGGAGAAGATTAGATGTAGCAGAGCAGATTCGAAGAATATTGAAGGAGTACAGTACGTAATCATTCACGTATCAGGTACGTTGATAATGGGCTTATGATATGTAGGAGAGGCTCTCGTGCTGGAGTGTACCTTACTCTCTCTAAAGCCACCTCAGCGTCGAACACTCCAAGCATTCAGGAACGAATTTCATAACGTGGATCAGGCAGGCTGCAAGGAATTTCCGACGCTTGGTGGAAAAAGCGCCAACATATTGGATGACCCCAATGACTTGATAGCCTTGCGGAAGGGCGAGAAAGAAGATCGACTAACAAGCTTCCTACGATATTGTTTCCCATATCTTTTTATCGTGAGTAGATGCTTGGCTTGAAACGCTCCCTCATGAGACTAAGTGCATGGCAGGCGCGAAGAACACATAGCCCCCTCACGTATTTGTCCGAACGGCGCCTCCACATCGTCGTAGCTTTCCTGAACGTAATACTAGCCGCCGGCCTTCTCTTTGGTGCGATCTTGAATTTGTATTATGTGACAAATGAGCAGAAGAGGCTTGGCCTGATTGCAGGATATACCATCACGTTTGCAATATTTGTTGGAATGGTCACGAAGGCGAGAAGTTCGGAAGTCTTTGCAGCCTGCGCGGCCTACGCTGCAGTTCTCGTTGTTTTTGTGAGCGGTAATTTGGGAGCTCCTTATATCAACAGGATCAGTCGTGGCGACAATGGGACCTCGACTTCCTGCGCGTGTTGAGGTGAAAGTGTCCGCGTAAATAAAGAATTCATATTACGAACTCGGATCACTAATTCCAAGAGAGGAAAAGGTGGACAGTAGCTCGGAAGGCTCAAGGCTACGACCCGAGGCTATCTGATTGGCTAGTCTGTCCTGCTTATCCGGTTGTTCTCCCAACTTAGACCCCTGAGATAGGTCCTAGATACGAACAATCCCAAGTTGTACCGATGCTTTCACTAAGAAAAGATAAATCTCAAATATCGTCTCTAATGTATTAGTCCAAGATTGTCAAAGCTTTACTTCTACATGATCTTCTTCCATGCTTCATGAATGTACATCCGATTTGCTCTTTCCCTGCACATAAAGCATGTAAGGTATTTTGGGCAAGTTGCACACTGATAATGGAAACGATAGATAGTCCGCGCGTGAGGTCAATTGAATCAAGTACAACAAATCTGTCCCGGACCACGCTTAAATGCAAGCACATATCGCAGTAAGCTTGGCGCTCTACGCCTTTCTGATACTTGACGTCCCTGAGACTCAGCTTGCGCAAGACCTCTCGCCATTCCTCGTCGCAACCCTGAATTGTCGGCTCACGTGCGTTAGGCGGAAAGATTTTCTCCTTCTGATGGATTGCGCGGTCTGAAAAATTGCGCCTCATTGGACTTGCACCTACAAAGTGCGCTGCTTCCTAGAATTACAACCAAAAAAGGTGCGCCGCGCTCGAGAGACCGCGCTGCTCCCTAGAAATCTGGCTCTCAAAACTTCCCGTAGTTGAAGAAGAGCACCCCGTGGACAGAGCCTGCTAGTTCGACCCGTACGTCCGTTCTTCGATGTAGATATGGACGTCGATCTGCTTGTTGAACCAATAGTTGTACGTCTTCCATCCCTTACTCGGGTCCGCAAGGCGGATATGGAAGACCCTAACAATTTGAGGGACCAACTTATAGATCTCGCTCAGAGAGATCTGCGAAATGTTAGCTTACATGCCAAAGTGCACACATAAGCCAGCACTCACGTTCTTGCCAATGCAGGTGCGCGGCCCGGCACCGAATTGAACCATCGTCTTGTCCATCCGCAGAGCGTCGCCCTCGATCCAGCGGTCTGGGTTGAAGTTGTCGGCGTCCGGCCCGAAGACATCTTTGTCATACTGTACGACGGCGCCGTTGACGCCGACGCGGTAGCCTTCCGGAAAGTGGAAGCCGGAGATGGTCGCTCCACCGGCGGGGACGAGTCGTGGCATTGTGAGTCCGACGCTCGGGTGTAGACGCATACCCTCGTTGATGCACGCCTTCAGATAAGGAAGCTTGACCGCTTCCGCATAGGCGACAGGCATAGACATCATGCCATCAGCCACGGCTCCGTCGATTTCGGCGGTCAGCTTCTCGTAAGCGGCCGGGTTGCGCATCAGGTGGTACAGGATACTGTTGATCGCAATGGCGGTCGTGTCGGCGCCAGCAAAGCTGGGGCAAGTCTCGTCAGAATGTCGCTTCCCATTTACGGGGAGTCTTGGGAATCGTCAGGCACGTACATTGAGCTGTGGGATTCGACGCAAATGTGCTGATATGTGAAGTCGATTTTCTCCCCTCTGTCGGCGTTGATCTCGAGCATTTTTCGAAGTATATCGCGTTTGTCGTCCTTGTTTCCCTCAATCTCCTGCTTGCGCCTTCTCACGGCGGCTATGGAGGCGTTCTCAATGCGCTTGACAGCTCCCAAGGCCCCACGAACGGATGGCGAGAACAAGATTGTGGATACAAGGAACACTTTAGTCAAATAAGAGGGCACAATGCCGCCGATGGTGAAGGCGGGAAGCAGAGAATCTATGGCTTTCATGTAGTTGCCGATGTCTGTGCGCTCACTCATGAAGCCAAACATCTTGCCGTAGAAGAGCTCACCAAGTACGTCAAAGGTGTACCTGCAAGACAGGTCAGCCTACTACCCAGCTTCATCCCTTAGAGAGAGCTAGACTCCCATAGGTAAGCATCTAGAGCAAGGCTTAACTCACATATTGATCCATTGACCCAGATCGACCACCGATTTCTGCTCTGCGAAATCGCGCATGGTCTCGCAAAAGAGCTGAGTGCACGAGTCTATGGCCCCTTCGGATTCAAGAACGCTGGACATCGAATAGGCATTATTGACGATCCGACGGCGCTCAGAATGCACTTTTTCGTTACGCGCAGGGAAATGACCGACGTATCCGTTGTTTGGTGGGGCCCAAGCATCGTAGAAATCGGTCTGATGAAGTGAGCTTCGCTATAAAAACGAGCGACGGATTAGTACCTTGGTGAAGACGGTCTTAGTGCCGTATATAGTCTAGACGTGTCAAAAAGTGGCTTGGAAGTAGTCATGACAGTGCTATTACCTGGATAGCTTCGGGATCGGAGCAGGCAACCTCGTTGGGCGCGATGCGAACAAGATAGCCTGACTCGTTAGCCTTTGGGAAAATTGCTTTGGTGCATGGATAGTCACTACCATACTGCTTGTGCAATGCGCGCTGCGTGTGCTCCATATCACCCGTACCGGTCTTGAAAACGATCCATGCTCGACTGATGGATGCGAGGAAGGGCCCTGGAATGGAGCAGAGAGGGTGGAAGTAGCGGCAATAGATGATCCAGGCAACCAGATAGATAGAGATGGCAGCGACGGCCAGCTGTAGGAGAGATAAGTTTCCGACGAGCATTGTCGGCCGATATCATTCAACCAAAAAGCCGTGAGAAGAAGTCTAGGAAGAAAAGAGCATGGGTTAAGGAAGTCCTCTAATAGCCTCGTAATAACGCAGGAGGAGAGTAAGGCTATATAAGCACGAGTAAAGTACTAGCGCGACTAATATTTAACTAGTAAGATATAACTTTGATAGACTAACTATTAAACTAAGTTTTAATACTATCTTTTAGTATTAACTTAAATTACTAAGGAACTAAATTCTTTATATAAGATTAGTATAAGATTATACTAATATAATATAGTTAGAATATATATTAAATTATATAAAGAATTACTAACTACTAAGGAATTAAATTCTTATTTATTGATATATCTTAATAATTCCTTATAATTAGTTTGAATTATAAGCTATAAAAAAAGGTAATCTAATAACTAATTCTACTAGTAAGCTTTATATACTATTAATCTAAAAGTATAATAATACTTACTTATATATTCAGATACTTAATTTCTAAGTAATAGTATAGAACTTTCAAGTATTTCTATATATCTAAGAGGATAGTTATATTTAATAACTTGATACTTAGTAGCTTTAAGTAGATTTAAGAATTATAAATGAAATCTCCTAGGGATATTTTATATCCTTTTAGCTACTACTACTAATGAAAGTCCTCCTAATATATAGAGGGTGACACTAAAAGTCTTCATTGAGTAAGCGCTAAATCTACGGGGATAATGGTGCCTAAGATGTTTAGCTTGCTTCCAGGGCTCTACGTACTACTAGGATGTGGTTTCCAGGGTGACTGTCCTCCCAGCTCAGTAAATAATTGGTGCATGAACTCCAGTTAGCGCCAACTCAAGACTTTCGGTGTCATCCTCCGTATCTCTAAGTTATTTACTTAAAGTATATTTTTGTAATATATTCAATAGAGACTATTATATTCAGGGAAGAAACTACTTCTAAGGCGCGCTTTATCATTGTAACGCTATCCTTTCTAACAGGTACCGCGGGATTTGGCTTATCCAACGTCTTCACGAGGCGCGGTTAACGGGTCGCGCCATTGAGCAACCTAGCCCTCCCAGGTGACCTCCACAATCGCCAAGGACGACTTGCGTGGTTGGTACAACCTGGTAAGCTTGAATCTCGGATCCGCTTCTTTAAGAAGCGTAGTCCAGTCGTCGGCTGTACGCTCTTTGGCATTCTGGAAGGCAAGCATATACATGTCATAATCACTGTAAAATCCTTCGTCAGTCTTGCTTGCCGTGCGCGTATATAAGAGGACAGACCGTGCTTCGCGCTCTGCCAAGTAAGGCGCCTCTCCGCGTCCAGGAATGACACGGTCGTTAATCACAACCTTGGCGCCGGGTTTCAGCGCTGGAATCAAGGCTCGAATAATCATCTTCGAGTACTTGTCGGACCAGTCGTGGAGGACAAGTCGCAAAAGGTACACATCGGCTCCCTTTACGGGCTGCTCCTGGAAGAAATCGTGTGCCTGGAAGCTGACGCGTCCCTTTAGGTCTGCTGGGAAACCCTCCTGCCCCTGCACAATAACGTCAGGCGAGTCTTCAACTACGCACTTGACAGTGGGGTTGTGGTCGACCAAGGCTCGCGAGACGTGGCCCAGTCCACCACCAACGTCGACCACTGTGAGCTGGCCGCCGGACTTCCACGGAAAGCCCGCGACCAGGTACTCAGCAGAATACCCCGGAAGCATGGCATGCCATTTCATTGCACCGGCGAATACTATTGCCCGGTCGGGCATGTTTGCAAGTGCTCTGAAAATTGGCAGGTCCGTAGCATTGTGCACACTCCAGCCCTACATATGTTGTATTGTCAGCCAAAGATGTCGAATATAAACAGTAGGCCATACTTACACTGTGCTCAGGCTCTTCGGAGTTGGGGTACTTGACCAAGGCATTGGCAGTCTATAACAGCAACGTGTCAGGAGATCGCCAATCTTGTATTGGGGTTGCTCGATACTTTAGAAAGCCGCCGTACACACCTTCAACGTTGCGGGAATCAGCTCCTCAGCACCGATCAGAACCCACTTACGCATGCCGTCATTCTCCGCGAGCACTTTGGAGGCCGCCGTGTGCACGAAAAAATCGGGAGAAGCCTGGTAATAGACGTGATGCGTTGCGCAGTGAGCAAGCAGGCGTCTTATCAGGCTCCCGCGGAGGTTGAGCTTGTTTGCAAGATCCTGGACTGTAGTTCCCTGAGGTGGGAAGTTCTCCGCAATGCCCAGGCGGACAATGGAGTGCACACTGATCAATGGGTTGCGCTGTTTGGGTCATCGTCAATAAATACATGTAGAAAATGTTCGCTCGCATAGACTTGCCAGCTCGGGGGTCAAGAGAAGGGTGGGCTCGGTCAGCAGAGCACGGAATTCGTCGAGCATCCGAAGCAGCTTCTGCCTAGCAGTACCGGCATTCGAGTCCGGAGCATCGCTGTGCAAAGCAGTAGGAAGACCATGCTCGAAGGATGGCTCTAAAAGACCCAGCTGAGCGAGTTCGTCTGATATGAAGTTGGCCGTCTGGGAGATGTCGGCGGCGCGTTCCTTCAAGCTTGAACGATCCATTTGAAGAGAGAGGTGAAATGGTCTTCTGACTATGTTTCCACCGTGCTTGACAGTCGGATTACAGCCGAGTCAGGTTATAACGATATGGCTTTTACGCGGGGTCGTATCATAGAAGGGATAGCCTTATAACTAAGCGTGCTAAGCTAGAAAGTTACAGAGGAGTATAGTAGTAAGTATATTATGAAATAGATATCTAAAGTAGTAATATAAATCATATCTAGGTACTTATTCTACTCATACAAAATTCTACTAGCGTATTATAGTAATACCCTGGAGTATATATTTCTCTATTAGCCGAGTGTACTAATCTGCTGTCACCGAATGCGATCTTGAACAAAACTTCGGCGGCTTGTAAAGTCCGATATTATACACTACGTCGCTGCGCGGTGCAAACCCCGTTTGCACCTGATGTAAACCAAATGAATACTTGACGGTCATGTCAGGCTGCATCTGTTACTCTGACACCGAATATTCGTTTTTCATCTTGCTTCCCCAGGTCCCCGGCAGCTCGCCGTTGTGGGCCAGCTCTATTGCCTGATTGTCGTCTTGCCTACCAGACCGGCTAGATAATTGGAGCGAACCGAACGAAGTTGAGTGTAAGCGTCGGCTGAACGACATGGTATGCGTTTTCACGAAGAGCTTGCATGCCCGGAAGAACGGAGGTACAGAAGGTAGGCAAGCAGCACTCAGGACGAAGTCGTTTTCGATGCTGTTCCAGATGCCAATGTGGATGCCAGCATCTGCATCGCGTCAGTGTTGGCCAAAATATGCCGTAGTCCACAAGAAGGTACTCACAGAGCAGCGTGTTAACGTCCGGATTTCCGAGAAGAGCCGTATTGGAAACCAACTTAACCACGGCGAATGCGAAGGAACTAGTTATTCGTAAGGCTAAGCTGCCATGATCCTCCCACTGAACGGCACTTACGCAAGACCGAGGCCCATCAGAGCCATCGTACTAAGCTTCTTCCATGTCGGCATCTGCAAGCCCCAGACGACAATGCCAGGATAGACGGCGAAGGCGATGTCCATGAATGCGGATATTCCTGCGTGGGATGTTTGAGCATGTCTGCGATCGAGGCTAGATCTTCAAGTACATACCGCTGACGGTGCAGGCGTAGATGATCTGCACAGCTCTGTTCCAACAACGGGTTTGAGGGTATCGAAAGGGATTCCACTGCCCCGCAGCAGGGTCGCATTGTACAAAGGTTATTATGAACCCGACAATAGCGAGGATGTTCAGAGCTACGCAGAGAGTCATAATCGAAACCTTAAGCCAACGCTGCGGACGGAAAAGGCGAATGATCAGGATACCGATGCCCAATTTTGGAAGCGCAATGCTGAGGAAGGCCCAGGCATCGGTGAAAATGACCCAGAAGGCGGCCGTTGGGACGGTTTCGGGTAAGTTGGCAGGAGTGATCTGTTTGGTCGAGTTGAGCGCCTTTTGGAAGACAGCAGCTCTGATAATGTCAAGCATCTATTGGATGACGCAGTCAGCATCTTGGCTTCTGATGGGTAGCGTAGTGGTACTATCGTGGCAGAGAGCGTACCCAGGAGATGGAGATGACGAGGTCATCCCAGCCAAGGCCGTCCTTATGCAGGCGCATGCGCGAAAAGACTCTCATGCCAAAGAGAATGGTAGATATGGCGGTGAAAGGCCATGTCGCGGCAGAGGCCTGGTATGTGCTTTGAATCAGTGCTTCTTGGTTAGCCATGGTCGCTGTTTACGAATGGACTATGTGTCGAGCGGGTGCGGGTGGGCCAAGAAGGTAACGAAACATAAAGAGGAGATCTAGAGCTGAACGCCCACCGAAAGGGTCTGGACGGCGGGTATGAAACAAGTGGTGTCATTGATGCACCGCCCCCCTCCCACAGCGTGCAGCTTGCACAGCCTACAG
>JAABUW010009825.1_pt1 | contig 10799 bp, 15 predicted proteins | sample 5560081 | NCBI WGS metagenome assembly JAABUW01 (sample SAMN10711882, study PRJNA513363) | rock metagenome | isolation source: Antarctica rocks | place: Antarctica: Victoria Land, Knobhead sud | reverse complement strand
GGGAAGGGAAGGGAAGGGAAGGGAAGGGAAGGGAAGGGAAGGGAAGGGAAGGGAAGGGAAGGGAAGGGAATAAGTGTCATGCCAGTATCGTATCACCCATGGGCTGAACAGTATGAGTCTGTCTGTGAGGATCAGTGATGGCAAATTAACAGAGATAGACATAGCAGATACACAATGCTGGTGTTATCAGCTGACTGATCAGTCCAGAGCTCCTTCATTCATGGCATGTGGTAAGCAAATGTGTTACAGCAGATGCGTTATAAATTTCTCCATTTGATTCAAACAAAACAAAATAGCATATTCAAAATCAAATAGAATAAAATTCCTTAAAAAACAATGCTAGATGTATTACCTGCTGCAGGCAGTCAGCTCCAGCACTTTGATACTGTTCCAACTGGATGGCGAAGAGGGAAGGTAGGTGCAGGCGGCCATGACGCTCCATACGAACCAGCCCCTCCACACTCCACCCAACCTGCCATCAACACTGCGTAATTCAATTTGTTTGACCAACTTATCCAATCTATTTGACCAAGTAATTCAATTCATTTGCTGCCGAGAGCCAGTGCAAGAACATATCGGTGCAAGAACATATGCGCATGCTGCGCATATGCCAGCACAACACGTGAGGCAGTCATGTTGCTTACAGGCGCCCTACAGCTACATGCGCATACTGTGTATGCACAAGCATGAAATGTGAGGCAGTCATGCTGCGTAAAAGGGTGCGGCAGACAGCCATATGGACTGATGGGACACCCTAGGGTCAGGCCAAATGTGATGAAATGCCAACCTACATGGAGCAAAAACAACAGTATTTAGGTCTAGGTTGTCAGAGCCTAACAACAGAACTCTCCTTTACTGTTCACCAGCTAGCTGAATATGCAGACAACGTGACATAAATGCTTCTGCGCCTGCAAGCAGACCTCTCGATGACAACACATTAGCTGGCTGAGTATGCAGACAATATGGCATAAGAGCTTCGAGTATGACAGTGCTTTTCAGTCTCGAGTTACAGCAGACTGAACTCTCTAGCATGGTTCACAGAGCCATAGCTGGAGCAAACGTGATGGCTGAATAGCACGAGGTTTGTCACTGTTGTTTACTGTTGCATTACTGTTGCTTACTGATGTGTTACTGTTGTGTTTTTGTTGTGTTACTGTTGTGTTACTGTTGCTTACTGATGTGTTGCTGTTACTTACTGTTTGGTTACCATTGTTCTGTCTTGAGTCAAAGCAAGGCTGACTCTCTACCACAACACAGAATCGAGCTGTTGACTTCTTCCCAGGTGGTCAAGACAGAAGGTTACCACTGCTGATTCATCTTCCCAAATGGTGGGACAGAAGCTTACAACTGCTGATTCGTCTTCCCAGGTGGTGGGACAGAAGCTTACATTTGCTGATTCATCTTCCCAGGTGGTCAAGACAGAAGCTTACCACTGCTGATTCATCTTCGTCTGCAGCCAGTTGGCTTTTGGGGAGGTGGAAGAGGTAGGACAAGGGGCCGGAGAATGCGAGGTGCCAGGTGTCAGACTCCCACTGGCTGCTGAAGGCTTGCACCACCTCCAGCAAGACTGCTACAGCCTCATCGGCGACCTAAAAAAGCAATAAGATGAAGAAGAGAAGACTAAAAGAAGAAGAAGAAGAAGAAGAAAAGATGAAGACCACGCTTTTCGGCGTCAATTTAATGAGAAGCCTGCATTGGTTGAACTCCTCAAGCTGTACTCACAGACAAAATCATTTCGCTTCATCTTTCATGTTGGTCTATCTGGGTTTGTGTTTGTTACATGTTGAATGGTTTATCAAGCCTGGCCCGTTTTCAGTATTATCAAAAATCGAAATTGTGGATGCACTACAGCAGTGACTGCATGAAGCTCTGTAAGTCTTAGTTCCTTTTGCTCGACTGCTTGGAGTGCTGATTGTCAAAACCGGGTCAGCTAAGGCCAAATATATACAATGGGATCTGGGAACCTCAGTGTAACATGATTGCACATGTTATTGGATGCCGATACAGTGCAAGAGTCACCCAAAACAGATCTGTCAAAATCACCAAAAGGTACTGATAGGAAGATGGGAGGGTGCAAGGATACCTCAGGGCGTGGATCATGGCGGGCAACAGTAGCAAATTGACCCAGCACCAGCCCCCAGGGATGATCAGGGGTGCCAGCCTCTGACCCTGGGGCATGAGAGCCTGCCTCGCTGGGGCGCCGGCTGGGGGCGGGGGTGGCAAAGGGCATCTTCATGGCAATTGAGGGTGCGTCCCATACCTGTACACAAAATTTTGATCTGCAAAGGCTGATTTGACATACAAGTGTCTGTTTATGTGATGATGAACCAGGAAGCATGTTTTTTGATAGGGGGATCTTTTTCTTCAATGTCAATGTATTTTGCAGTGACTCTGTTGAATCACGTAAAGAGGTCTTTTGGACCATGTGACAGGTCTTGTAGACCATGTGAGAGGCACATGCTAGTAAAGATGACATGCAGCTGACTATTTGTCAGGCAATAGAACAGCAGTGATTGTCATGTTGCAAAGGGTCGGATCATCACAATCAGATCAGGACAGCCATCTAGTTTATGCAAGCAACGCGGTGTGGCTGCACACACCATGCACCCATGCATGCGTAAGCAGAGCTACAGCCGTCAGCAGCAACTCCTGTGCTGAAAGAGGCATGATCTTGTGTACGCCGCCCTGTCATTGTCGTCACACAACAGCAGTGCCCAGCTGCTCGGTAGCTCACCTGAGGGTCAGACTGTGACAGCCTCTGAGCCACGCTTTGCATGACGTGCACAGCGCTGACGCTCAGCTCAGCATGGTAGGGGCTGCGCATGGTGGCTGCCACAGCTGTGACAATGCCCAAGAAGTGTTGGTGCCCGACACCCACGTCAGCATACAGGGCTGCTATGACAGGCTGAAGTGCATCCAGCGCCTGGTTCACTACTGCAGCTGCTGAATCTGCTGCTGCAACAATCAAGACTTCCAGGACGCTTCTCCAACCTGCAGCAGCACACACGGCTGTGACAATGCCCAGGAAGTGTTGGTGCCCAACGCCCACGTCAGCATACAGGGCGGCTATGACAGGCTGAAGTGCATCCAGAGCCTGGTTGACTACTGCAGCTGCTGAGTCTGCTGCTGCAACAATCAAGACTTCCAGGACGCTCCTCCAACCTGAGACGGCAGCACACACACATGCACGCGGTGCAGATACTGCTTGGGTGCTTTGTGATGAAGAAGGGCAGAAGTGTGTTAGAAGCATGACGCAGATCTGGTGCTCCCAAGGCTGCTGATGCAGTCACCACCAGTGGGTTAGCTACTTCATAGAAACACATGTCAAATCAAGACCAACACACGATGCTGCTGTCACCAAGACCTGTTGATGCCAAGGTCGCTGCTGCAGTCATCAGCTTCAAGACCGGTGTGTGATGCAGCTGTCCACATCAGCAAGCAGAGGATGAAAGATGCAGGATTTTGCTCCGGCTGACCTGATTGGTGGCCAAGACAATTGCTGCAGTGACCACTGATCAGCCCAGCTGTTGGCACATGTAGGTTTCCCTCAGTGAACCCAGCATAAAAAGGGTCTGATTTGAGCTGTCTGGTAATAAATAGACAGCATAAACAGGGTCTGATTTGAGCTGTCTGGTACCAATGCGACAGCATAAAAAGGGTCTGAGTTGAGCTGTCTGGTACCAGTTAGACAGCAAAAATACCTGAGCCAAGACCCCTTGGGTGAGCAGTGATAGCCTGTGCAATGCACTGCACTGTCTGCTCCCTCACAGCAGCACTGTCACAGTGCTTCAGCACCGCCACAAAGGGCCTCAGAGCCTCATCTTGGTGAGTGAAGCTCGTCAACTCAGCTCGTTCAGCTCTGACTAACAGCTTCGCCACCAGTTGCCGCAAAGCGTCCACAGCGTAGGCAGCAACCTTAGGGTTTGCATGGCATGCCGCGCTGACTAGGTGTGGTGCCAGGGCTGCCCAGAGGCGAGACCAGATGAGGCGGATGCGGTTGAGGTTGTGGTACGCACACTCTATCAGACGCTGGAGAGAGTACACCCTGCAGCATGGGTGGCAGGTCAAGTTGTGGTACGCACACTCTATCAGACGCTGGAGAGAATACACCCTGCAGCATAAAAAGGCAGGGTCTGGCAGGGCTGCATTGCGTGTGAGTGCCCCAGCTGACATCATGAACACCAGAAGAGGCCGATGCAGTTCAAGTTGTGAAGTGCATCTGGTTACTTGCAGCAGAATGCTCTGGAGAGACCAGATTTACCTCGCGCATACCTAGCTCATCATCAGCCAGGAAGCGTAAACACTGCTGTTACAACTATTATTGTTAAGCCAACAGAAGGCAGGATGGTTACCAGATCTGCCTGGACTCCAGAGTGTTTCAGAGGACCAACATGCGTCATCCAGACTGCACATGATGCCAAGCAGGCGTGTTTTGCGACCAAAATTGTGCAAGGTACGCAGCATGCGCAACAGGCAAAGCTCACCTGGGAATGTCAGTGGCTTGAGCTGGGTTCAGCTCCTCCTGACTGACCGCACAGAGGGCTCTCACAAACACTAGCACCGCCTCTCCATTCAGACTGCCACTACAGGCGTACACCTGATCAATGGCACTTGCACCCGGTCCCACTGCCCATGCTGCCTGAACACACCAAGACAGGCATCAAGACAGGAAACAGGCACACTGCCATGTTCATTCTCCCCACGCTGCGCAAACACACCAAGACAGGAATCAGTGAAAAGCATGCACACTGCCGTGTACACATCTCCTCAGCTCAACTGCAAATTGCAGTCTCTCTGCTCTGGCCACCTTGCATGAAGTTTGACAATTGGTATAGCCAAACTTTGTCCACATAGGTTGCTTACTCTTGCGTTCATGACGCCATCATAGGCATGCAATGCTAGGCCAGGAACCAAGCAGACGCCAGTGCATGTAAGCAATCAACCAAGCGGGGTCCCAATGTCATGGTGAGAAGCTATCAAGACCCACGCAGAAGCATTCATTGCATTTTGTACCCTACAGTCTGGGGTGTGGAGCCAGTTGTGATTCATCAGGCGTCCTGGCTTGAAAGCACAGGTGTAAGTAGGACTGTTGCTCAAGAAGAAGTGCTCACCATGGCGGCTCCAGGCTTTTCTGTGGCAGCACTTGACTTGTTCAAGGTTGGGGACCGACTCAGGCTGGGCCTCAGGCTCTTGCGCTGACTCAGAGCTGACTGAGCGCGAGCAGCCTCTGAGTCATCTCCAGCCGCATCACCCTGCAGTGCATGAGCATAGCAGCTGTACAACTGTGCACCAAGGAGATCTCTGTGCTGCTTGATTTATAGATGTTGGTGCCTGTCAGAAACACTCCACATCAGCCTGCAATGCATGAGCCGAGCATCTGTACAAATGAGCCCCAGAGTCTATGTAGTGCTTGGTGAATGGATGTTGATGCCCGTCAGGTACAGTTGACTTGTCTGTGAAAGGGGGTGACATGCCCAAGGTCGCCACAGCAGCATGAACATACAATCTATAGGAGCTGGCACCAAGCAGATCTCCGTCTGCTTAGTGTATAGATGTTGATGCCCGTCAGGTACAGTTGACTCGTCTGTGAAAGAGCGTGACATGCTCAACGTTTCCCCATCACATCAACCTGCAGTGTGTGAGCATAGCATCTATATAGGGGTTGACCCATTGTCTGTGTACTGCTAAAGTGTATAAATGTTGGGTTTTTCTTGTCAGGTATGGTGACAATACAGAGCCATTTCTTGGCATGCAACAGGATCGCTCAACTTTGCAGAAGCTGCTCAAAAACTGCCTGCACCTTTCTGCAATCAGCACAGGAGCGTTTTCGAAAGTTTTACAGATGGTAGTGGCAGCGTTGCTAATTTCAAGACTCATTCCTGCCAAGTGAAATACCGCATTTGAGCATTCAGGACAGGGCCATTTGGTGGGAATGTCATGGTCTGGCAGGTTAAGCTTGTACAAGCTTGCCCGACATGCATCATGCTTCCTGACGGAGATCTTGCCTCAAGTGCTTTCTCTCAGAATGGTACTGGCTGACCAGATACATGCGTGCAGATAGAAGTTCATGCCCTACCAGGCTTTGTCAAACAAGGCAAGCCAGCAATACCCATGCACAAAGTGGTAAAAAAGCTTGGTAGCTTACGGTGGTGCGGCGAGAGGCAGGCTGAGAGCCTTCATCCTGTGACCCGGCTGTCATGCCCTGCCAGAACTTGCCAAAAGAGGCCAACTTGTTGGCTGACGCCGGCTGATTCACTGAAGTCTCGGGATTCGCATTCATCACCTCCTCTGCTGTTGGGGGCGGAGGGGCGGTCCCAAAAGATTGATGGGGATTACCTGCAGGACACTGAGGCAGTGGTCAATGTGTGGTTTCACAGCATGGGGAGGGGTGGGAGCATGTGTAAAATGGGGGGGGGTGCCTGGGGAACAACCCAGATGGATGAAATTGACTGCAGGTTAGATGTCCGTTCATGGTGCTAGTATGTATATGCATAAGTGATGCACAGATACCACAGACATACTTGAACATGCGTGTGTTTGCAAGGGATGGTCACTGCTCATATCTGCAGCTGCACAAGACTCATTCTCTTGTATACTCCTTCACCCATCTACTGAACAGTTCATCCCCTGGGGTTGAGGTCTACACAGTCCTGACTGGCTGCCTATATGAGTTCCTATTCTGGCACTCAGCAGCTGCACATAATGTACATGTGCATTCTGTCTGACATGCTCTGGCAGATTCACACTCTGCTATGGTGTGTGGTGCAGGGTCTGCGCTGTTATGCAATGATGGAGGCATCGTCACCTGCAACCCATTGACTTGCATATATTGCTTACCAGTGAAGGTTGGGGTGATGTTGCTTGACTGCCTTGACAGCCTGGTGGTGGTGTTGGATGACCTTGGGGTGGCTGCAGGGGTGCCTGTTGGGGGAGGGGGCCCGGCCATATTCTGTGTACTAGCAGCAAAGCTTGCCTACAGCAACAAAATGAACTGAGTTGTCTACAACAACGCAAGAAACCTTGCACATCTGAGTCATTGATGGCACTACCCTTAATACAACGACTGCCGGTTGCTTCAGGTGGAACAGCTGTGCTTGCGTGTGTGCTTAAGACAAGCAACCACATTCCAGGACCAGTGACACCCATGCTTGCCTGCATGCACAGGATAACCAAGCGTGTACTAGGACCCATGAAAGTATGCCTATAGACTGATTCCTGGCTGACCAAAGACACATCAGCAAACCAGTGACAGCTATACTTGCCTGCGTGCACAAGTCAACCAACTGTGTTTTAGAACCCATGAAATGAGACCTATAGACTGATCACAAGGCTCATCAGCCAACCAGTTGATCTCTAGCTGCACATGTATACTCTCTCTGCCCTCACAGGCACCGGGCTTCCTCGCTATACCAGGCAGTAATAATAACAACAATAACAATAAAAATAAAAATATCAATGATAATAATAAAATTAATAATAAAAATAGAATTAAAATCAATGATAAAAACAAAAACAAAATAACAAAAGAAATACTAGGCAGTATTTTGCAGTGACAAAGCAGACAAGGCCCTGACCACTCACTTGTAAGGCTTGCAAGGCAGAAAGGGTTCGCAGCACCAGCACCCATCCGCTCCCCAACAGCCCTGCCCTGGGGCCCATGGCCAGCTGCAGCAGGGCCTCTAGAGCTGCCACCTGTTTGGCCTCTGCTGGTGTGCCTGGTTGTGCTGGCTTGGACACGCCTGCTGCCTGGGCCAAGGCATCTACCAGAGACTCTGTCAGTCTCTCCAACCCCAGCGCTCCAGCCAGACTGTCAGGCAAAGCGAAGTGTCAGCTTGACAAAGACTGTGCAAGACAAGGAGCTCTTCAGATTGCTGAAACGCCATTTCTGTTCAGAAGATTGTCCCTTGGCCAGTGTAATTTTGAACTGAATGATGCCTGGGGACAGGCAAAAGACTTTTGTATATCAGGGAGCTATCTAAGCTACAGATGGCTGCTGTGCTGTGGCTGTAACATTCCTGCTGCTGTGCTGGATTGCCCTCAAACAGCTGTGTTGGTGTTTGCCCAACTCCTTACTAGGTGGCCACACTGTTGGATCACCTTAGGAAGTGTTGACGTTGCCGTGAGATCAATGACCAGCATACACCTTGACATAGGGCTTCTAGAAAATGCATCACTTGTGACTGCTGGTTGAGCTGTTGCCAAGATGCAATGCTAAATGAGGGTAGAGTTTGTTGCCTAGGTTCCAGGCAGGAAGTGACAGATGTATTGTCAAGCTATCTGGCTGTTTGATCTGGATATCTCTTACCAGTGCTGCCTTCAACAGGAATGCCTCAGCTTAGGTGGCAGTCACAGCACAGTCAGCACAGCCTGACATTCACTACTGCTACATTTCCCCTGTAAACTTCTCCCCTTTCAAACATGCATGTTCTCCCTTTCAGACGTTCCTGCTTTCCCTTTCGGACTGTCGTGCAGAGCCTAATGCTGCTTGTAGCATGCATGCAGTCTAAATTGGGGCTTTCATGCAAGCTACAAGCAGTATGAGGCTCTGCATGAGAGGGGAAGCAAGTAAGCCTGAAAGAGAGAACATTGGAGCCATGCAAGCCATTGTGTACAGGGCCTGGTCAAGTCTGCCCCTGTGCCTTGTTCAACTGCCAAAGGGCATCGTCTGTTCTGCCCTTGTTCACAAAAGCGTCATTTTGAAGGCACATGACTACTGAAACTAGTGTGATAACCATTCAGCGTGGTTGGTTTAGTGGTGGCATAGTACCCTGCCACGGTACAGACCCGGGTTCGATTCCCAGATCACGCGTTTCGATACCTGGTGGCGATGTCGAAGCCCTCCAGGACAGAACGAGCAGCCAGGGCGCTGGGCGCATTCTCCAGAGCAGCCTGCAGTCCCTTCATCACTGCTTCTCCACTCACCTGCAGTGGACAGTCCTATCACTGAAGTAGCGGATGTATCCTGAAAAGACGCAACCTGAGAAGAGCAGCAGCAGCAGCAGACACAGCAGCAGCATGTTGGCAGCCTCTTCACAATACACAGACTCTGCATGGCATATGTGTACATGCAATGAATGTAGAACTTGCTGAGATGCATGGTTTTGCACATGGGCTTGGCCAGTGACTGCAGGCACATCAGCCCTCACACCACATGCATGTGCTGCTTAGCTGCAGCCCTGTGAGTGCAAAGCTGCGAGGACATAAACACTGTGTTCAGCGGTGTTATGTCCTTGCAGCTTTGCACTCAAAGAGCTGCAGCTAGGCAGCACATGCATGTGAAGACACCAACAGTTGACAGACTCTCAAGGCAAGTCCTCAATTTTAGCATGGCTTCCAAGCCAAAGAAACAGTCAACCAGATCCTTGATCTTCACATAAGCAGCTGGCTCTGAGGGGTAAGAAAGCAATGCACATCATTTAAGCTTCACACAAGCAAAAACCTTGCTGACAAGCAGCAGCACGTGACTGACAATACCTAGTGACAGTTTGATTATCTTGTTGTCTACATTTAGCTGACTGTATCTCTGTTCAACTGTATGTCAGCAGCTGTATGACAAGACTTCAGAATAGTGCCTTCTCAGGACTGTATGGGCGTGACCCGAGGAGAAGACATGTGTTTTGTGAATGGGCAAATAAGCCAACAAATTAATGGATGGATGGAGGGATGAATGGATGAATGGATGCGTGGCAGTAATTTTACGACACTACCTAGTTATAGTTCCGCAACGACAAGACTTCATACTAATACCTTCTCAGGACTGTAGGGGCATGACCAAAGGAGAAGACACGCATCAATGAATGAACACATAAATCAATGCACGAATGGATGGACGATGCATGGACGGATGGATGGATGAGTAGCAGCATCTCAAGAGCCAATGCCCCCTCACGGGTGGGCCCTTAGCCTCAGCAGGACTTGTAAATCTATGCTGGCAATCATTGATTTATGCCTTGTTCAATAGGCCTATCAACTAAATCAAAAAAACGAGTAGCAGTACCTGCAGCATGGGGCGGGCATAGTCAGCATGTGTTGCTGTATGCCAGAGGTGATCCGCCTGGAGGCCCTTGTTCACTAGATCACGCGTCTGGGCCAGCAGCCGCTGTCTCTCCACATCCACTCCATGCTGCTTGTCCCACATTACGCCAGTCCTGCACAGTAAACAGCTTTTTTCCGTCCCAACACGTCTATTGTATTTCAGAAACGCCATCCCTACGTTGAAATTCTAAACGCCTGGGGGACAATGAAATGGGTTTGTATACTGGGGAGATGCTTTAGGAGGGCTCTATCAGATGGCTGTCAAGCCATCAGCTTGTACGTACTCACACTTCATGACTAGCTCATTGAGCCAATGCGCAAAGCAATGTCATGGCGCCGCATCACTACGTTGCTTGTCTCAAGTGGGAGGCAAGCTACACACAGCATCAATGGGTAAAAAGCATATATGGGTAAAAAGCATTAATGGGTAAAAAGCAATGGGCGAAAGGCCATAGGTAGTAGGCAAATGATGCACCTAAAAGGCAGCATCAGTTGGGTCAGGCCCATTGCTGCTGCAAGCTTCAGGTTTTGGGCGGAGCTGCCGGCCTTGCTGTCAGCCCCCCCACCCCCCTGAGCCTGGGTACCTCCCGCCACCTCAATCTCTGTGTCCAGGATGCGCTGGTAGATCTGTGCAATCTCATCCTCAGGCAGGATTGGCTGGAAGCTGCTGTCTTCAGCCTGCATGCAGACACAAAAGACAAATGAATGTATGACACAAGAAGCAAGGATGTATGGTGTAGAGAAGCCAGATCTTCTCAATTGTG
>JAABUW010009824.1_pt1 | contig 10799 bp, 14 predicted proteins | sample 5560081 | NCBI WGS metagenome assembly JAABUW01 (sample SAMN10711882, study PRJNA513363) | rock metagenome | isolation source: Antarctica rocks | place: Antarctica: Victoria Land, Knobhead sud | reverse complement strand
TGGGAGCGGGATTGGGTGGGGTGTCAGGGTGATTGGGACTGTGGCTGCGGGGGGTGGGGAAGGGTTGGTAAAGCCGCCTGTTTGGAACAGCTCGAGTGTGGGTGGTGAGACTGGAATTGGGCGGGTTGTGGATAGTGTTTGAGATGGTGTGGTTGGAGGAGTTCGGGCTCAGGTGGGTTTTGTGCGGTGTGGGGATCCTGGATTAAAGTTGATTGGTGAGTAGATTGGACGCCATCGGGTGGGTATGTCAGTCGATATATTCCATGTGGTGGCAAGCTACTCGCAGAGTGTTTTTACCAGGGCCTGGCCGAGACGAGTGCAGCGAATGGACAACGCCCAGACAAAGGGGCTTAGCGCTGATGAGGTCAACTATCCTACGAACGGGGGAAACGCTTGTAAGCACCATGCTAAAGGCCTCCAAGGGCATTGGTTCCCGCCGGACGGTGTCAGCCAAAAAACCTCGAGGAACAATTAGCCTTTGAATTATAACAAACACAAGGATAAAGAAAACCTTCACAGACAATGCCAACGCCGATGTCTCCCTTGTCGAACGAGCAAAAGCGCCGCCTTTGTCCAATCTACCACCATATGAAGCTCGACCGCTTGATGCCCGAAGCCCTTACGGTGCCGGATAACATAATTGACCATATCCCACCTAATCCCAAACCTCAGCAATGTCCACAACAGCCACCCTTACAGCCGTCCGCATGCAAGAAAACATCACAGAAGCCAAAATAACAACAACATCATTCGCCGCTCCGCCATCAGCAGCACGCCTCAGAACCAACCTGACAGAAAAAAAGCGCCAGATCCTCTCCAACATCTCCTCCGCTCTCGCGCACGACATCGAACTCACCCGCCGCGCCCAGAAGAAACACCCACATCCCCTCACAGCCGAGAAGAACCCCAGCCCGAACCCGCCACAACGACAACCCGCATCGCCCGCCTCCGAACCCCCTCGCCACCCAGCCTACTGCACCTACGGCCCCCCTCTCCCCAGATCCACCCCCCTCTACCACCCCCCCTCCCCCGGCCGCCCCTGCTCATGCTCAATCCCACATCTCCGCCTCCAGCCCCACGAGTGGCGGTCCTCCCCCGCAGAAGAGAAAGGACGGGACACTAGCGTTCCCAATGGCGGCCACGCCACACGTCGCGCTAAGGTGATGTTTCCCGACGATCCCGTGACTGAGGTGAGGGTGTTTGAGCGCTGGTATCAGGATGAGTATGTGTTTGGGGACAAGTATTGGGCTAAGGGTCCTGTAAGGGTGACGGAGGATTGGAGTTCGGTGGAGGATGATGAGGAGGAGATGAGATGTTTGGAGGGGGGTGGCGAGGGGGATGAGGGGTTAGATATTGGGAGTAGTGATGAGGAGGATGAGGATGGTGATGAGGTTTTGGGGGAGATTGGAATCGAGGAGATTGGATTCGATGAGGCTGTAGAGGAAGATGTCGGCAAGGACGTGGATGGAGGCCCGTTGGTGAGAATGACTTAAGAGGGGCTTTTCGGAGTCAGGACTGTATATATTGTATACAGCACTCATCGCGGCTCGCTTATGCTGTTCGATCCTATTGATACTGCGGGAAGCCACAGATAGCTGCTGATGTCTCACCACGAGCGGCTATTCGTAGGAATCTATCCCATGTCCTGGCGCCTTTAGCCCTTTAGCTGGAAGTAGGATCCATCGACCGCAACGTCAACGTTTCGAAAGCATAATAGCGCTTCAACTGCCATCTCCCCCTTCGATAAGGTCTCAGCAGCCGATGCGCGTGCTTGGAATCTGTATCCACTATAGCTCCGCTAGCTACCTGTTCTGAGGCATTGTAGGCTGGATCGAAGACGAGTAGGTTCCGGGAGCGATCTTTTTTTAATTCTATACCGACGATGGTCATGGAGTGGTGGGGTCGCTGGAGGTAGATTGGCGGGTGGGTTGTTGTTGTGATTGTGGAAGGCTTTGTGGTGATGGGGGTTTGGGTTGTGTGTGTGGGAGGGCTGGAGGGGGTAGTAGAGAAGTAGGTTTCTACGTGGGAAAGCAGCTGTTCGTAGGGTTTTTTGCCGGCTTTGAGGGCTTGGAAGCGGGTGCCTTTGAGGTCGATGGTTTGGTTGCGAAACAGGCCTTGAGCCTGCTATTGATTAGATGGGGACATCGACGTCTACGAGGTCGTGTGACGGATGGGATAGAAGAGAGGGTCAGATAACAAAAAGTATGACTTACCTCAGGCGTCCCAATATGCTTCCTCGTCCCTCTAATACCGCCCGTCTGTGTCAATCCATATGCGTTCATACCCCTCGCCCAGCCCTCCTCAATCATGTCTTGAAGCTCAAGTACTGACGGTATCCGCCCTTTCAGCCTTGGAAGAGGATCCGGTCGAATATCCATCAAATAAGTCATGAGCATTTGGATATTGCGATAGCCGCAGAAATGGTTGCCTTCGCTTTTGATTTTTCCTATGTAGCGAACGCTGGGGTGGCAGAGGTAGGCTTTTTCTATGGAATCGTCGTGCGCAAGTAGTGAGGCGAGAGCTGGTATGAGGGTGGGTGCGTTTTCGGCGGACTTTTGGTCTTCGAGTTCGAGCTTGGCGTGGAGCCAGGTGGGCATGCGGGTTTCGAAGGCGTACTTGCCGAGCTCTTTTTTCTGGAGGTGGTGTCAGATTGGGTCGCGATGTGTGGGAACGGGGACTGATGCTGTGGGCTGTGGTGCCAACCACGTAATGAGCGCGGAAACCTGGCTACGGAGGTCCAGGGGTGAGAAAATCAAGATAGCAGCGAAGGAAATATAGGAATTGCATTGTTCCAGCATAAAAAATTGCGTTCATATCGCTGGAAAAAGAATGGAAAATCACCCCTAGACGGCACACTCCTACTGGCTTCTCATATTTTGGGCTGTGTGCGCTATCACTGGAGCGATCTTTCAAGAAGCAACTGAGCAGTCTCGACCTTGATTTGGACGGTTTCTGAGCAGTGGCTTTAGTTGTCATTGGCTGGTCTTTGTTCATCCCGAAGACGAACATTCCCTATCCCTGACGACGAAGTGCCAAGCGAGTGGAAAGCGGACCGATGTTCATAAGCTTGACATGCTGTGCTAGAAGTGAGACCTGCTCTTGAAAAAGCTCAAACCAGCCGAGGATCTTCATATGCATTTCCGGTTTCGCCCGGCGGGCACCACGGGTGTCGATCAAACGCCGCCATCAATGCCGTAGCCATGATACGTCTCCGTGTGTGGACCAAAATAGAAATTTAATCAGAAAAAGCAAGCTTTGCTCAAGCTTTTGCTCCCGAAGCTTGATTGAATTAGCAGACCCTGATTTTGTTGAAGATCGGCAGGACTTGCGATGAGCCATTACTCGCCGACTCCCCAACTCCCCAAATGTCTTCCAGTCACCTTGTGTCTCTTCATCAAGTACAACCTATCTAAAGGTTCGCATTGACAGAGCAGCGCGAAGTTCAACGTTTTCGAAAATCTCCCATATCTTTGACTCCGCCAAATCTCAATCAAGATGGCGCCATCGACGGGCACCGTCGATAGCCAACCTCAGATGCAAAAGCCCATGATCGCCCACCTCCGCGAAGAATCTTCGGAACTTGTCGATGTGAACGAGAAGCAGGTAGGTGACTATATCAGCAGAAACGGCGCGTCTTATGCCCATGCTGATCGTGATTCTTAACCGTAGACTTGCGCCAAGACCGATACTGAAGCGGAACCAACGCTCTGGATGAGAGGTGGAGGTGTGATTGGGGATTGGTATGTATCGTGTTATTTTCGATCTGTCCGTCCAAGCGACCTCATGACTTCCCGTTGTTCCGCTTGTTGGGGCCACTTAGATCATGTGTTATCGGTGGAGGCTGACTTGTCAATATAGCATTGATGCCATCGTCTGCTTCGAATGCTGCAAAGGATGTTGTGACTGCTGTTGCTAGGCGCAATGGAAGAGATGGAGACAAAGACGGTCGCCGGAGCAATACGTGGAGGATTGCGGCCATTGTACTCTTGAAGAGGCCCTATTGTGCGGACAACACTCGACATAATGCCAACAACGCAAGTTCTACCTGCATAAGCATTTTCTCTGACAAGTCTCCGTTGATTTTAAAGTATTCCGACGTTCGTCTTTGTAGCTGACCTATACAATGGTACATTCCGGGTGGGGCGCTATGGAACAATTCCTAGGCCATAAGCGCACTGTACTTCTCATGGAGAAAGCATTGGTCAGTGTCAATCAAGATGTCAAGATTGTCAATTTTGGACACGGACTACACATATGCGCGTACCTTGTGCCATCTGTTGCCACGTTGCCGCCTGCAACAAGAGGTCGCGGCTACTCAGAACTCTCTCACAGACCCACATCTTGATCCAAGGTACTTTACCGTGTTATGCGAATAAGCGGTTGAGAATACCCGCACCCGCTCTCTTGATGCCTTCTTTTGCGTGAGGTAAGATATTAGACCACGAAATGTGGGCTGGAATCTCATTTCCTCAATGGGTTGCCCACATTAGTCCATGTACATGAATGATGCAGACTCGTGCTTCGCTTTTCCCAAAGACCGCCAACTGAAGGTGAATATTCCCATGGTCAAGGTCGCGAAGCTTGTGCGCAGCCTGCTCTGTGACGATGCATTGTCCCTGGGTCCATTGGCTTGCTGGTCTTATAGCCATATCTGCCACAACTACTGCATTCGCCGCATCGCAAGTCTCTCCTTCGTAAGACATGTACATCGCTAACCGAGCATCAGCTTGGCCAAGCGTGATATATATACCTTCGTCCCTGGTGCCACCGAAGCGCAGCGCGCCGTTCTTACCCACGCTTTCAGCGATGCGATATTCATGGCAATAAACGCGCTGCGCCCGCCACAACACATCGATCAAGGCCAACAGCTCTATATATTCAACAAATACTTCCCACCGGAAGACCGCGAGACCGTTGAAAGGATTTACAACAGTGTTATCGGCTACAACCCTCGTATTGGCTCCGCAGTATTCGGCCAGCTCGCCATCGATGCAACAGACACAGAAAACCATTGTCCCCCAACTGGCTCGTACAACTTCATGGTCCTCACCGAAAAGACCATCGCCGTGTGTCCAGACTTCTGGACCTACATCGGCAATTTCCCTCCGCGAGAATGTTCTGACCTCCCAGAGGATATCATGTCCTGGCGGATGACCTTTCCTGGGGACTCGATATTCCACATGCTCATTGCTTACGTCGGCAGAAACGCAGTCGAAGGGCATAGTCTCGTGAATTTTGGAGTCGCGAGGGACCCGGCGACGAACCCTACCTACACCGGTGCTGCGAATGCGTTCTTCATTAGAGGCCATGCGTCGGATAAAGCGAAGCTCAGCGTCACAAACTATGATTGGTATGCTCTGGTGAGTCTTCCTCCATTTCCGGCATCGTCGGTGTTGGTTTCCGGAGTTGATTCGTGCGTAGGAGCTTTACTGGACTGGGAAGTGCAGCAGAGACTTTCGACATCCTTTGAACGAGATCGAGAACGTAAGCGGGCAATGCCACGGGGAGCATTGCCAGACTGAAGCACCGCGTCCCTCAAGCATGGCATCAGTATAAGGTCGAGACTACCCTTGGTCGATCGGCTTGCGTCATTGTTCGTGCCAGGAAACGGAATTAACCTTTGAGATGTCTTAGTTAATATATGCAGTAGCCCAAGTGGTCAAGGATGCAGCTCTCGTTGATATAGCTGCGCTTACGAACTACGTCGAACCTGTTGCCATATTAGTGGATACTGTGGCATAATTCCGCTGTCAAGAACGAAATGTAATCTCGGTCTCGAAGAGCGCCCCACGACAGTTGCTTGCGATGATATTCGATGGAATCTGCCAAGCTTTCTGGCTCTCTCCACCCTCCAACTAGTGGCTGCAGTCAGAAGGCGTGGCGGGTAGATCTGAAGGCCTCCTAGGTGACTGGGTACCTACCATTGGCTGACCACGTTCAGCTTTTACCCTAACCAGGCTCTGGCATGTTCTTCAAATTCGGATCCTACCGCCAAATAGCACCATGATACCCATGAACACTATCAGCCACCGATACTACATCTCGCCACCAAATTGACTGCTCCCAAGCCTCCAATCATCCAACAAGTCATTCACCACAATGGGATCACCCAATGGACCACTGATGACGTTGCCAACGTGCGTTTGCCCCAGCAGCAGCCTGGTCACCGATTGTGTTTCGAGGGCACTATCTTTATTCCATTTGAACAAAGACTCCTGACCAAGTCGCGCCGAACCCGCCACCAGAGAGATCGTGCATGCATTTCAGAGCTCATCTTCAAAATCTCTTTGACGACGCCACAGCCCACCCTCCTTGTGATAACGTGGATTCCGGACCTGTCGAGGACATGATCGGGAATAGCTTATATTCCATCGCTTAATATAAATTCGGATACTGGCGTGGTTGAGGGAGCGCTATTCGGATAGCTCTAAGGGTAAAGTTCGAGTGTCTGCTAGGCGATGGTATAGTTGTGAATGATAATATTGTGGGCATCTTGACTGGTCTTCCACCTCCCCAGATATACACTATTGTATGTCCTCGCCAGTAGACTTTCTACAACATACACGACCAAATATCCGAGCTGATATCATTCGTGGCATCCGATTCCGGAGAGTTTTGGATGGAGCACCTTAACTTGGCTTGTTTGAGGCGCGCTAGTATCTTGTGCTAGGCGCTGCACCAAAGATCAGGAAGTGGTGATATATCGAGGAATTATATTTGTCGATGCTGATGCCGGAAGTGCCCTCTCCGAGCGGGGGCTAGCGCGCTTGGCGCCAAGGGCCGCCAAGAGAACTGAGTTCCTGCCAATGTAAGAACCCACGAGTGACCTTATGCTCTATCACGATCCTTGGACTTCGTGGGAGCTCTTACTCTCTTATGGCCATCTCGATGCCGTTGAGCCCTCATACTGTTCGGGTCCATATAGAATTAGATCTGAAGCGTTTCCGCGCACAACTTGACCTGGACGATAAATCGATCGGGTGATGATGAAGAGACGACACTTCTGCGGCTAGTTGAGCTTGCACTGATTTCTTTGTGCATCTCATCTCTGTCCAAGCTATCGTTCGACTCATGAATATTTGATGGGTCTATATTTACTCCCCTAGGTGGCTATTCGTAAATTCAAAAGCCTTTAGAGCTCTGTCCTGAGGGCGCTTGATATTCTGTGTAAAGAGGACTACGCGCTTTCAGCCATCTTACGTCCTAGATGATACGAGAAACTCAGGACAAGCTATCCCATGGAACGTCGTTTGATGAAGGTGTGTACAACTTAGCTGAGATAGCAACGAGCTGTACTTCGTTTGGTTCCCAGCCTTCTTGCCTACGAATGTACTTATCAGGAACATAGTAGATAGTGAGTCTCCCTTTCCTACCACTCGTGTCGGTGGCGCTTTCCTCGAGGCTTGAGGAGAGTCACGTCGGCATCTCAATTCATGCTCGTGATCGACGACAGATCTATATCTAGGATGACTCTTGATCTTGTTTACTATCCTGGTCCTGTTTTACTGTGTCACACGGGGGAATCTGAAGCCTTCAAGCTGACGAGCTGGTATTGTAATCATTGCAGTAGCTGCACAACGACATCGAGTTTCAGCATCGAGCTAATTGCTGTGACTAAGTTGTTGTCACATCGATGAGTCTTAACGTAATGCTATATGTTTATTTCTAGGCGGGGTTTTTCAATTTTCTATATATTGCGTGCGCAAGTCTGTGCCACTACAACCGCACCACGAGTATTGCTCAGCGCATCGAAAAATTAAGAGTTCGGACCCAGGCGCATACCCGGATAACGCTTTAGCCAAAAGATGCGCTCCTACAGCCGCGCATGGAGGTTGATATGGTGCAAGAACGCAGCTTTTTCGTGCCTCTAGACAATCTTTGACAGGTCATCAGGTATTTCGAGACAGCTGTCTGCTACTACGCCGCTTATCCCCATCATGTTTTCTCGGTGCCTTCTCATTGCCAGTCTCTATACCCCATTCGCCGCTGCGATAGCTATTCTGCCTCCAGCATCATTGGATGCGGCGCAGGTGGCCAAATACAGCACTACATACGGTTTATCGGACAACGAATCCCAATTTCACCATCTCCGAAACGCATCTGCAAATTCGGTGCCGTTCGGTCTGGGCCATCCCCACCTCAATACTACGTTCTCGTTGTCCGACACGAATGATGTGGCCTATCAGTGCAGTAGTGAAGACTACGGAATCCCACTGCCTGCAGCATGCCGTGACGCGTATCAGTTCATACCTGTGGACACTGATAGCTCGACCTTTGGCGACCGTAGCAACCCTGACGACTACGATGTCTTCCTCCCGTACCGTGTGATTAGTGGTACGTGATCTTGCGCCTTCTTGCCACGTACATGGAGCCTGTCTAAATCACAAACAGCCAATGGAAAGTGCTTCATCGAAGTGACCTACGCTGAGCCTGGCGGGTCCGATCGCGAACTCGCCGAGAAGATCAAGCTTGCTGCATTCACGCTCGTGACCTTCTGCGTACAGGGCAAGCATAGCGGTGGGATTGCTCGAGGCCTGGGTAAGAATTTCCACGATTTTAGTGTTTAGTGTAGCAGACAGCAACACTGAAACTTTCTAGGACAACACGGCAAGCTAGAGATGACGATTCAGCAATACACACCCAATGTGCAATGTTCAAACCCGTCAGGCAACCCTCCTGATTTCGGGAGCTGTCAGTCGGTTATGGCAACCATCCCTGCTGGGCTCCAGGTGCAGAAATTTGGGAAGCGCGGTACACCTGGCATTGACGTGGCCCTTACTGCAGGCTTCGCAACCGGTATGTCTAAACCTGAAAATTTCTTCCGAAGTATGACCGGGTCTTGACAATCATAACAGCGGACCTGGAATGCGTGCTCAAGGTCGGCATAAATGGCGCACCCAGGAATGCTAGATGGTATGACTTCTTTGCGGCCGCCGTAGCTGTCCTCGGAATGTGTGTTGCCGAAGGTAAGGCGGGTATGGCTTTGCTGGGTGAGTCTTCTGCTCGTTCGTTCGTGCTATTATCGACAGAGCTGATCTCCCTGGAAAGGTGGCCAGAGATTCGCGGTCAGTTTTGGGAATGAATCACCGCGGCTTACTTTGCCTGCCGCGACTGCTTAGTCGGGATTTCCGGCCTTGCGGCAGGCGTTGGGGCGCGAGGAGGAGAAATCGTCGTGGGGGTGGGAGTCATTACAGCACTACAAAGCAAAGGTTTTTTATGGGCTTGGTACCGCCAGCACAATGATTAGCATTGTCTCTACTGTAACAAAAGCCTGGAGTGGCACATGTGTCCCAAATTGGACAGGTCCGCCGGAGTCTGATATGCTAGATTGTTGTGGATTTCAGATGTATCTTGGTGAAAACTTACGTTCTCTACCATATCGTCCCATCGTCTTGATCATAGACTCCTATTGGATGGAGGCCCGATGATCAAATGCTATACTGGCGTTACTATGAATGCGATGTTGTTGGATGGAAATTGTGAGTCAACCGAGTCACAGATTGCCTTTGGGCACCGACTGGCGTTGGACAGAATACCTAATATACTGACTAGCAAGGTGCTCCAGATATATGTCGGCGTCGTGAAACCAAGGATTTGGTTTCTATTGCCTACTCTTCGGCGCGTTGTCAACCGTAACCACATAGATTGCGGAAGGGTTGTAACTGCTATCTGCTTCGCTGACAATTCGCTGGCCATCAATTCGTTGATCTCCATTGCCCTCAGACGTAGCTGCCGAGCAGATATTTCGACGTATTAGAGCAGTGGTTCCTCCCATTGAAGAACGAACTCTACTGCTTTGAAATGATTACGTCTCATTATGTCACTAATACTCACATAGAGACCGCTCGTGGCATATCTGAGCTCCGTCGCTCGTCCTGTCCATGGGGGTGGCACCGTGTTTCGTATCTCGAGGAGACTGTACAATCCATCCATGGAATTTCCTCTCAATGCTCCACTGTCCATTGAATCTCTTTGCCTCATCGCGCGAACGGCGTTTATTAGACACGAAATTCATGGGGCTGGAACCCTACTACAGACGGCTCTGCGTCTGAAGCGTGGATCAAACGGCCAGCCCATCGTCGCTGAATGATTCTGATGTGTTGAGCTGGAAGAAATCCCTAGAACAGATAATTGTGTTCGACGAGGAGGAAAAAGCTGATCGGATGTGGGATCGATATTGTGATATCGACGTAGGAATGGAAGCAGTAATGTATGGCGTTGGAAGAATCTGGCTTAGAAGAACGGCTAGATACGTCCTATCACAACTGCCCCTTGGAGCATGGTAGGCTCTGGACTTTAAGGTCGGACTTCATCGCCCTTTGCCTTTTGCGTTCGTTCAAAAACACATAGACCTAGAGTGGGTCACTACGTGGCGCACTAGTAGATATCTTTCACACTGTTTGCAGGTCAAAATATCACGCATGTTGGTAGCCCAGGGAGATTCACATGATAGGTCAGGGAAGGGATAAACCTCTCTTCCATGAGCCAGCAGCTTTCGATGCTCCAATGTCCAGCCTTGCGCAATGACGCTCAGTATTCTGTGCTTTACAAGTGCTTCCTTTTCCCTGGCTGCGGGTGTGATTCGGGTCCGGGTGGGTCAGGCTGTAATTCAGCAGACCCCAAAATCTTGTTTAATTGACTCTAGATCCTCCATCGTTCTTGAAAATGTGTTCAACATGTCGACCACAAGGAGCGATGAAGTACAGCACGGTTGGAGTATCTGGACAGACTTTAGTCGGCCATGGCTTCATCGTGAGCATCCACCTCCAGGACTGTCTCAAGCTTCTAATCATTGTCAT
>JAABUW010009823.1_pt1 | contig 10800 bp, 10 predicted proteins | sample 5560081 | NCBI WGS metagenome assembly JAABUW01 (sample SAMN10711882, study PRJNA513363) | rock metagenome | isolation source: Antarctica rocks | place: Antarctica: Victoria Land, Knobhead sud | reverse complement strand
TTCCAGGGGGCGATGGCGATGTACGGCGTGTGAATGTCGTGTCTTGCTCGGTGGTAGGTATGGTATCTACAGCTTTGGCGCATGTGCCTCCATCTGCAAAGGGCGTGGTGTGATCGCACTCGACATGGGCTACGTAGAATCTGATGATGACGTTGAGGTCACCACGTTGACCTGAACGAAAGGTTTTGACGATGTCAGTGTGTGTCACCAAGTCCGATGCTGAGAGGATTGAACAGAGACGATCGTCAACTGAAACTGAGGAAAGTGGGTGACAAAAAATTGAAGCGCACCCAGACCCCCCGCAATACCGCCTGTTGGTTGCCCTTGCAGCCGTCGGCCAAGTATGCATTTGCTCAAAACGGCTGACGCTTTCTCCGCTACCTCTCCATACGTTGCCGTATCGAATTGAGCACCTCGAGGAGCGACGACACTATCAATCGCGCAGAAGCCATCGGCTGAACATCCATCAGTAAAGGCTGGCTTCAATACTTACAGCGACATACGACTTAGGAATCGGTGAGGTAGAGGGACTTCAAAGAAGCCGAGGCTTCGTGAGCCGAACGTGTATTGTTCCGTGGACCCTGTAGGTATGCTGTGGAAGGCTTTGAGACAGCTTTCTGGGAATCCTATGATGCCGTAGCTTTTGCGTATGCATTCTACAAAAGTTCCATTGAGGGTTTTGCTATTCGGCGCGGAGTATGACCGATTGGCTGAGGGCAAGTCGGATATTGGAGCCAATGAGAATTCTGGCGAATCGCTGGGTTGGTATATTTGCTGACTCGGAGGTGAAGGTGCAAGACCTAAGACTGTAATGACGAAGACGAGCGGGTAGAAATGCCTGATGGAAGATGGCAGAGAACGCAAGGTAAATGTCGAAGAGCTATTATTGATTCGCTGCTATCACAGCTACAGATGAGAAGGTTTGATCACAGATGACATATAACGAAAGAGGCAAAGCACTGTGCTGATAAAGCGTTGAGATGCAACGTGCGGCTAATTGCGAGGCTCATCCGTTTATCCTTCGTACCTTGCAGGAGGCTACTGACCGTACTATTTAGCGATGGTAGCGTGGGTAGGAAGGCGCAAGTAAACACGCGCGAGAAGGAAGCGTTTTGCTCCACGCAAGAGCTACTTGTGAAAGTGAGTATAATAATACCAGCTTAATGACCACTCTCCAGCTTACCAGATACGAGATGCCTGATGTACATGAACTTCATTCCCAGAAAGCCAAGACGAGCATAGTCAGTCAAGACAGAGAAGGCGATGTGAGTAGGGAAACCCACGGGATTTAAGACCTGAATCAAAGAGCTGTGCATCGACAAAGTCGAAAGCCTTTCCACCTTCGGTACCTCAGGCTATATCTTATACTCACCCAGAAATCATTTAAGTGTTGATCAGGATTGTTTGACGCATTGACTGCGCCACTGCTCATCTCTCCCACTACCTTCGCCCAACCAGCGCTTTGCATCAATTCGACAGGTCTTCCTTTGCTTTTCGTCTGTCTTTAGACGCACACCGATCTCCGTTGGACATATGGTACAACTTTTGACACCTTCCTTAGCGAGATATCGATCGATGGGATCCGCCGGCTTGCCATTTCTATTGATGACAGGGTGGACGATATTCACAATGTCCATGTCGTCTAACATAATATGCGGACAAAGTGAGATACCCGTTGTTTTGAAGAATTCCTGGAGCTCGGTAGTGGTGCTGTAGGTCACTCGCTTACGATCCAGACACTCCATCTCCCAATGGAACGAAAGTAAGAGACCGCCGGCGCGACCAGCATAAGGAGGACGAAAACTGTATGTACCAAACCCTTTCAAGCTGCCTACGAAGCCAGGGTATTCGATTGTACCCAATGGCTTGCAGCTGTCCTGGCACTCCTTGGTCTTGCTATCGTGGCCTCGGTGATGGAACTCTGATTCCGGTGTCAAGGCGTCGATCTTTGCCATATTGTACCTGGATCTAGGGAGATTGATGAGGCGCTGGCGTCGCTCAAAAGAGAGGATTTCGTGCGGGCAGATCTGAACATCTTCATCCGGATGATCGATGGTGACCGCATCTTCGGTGTTGTCGTTGAGAATGTCGGTGTATGCGGGTGGAGCATCTTGTGTTATACTTGTGTCTTTGGGTACAGTCCCATTGAAGTGGCGGGGGTTTATTGGGAGGGCCACGTTCGTGCAGCCTCCTGGTGGGAACCTGAAGCCTTCACGGTCACGACGTTTTTGGCTGTTGGGCACACGATTCCTCTTGTTATTGGCACCGAGACTAAGGAATGAGAGATTTTTTTCGATCATGCCTGGAGCCATGATGAGGCCTGGACATTTTATGAACTGTCGGTCAAAGTAGCGACCTCGACAATGCCAAGAACACAAGAAGAAATGGCGAGAACCTTGAGATAACGCAAAGTACGAGGTATTGTATGGAGTCTGAGATAGTTCTATGGGAGATTACGTCTTATATATGGGTGCTGTGGAATACTGCGAGGCTGAAGAGTGCCTTGGCGGTTAGTGGATCTGTAGGCCCCAAGGCTTCCACAAAAAGACCGCTAGCACCATAAGAAGCTAGCGGCCAGTGCCACTGGAACTATCACTCCACTAAAATATTTGAAAATTCAGATCCCATCCTGCTACAACCTTCTTTCGTGAAGAGATCATCATCAATTAGAAGACCTCAAACCTGGTTGGTATAGACAAGATACTTGGAATGATGACTTATGCGAAGTGACTATCCCACGCCAGATGCAATTGGTGTTGCCGCCCTTTGTAGCAAATGGTGATATGGCGGCACTGCTTTCTATCAAGGTAGGCTAGCAAGTTCTCATCATTCAAGATATACTTATTATCCTGAGCGGGTCGATGGGTGAGCCATGCCTCAGCAGCAGTCTCTCTGCCGAGCGAGAGACCTTTGGATTTTAGTGTCTGCAATACTCCCACAAGTAAATGTCACTTGGCCTACATGCGATTTATCGAGAGCTTTCTTTCGCGACACTGCTTTCTCTTCCTATTTGATTCCAATTTGGGATAGGCACGGCTCAGTGTACTAGGAAGTGAGGAAGCAACTATCGTGCTTACATCTCCTACGCAACCACCGCAGGTGTGACTCCATTTTCGGAAAGATGGCACCTCGAGCCTTGTCGAATGAGGCTGTCCATTTGATGGAGTGTGTGTTTGGGAGTCACATTTGTTCTTCTAGGATTCAGAAAAACCCATGCGTCGTAAAGTCGTTTACCAGTGCATGGCATACGTACGCAGGAAAGTGAATCCCAAGTGCGGAGACAAAATGGACGAAATTGGCAGCATCTCACCATCGCCAGCAATATACAGAAATAGCGCTGAGGTAGCAAAATTCCCTTGTCAGGACCCTATTCCTCGGCTTCGTCGCAAAGGCCTAGAATGAGAACAACATACATGGCACGCTTATGCAGGGCAATGAGTCTCACCAAAGAGCGCAGGGACTCAGATGCAGGACACAAAGCCTGAGATTAGCGACAACGTGACCCTGCCAGCGGATTGAACCTTCTCCCGCACAGCACAGGGAGCCGCATAGGCGCAAATTTCCCGAATGGCCACATCTTACGCTCAGACATTCGGCAACCCCAGGATTGAGGGATCTGGGAAGAGTAAGTGTATGCGTGAAGCCTGTCAGTCGTGGGCGTGGGACTTGCGCAGACCCTCTGGGACCTTGGGGAAAGCTTTCTCCACAAAGTTTCGGGTAGCTGTCTCAGAAGATTTACTCAGTCGCACAGAGCAAGAAGCGAATGCGCGCATCATCTGGGCTTTTATTTCGTCATTTCCCCCTGTATCCCGAGGAGAGTATACAGTCCCTTCCGGCGAGTTTTGGTGTGTCATACATAGCGATGTTTGCTGTCTTGTTGTTTTTGCTTTTGTCTGCCTCCCACGTCCATCATGCAGTCAATGGACTTCCAGCCAATACGCTTGCGCTACTACAGTTCAACGAGACCGACAGTGTCTCCGGTTATAGGAACGACACGCTTCAACCTAGTATCTCGGATTTCCTGTATGTGAAGCCCCCACTCCAATCCCTCTGACGTTGACACTTTTGTCCGCGCACACCACATACTGACCCACCCTTAGAGACAGTGGATACCATTGGACAATCCCAGAGACGCAAATGTCAATACACATCAGGGTTCCCGCCAATTCTCGTTCCCTGCCACCGAACACGACCTTTAAATGCCTGCAGAACTTCATATATCAATTCGGCTTGTTCCGCCCAAAGAATTTTCTGACCCGCCTCCGTTATGGTGTCTTCGACAATGTGCAAGCAACTTTGTCCCCGTCAAAGTCGCCATATAGTCTTCTCACCTACCGAAGTGCGTGTAAGGTGATTGGCGGTTTGTGGACTTATATTGTAAGAGAGGAATTGATATTCGAGCTGAAATTTGGGGTGTTCGAGCAAGGGAGGATGATAGCATGGGGGCTGCTGGAGCTGCGAGATGAACCGCCAGCTCCGCCAACGCCACCCCGACCGCAGCCAGTGCCTACAGCTGTGCAGTAGACAGTTGGCTGATCACTCACCAACGATAAGACATTGCGATGTGGTGCTAAACCGGCTTTACTGTGCTAGAGGGGCTTGACGATGTGTGCCCGGTAACGTCAAGATACCTCAATCGAAGCAGGATGGCATATCTACAAGTTGGTGTAAAACTCCGAAGGTCCCAGAAGTCTGTCACAACGCCAAGTTGCTTGTCCTTGGAGAGGCGTTTGCAATTTTTATTATAACATTGGGAGACATCTCACTGTGGTACTCCATCCAATCTCAAAGAGTGATGATGCCTCTCGTGATCAGAATTCCAACATCATCCTCCCTTACAATATCGGCTTCCCCATACCGACAGGTTCAACACCTGCAGTCACGGACAACGGAGTCCAAGAATAACCGGAAAATTCAGTCGGCTCTACCATATTTCGCTTCTACAATACCGTAAGCGACACGCAGCCACCACAGTCTAGCACGCAGCCTGACCTGGCTTAACATTTTCTTTTGGGTTCTTAGACTTTCCTTGGAGTTGATGTACTGAGTCGCCTTTGACAAAAAATAACAGTGTCAATCGTGCCCTTCGCGGAAACGTTTCGTGGTCCGCTTCTCCATGGCTAAAAACGAATTGTGATCGTGCTTACTCTTGAAAATCATTGTCTTGGACAAGTTCCCGTATGATGAGTCTCAGAGCTACAACCAGTAAGTGCTACTTCGTACACGATTCGAGGAAAGCTTTCACGGCAGAGGGATCCAATTTGTTCGCGGATAGCGTTCTGTCGGACCGTGAAAAGTCTTGATGAGGTGAGTACTGCTCCAAATGAGGAGAAGGCAATTGTCCCATAATGATCTTAAATAAAACACGACGCTAGGACTGCTTCAAAAATCGCCCTGGTAAGAGGACCAGTAACGACGAGGCCTGTCGTCAAGGCTTTGCCCGTGAGCGTATACATGGATGATGATGCCATCCATATCGAAGAGCCATCTATCTCCTCGCAAAAAGGGTTGTGGTAGGACCAAGCTCCAAAGGTGAACTCGAAGAGGCCCATCGTATCGAAAGAGGGCCATGGAGAGCCTCGTACCAGTCAGAACGCCCCGAGAGAGATCGTACCACCGTATACAAGAGCGTGTGTCTCGCTCCGATGTTTGCCTCTCACTCGTGATTTCAAACAATCTGACACGCATCGCAGGAGCTGAACCCTCGTTCTAGGGCTAGGCCATGAAAGTAACGATCGTCCAAACCGTGACTAACAGGAGCCTACGCATACAGGAACAGAAAGACACTTTACGGCCATAAAGCTTGCGGAACGATTTACCTCCATATATGATCATGCTCAATCGGCCACGGACCGTTCAAGGTAGGGAGCGCGTTGCATCTGTGATGGCTCCCTAGACCCCTTCCACGATCATCCGGTGGAAGTTCTGCTAGCGCGTTCCCTGTCGTATGTGCTCCTGTTCACCAGTTTGATTATGTTTGACTCACCGACTGATACTTTGATACATCGTCGGAGACACCTGCTCAAAAGCCCACTACCCTGCTGCTACAGGGACCCTCTGCCGAGACACCGGTACCGTCAAGGATACAAGGCTTTTCCTATTGGACCCTCCCGACAATCTATCCTACCACACCCATCGCCATCGCACATCGTCGTTGCATGGATTCAATACCGTCGATATACGGAGAGTATGACACAAGCGGCGATATTGGTGGTACCTCGGCGATACCGCTGATGGCGATGGCGATCTCGCTAACGTATCTACGCCGAGGCCCATGCATGCGTAGAACACTACCTGAAGCCTAATCATGAAGAGATCAAGACATTATCCGGTCCTAGACTCTGCACTATATTCGTTTCTCTTTGCCAGAGAGTATATTACCTGGATGATGTTCTCAATGGATCTATTCAAGACGATTCTTGACCGGACGAGATACACACCCATCAGCGTAGCCAGTATCTTGCAGAGTGTCGGCCACTACATCCACAATATATTCCACCTTCTCTATGTTTGGGTCGTTTACTAGCGAGCGAATATCTTAACCACGGCCAGTGTCAAATCCTAAACATGCATTACTACATTGGAACTGTTTTCTGTCCCTTGTATCTTGTAGTCGGTGAAGTGTACGCTCATTTTAAGTTAACAGATTTCATGACTGAGTCCATTCCCTTCACAGCTTTTAGAAAAAGATTCTGATCCAATCTTTAGAGTAGAAAGGTGCACACGACTTATAGAACAGTGGTCAATAGCTCCAATTGAACATACCAAGACCTGAGATTGCGCCTGAGCAGAGCCTTTAAAGCAAAGTGGAAAATGGGCACGTAGAAATGAAGCGAAAGCCGTGTGAAATTCCCAGCTTCGCCGGAAACTACCGCTAGCGAGGTCACAAGGGACACCGACAAGACCCAGCCAATCAACAGAGTTATTCCTCATCTTCAACATTGACTCTGCGAGCTCGAGCGAGAAAGAAGTACAAGGCTCGCCGTAGGTTTCCGCAAAAGAGAAACGAGATATTGCGGATCTTCTCCTCGTTCGAGAGGTCCAAAGCGTCGTTTCGGGCTTTAGCTTCGATTCCCCAATCCGATTTATCAAACCACTGTGCACATTCCAAATATGAGCGAGGTTTAGTAACAGGCTTGGGGAGTACCCTACCTCATCAGGGTTCTTCAATGCTTTGTTGGAAGGCCCGTAGGCCATTTTCATCATGTCGGACGTCATATCGATAGGTTGGCCATTTTGATCGACGTTGACCCAAGTGTCCTTTTCTGCTTCTTTCTTACCAACTGCTTCCACAGCATCTTCGACAAGGTCGATGATCCCGCCAGATACTCTTTGGTATCCATGGTCAGTCACGCTCTTGAATTTGCACATTTCAGAGTGATTGGCAGGTATCCACTGCTTCCGCTCACAGGGAAGGCCCAGAGTGGCTGAATCGTCATCGACGATCTTTCCCGCCGACCCATAAGCTACATCCTCGAGGAAGGAGAATATGGATATCTGCTTGACAATTCCACAGAACGAGTCTTGCAGACGTTCAAGGATCTCGGATCCTGTCTTCAGAGCATCGATAATTCTGGCATTGTGATCTTTCAACACGACGTTGGCGAAGTTTGTGGCAATCTTGGCCCATGCTGTATGATTACCACCCCGATGGGGCGTTCCGAGAAATGCGATACCGTAGGTGAAATCAATGACAGCAGCTGCACGAGAATTACGCCCGCTCGATTTGTACTCGTGTGACTTGCAAAGCGCGTCTTTGATGACCAGGCCACCCTGTCCATAATCACTTAGCATCGGTTCTGTCACAATGATCGTTTGGCGAGGGTTACAAAACCTGCCCGACATTTCCAGGCGTGTGCTACACGGCTCGAGATATACAAGAAAGCCGCATTCTACCCCTTGAGGACAAAAGCATAGTCTTGAATAAGGACTTACCAAGTTATGGCCGACGAATATAATTGGTCGGGCTTTCTGTACGAAACAAGTCGGTCGTAGATCCCACGTCAGGTAAGACAATCTTGACGTTTACCTCGTCCGAATTTCTCCGTTTCCTTTGTAGGTCCTCCAACAAATTGACGGCATGCTGAAAGATGCTGCTTTGGCTTGCGTTGCTGAAGAAGTTCATGACATTGGCTTTGATTTGCGCAAGATTCGTCGGTAATTTTTGCTCCCATCGAGGGTTCTTTGACTTGAGTAGCCGAGCAATGGCGTTTAACAATGCAAGTGAATCTCTAGGAACATACCGTCATAGCCGTACGACATTATCCTGGCATTTGGGAGTTCCTTGGGAAGTAGATCTTTGGGCCAAAGCACTCCGTCACCATCCCATGTCTTGAATCTATCGCCGCGAAGGCCGTGCACGAACACGATGTCGGCCTGGATTGGCTCCGCTCCCGGGACAAGGACCTCCATCGCTAATGAATTGAGTCTTGTTCTTTGTTGCAATTCAACGGACCAGCCGTGAACATATAGGCTGGGCCTCACTGATGGAGGGATGAATAGCCGCCCCTTGATTCGACGCTACGACACATGGAGTAAGGCCCATCTGCAAGCTGACCACGAATTCGGCTAAACTCTAAATTATATGCATAACGGCATGATTAGACTTGATCTATACTTAGAGAATTGAGACCTCACCTTTAGCGCCCTGATGTTCGAAGCGAATGGTAGGAGTAAGTCAACAGCTCTAATGATAGCTCGAGTGGTCAATGGTAGTGGAACGCGATTCGAGTAGTTCCGCCCTGACGGACTGTCATATTGCATGTATGGAGCGGACCAGCCTACTTTCTTTTCGAGACTCGCTTGCTAAAGAAACGGCTTGCTTGTTGGCATGTATGTCGGTGCCCATGTTCGTGAAGTACTGATTTCGTTTGTGAAGTTACACCTAGAAGAATAGGACACGTACCCCTAAATAGTAGTGCAAGCGCCCCTAAGAAGCCTTAAAAGTAAGCCTTAAGTATCATAATCCTACGGGATTTCCAACCCTCTATAACATTTGTGTGCTAGGGAAGCGTATGTTATGAAGATTGACATCTTTTAAGACCTGCATTTGTCGGTTGCAAGACTCTTGCGAATCCTTGGCGCTGAACATTGAAATTTCCCCGCCCCATTTTACATGTAAATCCATATAAAATTGAGTAGGTCTAATAATGTTAGCTTATAATATATTTATTAGTCGAGATTTAGAGTTATACGTATATCCTATATATTATAAATATATTTTTAGTTATATATTATACTAGCTCTATTAATACTATTAGACTTCCTAATTATTATATAGATTTATATATAAAATAGAAGGGAGGGAAATTTAATATTTAGCGCTAAGGATTCATAAGAGTCTTATAACTAATAAATCCTTGATATAAAATATTAAAATTTCCCCTCCTATTTCTATAAGAAATTCTATATAATATATAATTAATCTAATAATAAGAGTTTATAATATCTTAATCTTTAAAATTAAAGTAATAAATAATTAATCTAGATATATCCTTAATATATTCTTTAATTATTAAATATAAATTAGTTTTAAAATTAATTAGTATATAATATTTATATGCTAGCTTTTCTAATAGAAATAGGGGGGGAATTTCAATATTTAGTACCAAGGTTTCCTAACGATCCTGCACACGCTAAATTTTGTATGAAACGCATCGTCAAGTTGTTGTAACTGTATACAATGCCAAGAAGATGGCATGAAGTTGTATCTTGTACGGACGACTTCAAGTGCTGTAGTTCGTGTGAGGATACACTAACGTGTATCAATCTATGATGTTCGTACTCTAATTCTCACGCAGTCCTCTCCACTTCCTCACATATGTGATAGTCCACGACCAAGCTCAAGCCTATCCACCCATATCAGTGGAGGTGGATTGCTAGTTGGGGATCAGATGACGCTAGCTCCCATCTATCAAGCTTTCCCACTGCTCCCAAGCATATCCATATTGTGCTCTACAACATCTTGCATCACCTTTGTCCCTTTCTCCATCATCTCCATAACGATCAGATCTGGCTGCTCGTTCCGCATCTTCTTATACTCTTTGTTCATCACACCATTGATGTTGACCTTCGTGATCCCATGCCCAATACACTTTCCATAGATCTCAGGATCAAATCCGTCCGTGCCATGCAGTACCAATCGAACTTTTTTACCAACCGCTTTATTGACCGCGTCTAGCCGTTCGAATTCTAGCTGTATACCTCGAGGACCATAGTTGCCATGCACGTTCCCAAAAGCCGGCGCAAGCCAATCAATACCGGTTTCCGCAAACTCTTGCGCCTCATCCGGACTCGTCATGATAGCTTCCAACTCTGCAGTGTCCTGTACCCCATCTTCGCCGCCTGTTATCCTGCCAGGCTCGGCCTCTGTGACTATTCCTCTTTCGTGACAGTATGCAGTCAACTCTTCTGTAAGACGTAGGTTCTCAGCTTTCTCGTGATGTGACATGTCAACCATGATGCTATCATAGCAGCCAGTGTTTGCAGCATCATGTATAGCTTCCTTGGACTGAGCATGGTCTAAGTGTAGAGTGACTGGCACTGATGCTGAGCGCGCTGCTGATGCTGCCGCCGAGGCGAGAGCGTGACCGCTGTATTGCTGTGCCCAAGGGAAGAGGAGGATCATCGCGGGCGAGGATTTGGCTTCCGCCGCGCGAATGGTAGCGAGGATGCCCTCAATATTGTACTATCAATGGTGTCAGCTTACACCATCAAGGGTTTCGACGGGAAGGCAATTGTGGATGAACCGAGAGCGGCTAGGGAGTGGGCGACAGCCGTAGAGGAAAGGCGAGACCCACG
>JAABUW010009822.1_pt1 | contig 10801 bp, 11 predicted proteins | sample 5560081 | NCBI WGS metagenome assembly JAABUW01 (sample SAMN10711882, study PRJNA513363) | rock metagenome | isolation source: Antarctica rocks | place: Antarctica: Victoria Land, Knobhead sud | reverse complement strand
AAGCACCTCCAAAACGTTTGAAGCCCTGGCTCATCTGCAACTGCAGGCCAACATGCTGAGGCTCTTTCACCCAGTCGTCTTCTTGAAAATTGTGGGGCCATTGCAATTCCTTGAAAGGGCATGAGGCGCTGGCCATCAGGATTTCTTGTTCACAGGCATCCAGCGGCTCCATCCAGCCAACTCTTGGAAATTGCACCCTGCTGATGGGTGTCGTGATAGAGGAACAGATAATGACCTCGGCTAAAGGACGCCGCTGCATAATATGATGGCAAACAGCTTGATACTTAGCAATTCGGCGTGCGATCCAGTCATATCGAATATAGCCGTGACGGTTACTGAAACATTGGGTAGCAAAGCTGGATTTGGACCGAGTATGTTCAAGTTCAACAAAGCGTACCTCTTTGGCTTTGGCAGCTCCTTTAGATCACGGAAACATTGCGTGCGCGTACGATCCATGCACAAAGACCGAATTGACCTTCCGCGAAGACGCAGGACCGGAACCACACTCCGAGCTGTTGAAAACTAATAATCTATCTCCCATTCAAGTACGAAGGCGGAGATCCACCCGGAACGAACGGGAAAATTTGCAAAGAATATTCGTCCCCGGCGGTTCTTGCTTCAATAATTGGTATGTTCGAGGGTACGTTGGCCCCTAGTCAGCTTCCGCTTGGAAAGCCTGGTTGACGGCGAAAAGGCATTTCGACGCCTCATGAGCATTTGAATTTAGAAGCTCTGTATACTCCTTCTAATTGACTATAACCTCATCTAGACGTCGAAGATTAAGATGGAAATGGTATCAGACCTTTTCCATTCCAACAAGGAAAACCCAATCCGTGGAGCAAGGACTCATAATGTTGTATGGCCGCCAAAAGATTGCCCTGCGCATTTGATCTAGGTGTTGATCATGTAACACTGGCTTTCGACTCCACTCTGTCACTCTCATGTAAAGCTAAGCCCCACGAAAAGAGAAATTGCATTTCAGAAGTGGTGGGTCCAACTCCATCTCGGCTTTTTCTTCAGTAAACCTAACTCCAATCACATCATACCCTGCATCCGCATAATGACCATTCCACCTCTCTTTGGTCCAAGACTACGATTTACTTGAAGGTTTATGGGGTTGAAGTGGAACCTGCAGGCACACCTGCATTAGCTGCATCTCTTGCAGCGATCTACACGTGATCTACGAGCAAAGCCGGGTAAGCACTGCAAATGCGGTGGTGGACGAACTCGCACTTCTCCTTTCAAGCAATAATGATGCATGGACGTGTGTCACGACCCTCGTATTGGTGACGTGCGTCGAAGTTAACATCATAACGGAACGATCTCTGGTCCACGTCCCTCCCACTCTCCGCCGGTTTTGTGTGTGCTCGAATTTCTTCATAAATAGTCATTGCCCCTACCGGAACCAAATTCTCCACCAATCCCGAGAACATTTTTCAGCTAAAACAAAGATGAGTTCAGTCCTCACATTACTCTCCGTCATCTTCGCTATCGCCCATGCGAATGCGCAATCCCCCACTGCATCTCCCGCCCTGCCTACTCTCGTCGCACCCACGCCAACGTCGATCGGTAATGCCTCCGATATACTGACGTATCCCATTTGCGCTGTAAGTGATTAAATTTCAAAAAAAATACTTCTACTCTGACAACTCTTGTCCAGCAAACATGCAACAACGAAACAGCGCCATTCCTAGCTGCAACCATACCTGGTTGTGACGAGACCAAGCTTGAATGCGTGTGTGGTGCTTACTTTCGGAGCATAACTGCCGCCTGTGAGGAGGTCACCTGTAGTGGTGCGGATTACCAGAGTAAGTCTCATTGAGCTCTTTCTTCAGATGCTACGCTAAGACAATATCCACGTAGCACGCAAGTACTCGCGCAGCAACTGTGTGGGCCACTTTATAGCAACGACAGTGTTTTGAGCACAAGTGTAGCGTCAGCGATTGCATCTGCGACAGCCGTAGCCGCAGCAGCTGTTACTGGGAAGGATGTCTTGAACCTTGCCAGCTATCCCGCCTGTGCTGTGAGTAGCATCCATTTTTCGAGAATTCAGGACACGTCTCTTCATTAGTCAATTGGCTGACACTTTGCCACTACATTAGCAAAACTGCACTATTGCAAATAATTACGGTGGCTGTGGCAGTCAGAACATATCTTGTGTCTGCAACCCACCCGCTTCCGTCATCCTAGGTAACTGCGAGGTGGCCCAGTGCAGTCCCTCAGACTTGGAAAGTACGTACCACCTACGCCGTCCTGTGAGCAATTTCTAGAGTACGATCGTACTGACGAGGTCCCCTAAATGCAGTTGTCACCGATCTATCTTATCGTCTATGCGCCCCTGTCGGTGGTATCAACGAGGGCACCAACTTGAGTGGGGTGCGGACACACGCTAATAACGCAAGTACGCCGGCATCCCCAGCGCCCATTACGTTCACTGGCGGCGGGACTCTTGTTATGACGACCGCTAGTGCTTGGGTGTCTCTTGTCATCCTCGGTATCGTCACGGGGACTTTCATTACGTGGTAGTCGTATATGACTCGGGCAAGCTCTTGGGATTGGGGAGTGTATGAGGTCAACTCCAGCTCCAGCATAATCGAGCCAGAGATTGGGCTGTCAGGGGTCGGAAGCCGTTGTTGAAGTGTGATTAACATTCAAACAACCTGTGAAGCTTCGGAACTTTGAAAGTATGGCGGTGGGAATGCTATCTTCTGTGTTACTGCAAGCTTGTCTCGTGCCTGGAACCGAGCCCCAAACCATACCAGTACCCCAAGCCACTCCCTGTCCGCCACTTCCTGTCCCTTACACCTTGGACCTCACTCGTCTCCTCACCTACATGTCGTTGAATGACCTCCCCACAACAACGCATCCCTAGCTATGTGATGTCAGCAACCACTTCATCAACTCTGCAAACGAAGCTTTTTGGTATCCTTGTCCCCTTCCTCAGCATTACGAAAGCCCACTAGCCCGAACTGACACATTCAGAGTGCACATTCCTTATTAAAACGAGACCACCGGCCTCCAGTGAAACCAACACGGCCCTGAAGAAGGGGAGATAGGGTGCATTCGGGTACGAGAATCGACATAAGCGCGATTGTGTTCGATATATCTGCTGGCACTGTTACTTCGCTCTACTGTTGTACATCTCGTACAATCCCAAGTAGTCCTCTGCGCCGTTTTTGAGATGTGGCTTTGTGTGCATTGATACTCAATCTCGCAAGATTGAGTGTCTTCGGTATGGGTCAAGGTCTAGTCATGAGTGTACTGTGGGAGACTGGAATACCTTGATCATGGAATACCTCAAACATTACGCGATATTTCGATGTCGCAATAGAAAGCGCAAATCCGAGGGGTGAATTCGATCATTGGAGAGTAAGTCATCTTAATTGAGCTAATGAGCAGTCATACAATGTGGCAGAACGGATGCCAAGCATACAGAAGGGTTCACCTTGAAGGAGCGCATACCTGGAAGAGGCTCAGCCTCATAGGGCTACTAGTAGTGCTTAGCGCTAGAATACATATCCTACCATAAAACTCCATCAATTCACCGAGCACTAAGAAGTTGGTCTTAAAGTAAGTCAGTAGATTATTAGAACTACTAAAGACAATAGCAGTACTTATTTAATATTCAAATTCTATTGCGGTAGCCCTGTAGCCCTGTAGACTGCGCCTCTTCCAGGTATGCGCCTCTTCCGGGTGAATCCTTCTAAGGCTGAGGCTGATGCTCATTTCCAGCAAGCAGCTGTATCTGAGACTCACCAAATTTGCGATACAGCCCATGGCTAGGTCCAGAGTTTATAGTTGATCGTCGAGAGACACGAAGGTCTCGACATTTTCCAAAGGACCAGCGAATCATATGCTAGCGTGGCCAGCTTCGTCAGCCACTTCACTCCACGCAGTACCTTACTGGTGGAAATTTGCGTCCATTCGGAGCTACCTGTGTGCCTGAGGTACTTAGTACAAGGCACCTCATCCTCAAAGGTTCCTGACTTGTCGAACACAATGGTTTAACAGGGTTCTGCATCGCAGTTAGACTGACTCCTGAACAGAGTTGGTCATAAACCTCTCACGATTCGTGTCAGACAAGATGTTTGCACGTCCACCATGTTTTTCAGGAACGTTCTTGACGGTTGACTATACTCTTCGAAACTCTAGCAGGCGGGTTGGCAAGTCCAGGTACTGGTGTTGTACTTGCTTTCGTGCTTCAAGTCGACATGATTGCCGCAATTTTTCATTTCCATGATGCGTTTCTCCGGTGCGTGGGCTCTTACGATCCATGCTCAGCATGTCTAGCCTTGCAGGACAACTCAGAGACACAATACTTCGCGCTGATCCCATGCAACTACGATAATGCCTGCTGCAGGCTACCGTCTCCGCCTCTTCAGATACGTTATCCGCATTGAACAACGAGCCGGGCTGAATTGACAATCTCGACTCCCCCATTACTCCTACAAATACCACGCTTCACATCACAAGGCGATCGTAACTTCGACATCATGGCAGAAGTCGTCCTCGGCGCTGTCGCGAGCGGTATCACCGTCGGAGCGCTGGTCGCTCAGGTCACCTGCAGCGTCGTCAAGCTGAAGTCGTATTGGGACCAGGTCCAGAACGCACCGCGGGAGATTCAAGATCTATTGGAGGAGGTGGAGATTTTGCGGCATGTTCTTGCCGCTACTGAGGACAATCAACGTCGCAAGGTGGCTTTGATGTCAGCTCCCCCTCACATATTGATGTGTCTTCGGCACTGTAAGGAAGAAGTGGTCCGACTCCAGGATTTGACTGATACTCTGAATATCCACTTGAATGCGAAAAGTACTGTAAAAAGGAAATGGGCATCCACAAAGGTTGTCGTGAAGAAGGAGATGCTCGAAAGGTGTAGAATGAGCCTAGGAAGGGCAATCAGCCTGCTGTGTCTGTCGCAACAGGCTTACAGCATGTGAGTATGATCTATTACTCTGTCCACCATCCCGCCGGCCCTCCCCTCCCTCTTCTTTCTAATCTTAGCACCCCATACACGACATCATTGTCATAGTCTGATTGAAGGAACGATTTAACAGCCTTGGTCCGTAAAAATTGTGCGACAACCATCTGTAGGCCTGCCAATCAGGCTGACAATTGAGGGTTGATGTATCTGGCATTTGATTGAGATGACAGTGTGCTCTACTAGAAGCTGCAAAACTCGCCTCTAGGTGGCAGGAATGTCAGAGTCTTCGAGTTGCACTCCTTCATTATCTCTGCATCCTTTGGCAAAATCATGACGACTGTTGTTTTCTGGAAGAAATTGTTGAAGTCATCATTGAGCTTGATAGGCCTCCGTGCCAAATTTTCAAGATTGGCCGATTAATCGTTTCATTCCTTAGGTGCTTACAACATCATCAACCTTATGCCGTTGCCGCAGAGATTTCGCGCATCAAAACTACTACTACAGCCTTTACATTTGAAGGCCATTGCTTGAGGTCGACTTCGCATTGCGATACTCATAATACTGAACGGTCAGTTCTTTCACTTGCACGGGAGCAAGTTTGCATCCTCAATGGGCAACCTGGGACAAGTCGCAGTCTCTTTGGAACAATCAGATATGCTCGCAGGCGCGATACAAGAACCCAAACCATGAAGATTAACCCATCTCGCGGGAACGAACAAGGTGAAGGATTGTTTTTGAGTATTGCGCGCCAGCGTGGTTCATAAACCGAACGTGGAGAATTCAAGCCGTCAAATCTTACGCTGGTTGGACGTTCTGCCCGCGAATGTACAACACCCTCTCCAGTCAATCGCTCGTCTTCGAATACGCTTATCACGGTAATGTAAAAGGCATTCAAGATCTTTTCAAGAACCAGGAAGCTTCTCCGTTTGACCGTGACGAATGGGGCTCTTCGCTGCTCTTTGTATGTTTATCCGTCTCGTCTGACGATGAAAAGGGCTAAAGCTGCTTAGTACGGCGCTTACAGTTGCGATTCTGCCCTATGTCAGCTTTTGATTGAGCAAGGTGCAGATCGGAATGACGGTACGATTTTCGAAGGAGTCCAGTAGTGAGTACTCCTACAGGCCATTATCGTTTGCACGTCCACCATCTGACGACCATGCGCCGAGTACTAATGATACCAGTACTCTGATAGAGTGGGCGGCACATACATGCGCGACACGACTAGATCTGCCCGCTTCCCCCCAGAAGACCGCAGGCTATCAGAATGCCATACGTCTACTACGAGATTACGACCTTGAACCCAACCTGGATGTATATTGTGGTAATAAAGAGGGATTCCTATTGTGGCAACAAACGATGGATCCTTGTTACTATGCAAAGCCTTTGAGAGAGCGCGTGGTGACCGCGATCGAACTCGCATATGCGCCGAATGAACCCGAAACTGTTAGAACTTCCATAGCTCTTGGTTCTATCCCGCCTTTGACTCGCACGGTTAGGAATGACGAGGGAGAGTCACTATTGCATGGAGTGGCATGGCATATCGGATTTACGTCAGTCTTCATTGCAACCAAAAGGGTCAAACGCTTCAGCTCAGAGCAGCTTGATTTAACCTTGATAGGTGAACGCCCCATGTGAGATATGCTTGATGTCTACAATCTGACCATGACTATTGAAAAGGATGGCGACTTCTCTCTAAGGACTTGGTCGCTCAAGGGTCACAACTTCATTGTGTCTTCGAGCGCCAAACGCCATTCCTGGCATTGGTTACATGGCTGATGACCGTCCCCAATGATCAGCACAAACCAGTCTCTCTGAATATGTGGCTACACGACTGGCTTGAAGATCTACAAGACCCTGGGGTAGATCTCGCAGACTTCGGCTCCAAAGAGATCGACCTGAAGCGCCGAGGTTTTGTAGCTTGGCGATGGAGTGCGAGAGAGTGGAGTGAGACAACAAGGCCAAGTAAGCGCAAATACATCTGGACTTTGAGATTTCTTGAATACGGACCGTCACCAAGCGATTGGGAACTTACTTTAGATCGCGTGAGTGATCCAAAGGCTCTTCTTTCGAGAAACATACCTGGGGGATGGGTAGATGAAGACGCAGACTAGCAGGAGGAAGGGTCTGTACGCTGTCAGGAAGCAGGAGTGAGAATAACCAACAAGGGAGGAAAGAAGATCTGAGAAACGTCTTGGGAACAGGAGTAGAAGTATTGAGACCAAAAGGCGAAAGGGAACCGAGTATAATCTAATGCCCATACTGAATGAATCCTCTATCATGAAGTCTAAAGACCTTACTCTGATACCAATAGCACGCACTCACAAGAGCTCAGGTTGCATATGAGCCGAGATCTTCAGGGAACGACCTTGACGAGTCCCATCAGATTTAGGAAGCGAATCGTAGTAGAGAGCAAGCCATGAGCAAGCACCAATCCCTTTAAAAGGTACCAATATGGGCTGTCCTGAGTAAGTGTGGAGCTTGGAATTATAGCTCGAGCTGAGACTGGACCTATTCGTATATAGGAAAGAGCTTGATGAATATAATATACAGACCCCTATGAACGACGAACTCGTTCAATGTTCAAAGGTAGCCGAATGTGCTCTTTCTAACGATTGAGATGGAAATGATCAATGAAACCTCCAGACAACAAAGTAGCTTCTGTGAATGAGTGCAGCATGCATTGTAGTTTGTTCAGATACATTAGCTCCAAGACAACCATTTCGATATTTAGGAGACTATATTGGGCTTTGCCCACGCTAGCAATACAATACGATATCTGCGATGTGCTATTCTCGGAATAGGGAAGCTCACAGATGCCAACATATCTCAGACACGTTGATTGAAGAATTGGTCTTGCATATTTCCTAGACTACTGTTGCCAAACTCTGGATTAGGGTTTGTGTTGAGTATGGCTATGAAGGCTGAAACGGAGTTGTCAAAACAGAGACTTCCACACATGCTGTCCTATCAACAGGCTATTCGAGCCGTCCTCATACGGATTACTCACATAGTCGCTACCAGGTCAATCATGTGGTCAAGGCTCTCTACGAGGCAAGCATTGCTGTGTCTCAACCCGTGAGTGACCACCCAGGCTAGGTACCTTAGGTTTGCTTATTTGTGGTGTGGAATGACGAAGTCCGCGGGTACCTAAGCATCCAAAATATCTAGGAATATTCACGATCTTCAGACAATGGTGCATCGAATCATCTTTACCAATATTATGCTGTACATTCGGCAACGATGATAGAAGTAATGAAAACATCTAGGACCGGAATAGTAACACCCTCGATTCGGTGGGCTTCTGTATCGCAACTGCGGCAGGCGACGGTTTTGTTTCGAGGTGACAACCGAGAGGGAAAAGCTGGATGAGATGCTTATGGAGAAGTATGGCAGCTGTAGTCAATGAAAATAAGCTGAAATGTAAGACCACGATTGATTCGATCGTAGCAAAATCGTTGCATAGGATTTTGCTGTTCCCTAGAAGGGTTCACCCCCTAATGGTCCACGCTTATTCCCTCCAGAACAAGAGACTTCAATAGCTTACTTCACTTATAATATTAGTATACTCCTTAAACTAACTGATATTTATCGCGAAATCTTTCTAAGAATCCGTCCCGTTATTAAGTTATACAACATAGGAACTTAGTAAATAAGCCCTAGAGTACCCTAGAGCTTAAGACCTGGACGAGGGGAGCTCGGAAGTATAAGCTCCGGGTGATAAGGCTGGGGGTATGGACCATTGGGGGGTGAACCCTTCTATTCATAGTGCCCCACAAGGCTGAGGCTGAGGCTGAGGCTTGCCCCAAATAGCTTTCACGCTAACGATGTTCTCCGACATCTGCATGTTCGATCCTTCCTGTGCCCGAGGCTGTGTCTCCTTTATACACTGTCGTTCTCATCACTCGCTGTGCTTTTTCGACCTTGTAAATAGAGCATTGGCGTGCGACTTGTCCAAATTGCATCAATCGAGGTTCAAGTGCTGAACACTAGCATAAAATGGGCGAATCAGACATGTTGGTGTCGCCACCTTCCACACAGCTTGCAGCCCTGCTAAAATCTGCAGCTCAGTCGACGTGCTGGTCATAGGCGCTGGTCCAACCGGTTTGGGAGCAGGAAAACGTCTCCATCAGCTGGTGCGCCCCTAAGTCCATGCACGAAGTAGCAAGGACGCTCACACAAGGCGCAGGATGGGCCATCATGGATGATTATAGACTCCAATGAAACGCCGGGCGGATTGGCATCCACGGATACCACACCTGAAGGCTTTGTACGTGGTCCTCGCATACGTCCCGTCCACAGACCAATCCTGCGATCATACGCTAATTGATCGCCAGCTTTACGACGTCGGTGGGCACGTCATATTCTCCCACTACAAATACTTCGACGATTGCATTGATGAGGCATTGCCCAAGCAAGATGATTGGTACACACATCAGCGTATTTCCTACGTTCGATGCAAGAATCTCTGGGTACCATACCCTTTCCAGAATAACATCTCCATGTTGCCAAAGAAAGAGCAGGTCGACTGCATGGATGGTATGATTGATGCAGCATTGGAAGCCCGCGTGGCCAACACAAAGCCGAAGAATTTTGATGAATGGATTGTACGCATGATGGGGACTGGCATCGCGGATTTGTTCATGAGACCATACAACTTCAAAGTCTGGGCTGTACCAACGACAAAGGTGGGCTTTTCGGAAGATATACGATAAGCAGTAGGCTGATAGGGACAGATGCAATGTCAATGGCTCGGGGAACGCGTTGCTGCGCCTGACCTCAAGACCGTCACCAAAAACGTCATCCTGCAAAAGACCGCTGGCAATTGGGGCCCCAACGCCACTTTCCGCTTCCCAGCACATGGTGGTACGGGCAGCATCTGGATTGCCGTCGCCAAAACACTGCCAAAGCAAAACACTCAATTCGGCTCCCATAGCACAGTCAAGAGCGTTGACGCAGAAGCTAAAAAGGTCACTCTTGAGAATGGTAACACTATCAAGTATGAGAAGCTAGTCAACACGATGGGCGTCGACTCTCTCGTCGAAAAGATGGGCGATAAATCCCTTATCGCTCTCAGCAAAGACCTCTTCTACTCCTCCACCCACATAATCGGCGTCGGCGTCCGCGGCGAGCGCCCGTCACGCATCGGCGACAAATGCTGGCTCTACTTCCCCGAACCCGACTGCCCCTTCTACCGCGCCACCATCTTCTCCAACTACTCCCCCAACAACCAACCCTCCACCTCCAAAAAACTGCCTACCCTGCAACTCGCCTCCGGCGAAAACCCCTCCAACACCTCCGCCTGTGAAGGCCCCTACTGGTCAATAATGCTCGAAGTCTCCGAATCCTCGATGAAGCCCGTCGACAACGCCAACATGCTAGCCGACTGCATCAAAGGCCTCGTCGCGACCGAAATGCTCAAACCCACCGACGAAATCGTATCCACCTACCACCGCCGCTTCGACCACGGCTACCCAACCCCGTCCCTCGAACGCGAAGGCGTCCTCAAACAACTCCTACCCAAACTCCAAGAAAAAGACATCTACTCCCGCGGCCGCTTCGGCAGCTGGCGCTACGAGGTCGGCAATCAGGATCATAGTTTCATGCTGGGCGTGGAGGCGGCGGATCATATCGTAAATGGATCGGCAGAACTGACGCTGAATTATCCGGATTTCGTCAACGGGAGGGTCAATCATGAGAGGCGATTGGTGGATGGCGCGCAGTTCTTCAAGAGTAAGAAGGGTATTAGGGATGAGAGGAAGCCGTTGATGCCGGATACGACTGCAGGGAGTAAGGAGGAAAAGCCGTTGATGACGAATGGGACCACGGGGCACAAGAGAATGTCGTCCAAGGAGATTTCCTGTGGGAGATAAATCTGCCACT
>JAABUW010009821.1_pt1 | contig 10801 bp, 3 predicted proteins | sample 5560081 | NCBI WGS metagenome assembly JAABUW01 (sample SAMN10711882, study PRJNA513363) | rock metagenome | isolation source: Antarctica rocks | place: Antarctica: Victoria Land, Knobhead sud | reverse complement strand
TTCAAGCTTTAATTAGAAAGGTCAATTGACTGCATTTGATCTTCTTAGAGATCTATTGCAAAGTTAGGTGGTAGGTTGTAGGATCTAAAAGTAAGGCCAAGGGGTGACAAGCGTTCTGACAACGCTACAATCTCCCGGACATGCTCTGCAACGTCTTTTTGAATAAAATCTATGAAGATCTCTCAACTTTTCAAGACCTATTGATACGATCCTGGGCCAATCTACGTTCTCCCCTTCCCGCGCTCAACATGTAATCAAACGGTGTTCTGAAAGCATCCCAGGCGCATATTGAAAAACAGTGGGGGAGCCCTCGAAGCATTCAAGAAATCTGCCGTCTTCAAATAGTCCCGCCCCCAGCGTGGTACGGACACCACCATCGTTTCGCAAGTTTCTCCTCACCATCTCTTCGATCCGTCATCTCTGTGCAGAATCTGCCTTGGAAACGAGCCGCGCATCGCCGAAAGCCATCGTGCGCCGGACTCAAGAGGGTTTCGTCATGCCCAGGCGAACAAGCTTCAGGTGAGGCGGCTGACACCTGGAGTATGAAGCTGGTATTGTTGCGAGTGGAAGAAGGTATGACGATTGAGAGGCGCTGACAGCCGTCGACAGCTGCTACAGTGATTCGGTCTCTCTTGCTGTCCTCACTTTGGCCGGTGGCCTGAGAAGCATCCTCGTCGTCAGTCCTTCGCTCATCTCTGGGTCGAGCGGATTCATCTGTTTTTGTGGCCCCTTCGGACGGCTGTTCATGTAGGGTTGGTGTCTGTCGTGCAAGACTGCCGGCCAAATGATCCCATTGATTTTGAAGGGCCTGTATGGCTTGCTCGGACTGGTGTTGGCTTTGCACAACAGCTCGCGAGAGTCCACTTCCAAGCTCTCCACTGCATACTTGATCCATGCGTGTCATCAAGGCTGCGGCCTCTTCCTTGCTGAATGCTGGACTGAACCTTCTCTTCAATCTTCCTACTTCTTCTTTACAGCTTTCATCTACTTGTGTGATAGCCCGGGATAATCCGCTCTCCTCCTCGCCCTTCGAGATGCGATCCACGCGCCCGGTCACAGCCTCTAGGTTCCTGCCCAGCTCTCGCTCCATTGACTGCAATTGGGTCCTGACTTGTTCGCGTTCGCGCTGGACATTGTGTGTGACTGCAGCTGCATGATCCCGGGTGCGCTCTGCCTCCAATATGAAAGCCTGAATGAGGGCGTTGGTGCCTGTTTCACAAGATTCTCGACTTTGGCCAATTTCAACCTCAACACGATTGGTCAGACGCGCATTCTCGTCTTCTAAAGAAATCAATCTGGAATCTCTACACTCTTGAGAAGACTGCGCTGTATCTACCTTCTTCCTTAGGTTTTCAACTTGCTCCTGTACGTTTTCTATCTTGGGACACACATGCCCAAAAAGCTTGTCAACCGTATCGAGAGCGGCAATCACAGGAGCCAAGACTCGAGCGCAGCTTGAGTTGTCCGACGTGACATCGTTCGCTGTTTCTGGAATGATCGCATGGGAGCACTCACCCAGGGCTTCCTGGACGTGCGCGTGTTCTCTCGTCGGCTCTACAACACCGCAATCAATACGTAATCTATCCAGCAGAGTCGCTATGTCGTCGAATCGTTGATCGTGGAAAGCCAATTGTCTCTCGGTAATGTTGGAGTCCCTAAGGAGCTTTCTGATAAGGGTGTTATGTTTAAGGACATCCGAGGTCAGATCTGGGTATGGTTCCATGATAGTATCACCACCGCCGCCCACAGATTCTCGCTCCAGGAGTCTGAGATGCGAGATCCACGATATAGAAGCCACTCTACTCTCAAGTGTTTACCGTATATCGTATCTTGTCCCTCGAGAAACCAGCGTTCTTTGCAGGAGACAAGCTCCGGCATTTCGAGTGCACTTCTTGAACGTTCCCCACGAAGATGTCGTCGGCCAAGAATGAGATTTTTGTTGAGGAAGCTTCATATCACAACAAAGGTCGCAATGGCGTCAAGCCTATTCCTCAGCCATCTTCCGATCCTGCAGATCCTTTGGTATTCATTCATCTTCCTTGATGACGGCGGATAGCTACTGATTCGCACTCGCGACTCTCGCAGAACTGGTCACAAGTAAAGACAAACACAACCCTCGTGATACTATGCCTGGCAGCTCCAAGCAGACTCCACCATATCACAGCGCTCCGGCCGAAGACGTAGGCGAGGGGAACAGCGAAGAGAGGTCCGAACGCAATACCTGCGACAGCCGAAGATATCTGGCAGAACCCCTTTGTCCAGTCACTTGGCGGTTGATGTGTCGCTACGTACGGAGTAAGATAGCTCAACCGGCGATTTGTGTTAAACCTTGGATTGGGCCTCGAAACCAAGCTGATTCGCAAGGGACGAAGCGGTGCCAGCGAATGCTCTGGGTTGCGGTGTTTGGTCGGCCAAGATGACGGGCGTCGGCGATTACAACGCTTTCGTAGTGGCAAGGCTCTTTGGAGGCATCTTTGGCTCTGTGCCCTCTATCCTGGGTACGGGCATGATCATAGATATCTTTTATCTTCACGAACGGGGATGAGCTTTGACGACATTCCATATCTCGTTTTTATTGGGTACAGTTGCGGGACCAACATTCGGGGGGTTCATCGTGGGACATGTGTCCTGGACAGTTGAGTTCTGGTGGACGGTCGCTTTGCAAGGCTTGATCTTCATACTTGGTTGGTATCGTGTTTGACCACTTGGAAGCCTGGTTGTGGATGCTAATTAACTCAACCAGCGTTCTTCTTTCTGGAACAGACCGCATTCACTCGTGATGGTAACAGCTCGAAGGTACCGAGACGTCCCGAGGGATTTCTAGCAAGCAGAGTGGCCCTCTTATTACCTGGAAACAAGAGCCTCGCTCCCATATCTGGCTCCAACTTGGTGAGGATATTCATGCGAGATCCTAGGAGATCCGAGGATCTAATGGACTGACATAAACTTCGTAGGCTCGGTACGCCTACGCACCAATCGCGATTGGCTTGTCCCCTGTCGGCATCTTGACGGGAGCATTTGGTTTTGCGTCCTTCGGCTGGTTTGTTACCATTAACACTCTTCTGACGATCTTTCTCCAAGAACCAAAGATGAAAGGCGGCTATGCGTTTACACCGCAGCGGAATGCGGCGTGTGACTCTCCCTGCGCGTTCTCGACCCTAGAGATGTTAATTGAGTTAGTCACACTCGCCCTGTGGTTTGGCATTTTCGCAGCCCAGACATGGGGCTACCTTTTGAACAATTTCGTACCACTCTGGCTTTGCCGACGTCGGGGAGGGACATGGAAGCCCGAATTTAGGTTGCACAGTCTCTGGATCCCATCGCTGATCATCATGCCCGTAAGCCTGGGGATCTTTGGCGCAGCCCTGCAACATCACTTGCACTAGATGGTTTTGGCGCTAGGCTCCTTCCTCGTAACATTTGCCGCAATGGCCTCTGTTCCAGTAGCCGTGAATTATTTGGCTGAATGCTTTCGCGGTCATACTGTGGAAGTGAGCGCCATTCTAGGCGTGTATCGACTATCTCTGGGTCTGGCAGTGCCCTTTTTCATCGAACCTTGGATTAAGTGTATTGGTGGCCCGGGTTGGGTCTTTGGCATGGCGGCTATCTTCTCCATATTTGGATTCTCGTTGCCAGCAGTCCTTATGTGGAAAGGACATCAACTGCAACAGGTTCGTCCAGGCTCATTTGGTTGGGACGAGGAAGGTACCAGGCCTGTAGAGAAAGACGGTTGAAGCCCCTAACATTCGTGATGAATGGCAAACCTCTCCTGATATGACAAGGTGTTTCTACTTCGCTTCATGTCCATTTCCCCGTGAGCATACGGCGATGCTGGGCCGACTTGTGAGCACGGTCAAACGTTCATCACCATCTCATTGTCCGATGTGATGCATCAACAGCCTATATGTACCCAAGAAAACAATCCCACAAATTCATGTCACGGCAAAGGTTGCATGATGGTGTTAATTTGAGAAATGCGTGACAGGAATACCGGCTATGTCAAGCACTTAGCCGGGGATCCAAGATTCGATGACATGGTCCCCCCAAGATCAATTCGAGGCTGCTGTGGCTCCTACGACGTCTTTCGAGGCCTATCCCGGGGTCTGGCAAGTAGCGCCGGAGACACATTTGATTGGTTGCTGGAAGAGTCTAAGAGTCTTGGCATGCTAAGATCTTGGATTGTACTCGTACTGCTCCGTAAGGTATTTAAGCTGCCGTCTTCAAGACAAATGATGTTACGAGGAGTGTTTTCTAGCCGGAATAGCTAGTGTCACTTTATGAATTGAGGGTCTGCACGAAAGCCTCAGAATGGCCGCCTCCGGTCGGCATCACTCGACTATCAAGTGTTACTCTAGTAGGGACGGTGACTCTGGAATCCTTTCAATGCTTTTATCCAACTCTGCGACTAAGACTACCGTGTCTTGGACACACTTTCTTATCCCATTAGGGCATCCTCCGTCATCTCCGTGGCTTCAGCCTCCTTGAACGGCCTCTGGCAGATATTTAAATTCTCAGGAGTACCTTGAAGTTAGTGTGGCGCATCTTCGTCTGCGATCTCTGCCAGGCCTGCTTGTGGGCACTCTTAAATGTCCCAAGCTTCCACCGGAACTGCACAGCACATCCATCCCTCGCCAATATCAAGTTACAAATCGGCCGTCACTATCATAAGCGCAAGGCCTGCTCTTCTTCTGGACCTCACCATCGGTATATCCTTACACCATCTGTCCCTGGCCGATCTTCCTTTCCGGAGACATCTGTCCTCCTGTATAAGTCGGCGGTGGCGGCGGTCCTTGAGGTACGAGATGGTCCTGTAGGGGCATGTTGACATAGACTGGCTGGTTGTCATAGCCTCCCGTGTAAGCCGCACGTTCTTTTCGGCGGCGTCTCCTCGCAAGCCAGGTGCAGAGGGCGATCCAAAAGCAGATTTTGAGGACTATGAGGATGACGATGACGACGATAATTGAGGTCATATTTTGATGGCAGTTGCCGTAGCTGTCGCAGGATACGAAGCGGCGGGTAAGAGTGGACATGCTGTGGGGAGGAGGGTCGAGCGATTAGGTTCGGGGAGGTGAGCTTGGTTCTTGACCCGTTGGAGGATGCTATAAGTATGACTGGGTTCGGAGGGCGTCTAAGGCGGGCAATAGGACCAAAAGTAAGGAAGTTTTGTAGGTGGATATAATACTATGGTGACCTTGGACAGGGTTGTGGTAATATTTCTATGGGCGGTGGTTTCTTAAGCCATGGGAGCAAGCACAAGTTTATGCACTCCAGAGATTCGCACGTGGCCTGAGCTGAAGAGCTGGCTTTACTCAGCCTTGCGTGCATGTTTGGTGTGACCGTGCCTGTGCCTACTTCCTGGCTTCGTACTGAAACACCGCGCCCCAATCCCAATCCTTCGCAGGATTTCCTGCCAATCAGCTTTGTTGCCGGGGGCTTGGATTTGCTGAGGCATATCATATCTACTCCTCCAAGTACAAGCAAGGCATCCCTTCGAAAGGTTTTGTTTGGACGTCTTGCAAGGGTTAACTCGAAATCTTGTGACAGGCAGTGGTTCTGCGAGTAATCGGCGCCCCCCTAGTCGCCAAGGCTCCTAGGGGTCTGCAATTACTTGACGTCACCATCTATCTAACGTCGAGTCTATTTTGTCTTTGTTACCTTATTATCTACAGCATAATTACGCTCTTTAAGATCAAGATACTTATTTCGAACAGTAATTCTCTTCTTAAGCTTACAAAACAGCTCTTTTCAGAATCTTAAACGCTCTTTTGTAGTCTTAACTTTCTCGCGAATAGATTGATTGCGTTAGATCGAATTATCAAGTTTAAATTAGATATTCAATCTAAGTCTTGGCAATTTGTATTAATCTAATTCGAAAGTCTTGATAATTCAATTCTTAGAATTAGAATTAACAATTCAAGTTAATTTCTAGAATTAGAATCGAAATTTAATTCGAAAAATTAATACAAATTGCTAAGACTATTATTTTAATTAAATTATAGCTAAAAGTTTTATATTTTATATCTAATTTTCTATTTAACTATTTATATTATAGTAATAAATTATAGTAATAAATTGTATTTAAAAGATTTATAGAGTTTGTAGATTGCAAAAAATACAATTATTAATAAATATTTAATTCTAAAAGTAGTAATTCTTAGTATAATAAGACAATTTTCGATTTCTTAACAATTCGATTTAATTTCTAATATTAGAATCGAAATTTAACTTAATTTATATTAATTTATATTAGAATTATTAGAAATTAGCTTAAGTTTTAAGTTAGTTTCTAGAGTTAAAACTATTAGATAGAATTAATTTTAAAAGTTATAATCGAAATTTAATTTTATAGTTAATCTACTTCTAAAGTAATTTTGTATTAATTGTATTAACAACTTTGTTATAGTAATTAATAGAATAGATAAAAGATAGTTCTATTTCTATAGAAAGAAGTCTGTCTAAATATCTGCTGTCTAAGACGCATCTTTCTATAAGAGAAATTCTATCGAAGTAAAGTTATATTAACTAGAAAAGCATTATACGAAGCACTATAACAATATACTAGAAAAACAGAAAAAAAGATCAATGCTCTTGCTAATATATTTAATATATATATTCGAGCTATAAAGCAATTCTTTTTCTTTTGCAATAATACTTTATCAAGATTGTCTAGATATAATTACTATAGAATTATATAAAATAATTAAAGAAGATTCTTCTATACAAAATAGTATTAATAGTATTTCTATTATAGAATTCTACAATACTTTAAAAGTAGATTTTTAACAAAATAATTTAAATAAACGCTTAGATACTGTAATTTCTAATATAATAGCAAATTCTTGCAACTTAAATATTATAGAGTATATTCTAATAGAAGTTTTTCAAGACGCAAATATTTTTTCGATAGAAGATATTCTTAATTAATTAAAAGATTAATTGCAATTAGTAGATTTCTAATTTTTAATCTTAATTTTCTAATTTTTTATTAGATTTATACAATTATTTAGCTTAATAATATTTTGCTATTTGTTGTATTTAGAACTATATTTCTTCTATTAAAATAAATATTATATTACTTTTTTACTTCTATAGATATATATTCTTTTATTAATAATATATTTTATCTTATAAGATTTCTACTAAAAAGTATTGTTTTTAATCTTAATTAAGTCTAAATAATCTAATATAAAATATTTGTAAAAATCTATATTAAAAGAAAAAGATTTTAGTTAAATTATAAATACTATTAAATAAATTCTCTATATAAATAATAGTTTTAATAGATAAATAAAACAATTAATTTTTTTCTTTACAAACAAAGAATTGCAATATAAAAATAAAATCTTTTTATTTAATTTTTCTAATAGATAATATTTATAATTAAGACGCAGATAAGTTTTGTTATCTAAATTAGAAAATAATAATTAATATCTAGAATTATAATAGATTTTTGTTTTTATATTAATAAAAACAATTGTCTTAATTGTTTTAATACAAAATTCTAGATATTTGTTAAAAAACTTAGCAACAAAATAATTATTATACAATATAATAGAATAAGTATTATAAAGTAGAAAGAGAATTTCTTTTATCTTAAATCTATAGATTATCTTATTAGATACTAGATTAATAGCAATATTAAAACTGTTATTTAGTTAAGTCTATAAAATAGATAAGACTTGTTATAAAGAAATATCAAAATAGATAGTAATAAGATAACAAATAGTAATTTCTATTATCTAATTAGATCTTTCTAATTGATTATTTGTTTGCAAATAGTAGACAATACTAGTTAGTAATAATATATCTAATTAAAGAAAGATTTCTTGTTAGAACTTCGAAATAAATTTTAAATTTCGATTAGAAATTATTGCTTGCAAAATATTTTAGTCTATTGTTTGTAAATAACTTAAAATATATTGTATTTAAACAATTGTAAAGTTAATAATATAATTAGAAATAAATTGCGCGTATTAACTAAATTTATCGATAATAATAAGTAGACAATTATATTTATCGAGTAGATTAACTATATAATCTATAACTATAGTATAAAAAAATAAGATTTTATAAATATTAATATTAGTTTATTGTATAAACAATACTATTTAGTCTAATTTATTTAATAGATAGAGCAATACTTAATATAAATACAAATCTTCTTAAGTAGTTCTAAAATAAAAAGATTGTTTATTTGTATAAAATAATAATAATAATCGAAGTAATAGTTATTGTTATAAATTGTTTTAAAGATTTTCTCTTTTATTAATCTAGATATATATAGTTGCAATATATTGTTTTTCGAGACAATATTTAACTTTTAGTTAAAATTAACTTAGATAATTAAAAATATATATTAGACGCAAATTTAACTTATTAATATTACTTAAACTAAGAATAGTTTGCTATACTATAAAAGAATTAACAAAATAATTAATAAAAACAACAATAGTATTTAAAGCTGTCTCGATTATATATTAAATATATTTAACTACTTAGATTAAATTTGTTATTTCTAACTTAATAAATTAATAACAATACGTTTTCGCGAAATTAAGCAATTAACTAAGAAAAAGTATAGATTTTATATTAATTCTCTATAATTTGTTCGAATTAATATCTTTCTTAAAGTAATAAATTATAGTATTAAAGTTGCGTTTCTTAAAAATATCTATATTAATATAGAGAATTTAATTACAATTAAAGTAAACAAAAAATCTTGTATATTTAAAGAATTTCTAAAGTTTATCGACAATTCCGAAATTCTTATTAATAGTACTGTAACAAGATAGGGATAGAATTCTAGTTAGTAGACAACTATAACAACAAAGACTTATCGCAATATATATATAAATCGCACTATATAATCTAATAGTATATTAAGTAGCTAAGATTCTAAGATCTAAGTAAGAGAGATTGCATATATACTGCAAATAGATCGCTAATACTAGTGACAAACATTCTCAAATATATAGTCTAATATTATCTAGTTACTCGACTACAATACTATTGATAGCTAATAGTTAAATTAGCTAATATATTAATATATTTGCTCTACATAATTAAGCGTAGAATTAAACTATAATTAGTAGAATTTGCAAACACGTAATTGATATGCGCTTTGTTAAGATTTAACTTTGTATATTGTTAAATCTTACAATAGATATAATCTACAAACGCAATTTATAAACACAATCTATAAATATAATTTACAACTACTATGCGCACAATATAGTTAAGCAAGAGAGATATCTATATTAATATATAATTTGCATATAGAAATTTTACAAATTGTTCAATTCTATTATACAAATTACTATAGTATAAACAAGTAACAAATAGAGATATAAACAAAGTATTGCAAGAGTTTGTATATATCTCGAATATTAAAATTAATTTTTTGTTAAACAAGCGTTAAAACTTTTGCTGCTAAATAAATTCTAGATTAACTAATAGTTATATTAGTAGAATTTGCAATAGACACTTTCTAAGTAGAGATTCCGGAATTGCTAATATTGTTCGTAAAAATTTAGTTTTTTTGCAATAGATAATTCTATTATTATCTTCTAACTATAGATTTTTCTTATATAATTCTTGTTTAATAAAAAGTGTTACACTAATACTTTCTCTAAAGATATTAAGATAAGTTGTGCTATTAGAGAGATTTGTAGACGTCTTTAGACAATGCAAGCAATTACTTGGTAACAAAGATTTGTAGCTATAGACAATTTTTATGTTTAATAAATCTTAAAGAAGATTCGATAAATTAAAGTAATAATAAGTAAAAATCTATAATAAGTTGAACACAATTTATAAGAAAGTTGTATTCTAGTTTCTATATATTAAGAAAATATTAATTGCTTGTTTTGCTTGCTTGTTAAATATAATAAACATAATTGTTTGCAATATTTATTTGTCAAATATATTAAATATTATACTTAAATTGTTTGCTTCTCGAATATAGTAAATATAATAACAAATTTGTTCAAAAATATAGAATCTAAATTATTGATATAGCTTTAATAAGCTTGTAATATTATTTTTTTTCTTTAAAGTTTTTGTCTTAAAACTCAATATCTCTTTATTATATTTTTAAGAAAAATTAATACTAAAAATTTCTTTTTTCGAAAGAAAGATCTTTTTGACGCTTTAAGTTCGATATTTTTAGCAATATATTTTTGTTATAATTGTACAATATCTAATAAAATCTATTGTATAAATAATAGTTCTAAAAAGTATATAAAGTATATACGATTTAATTGTAATTGTAATTTAACAATTTCTTTTATATTAATTAAACAAATCTATAAGAAGCAAATACACTTAAAGAAAGAAGTACGCAATACATATACAAAACTAAGTCGACTAAAAAAACAATTAAATTTTTTGAAAAATAAAAAGAAAAAAATAATTGTAATAGAATAGAAAAATATTAACAATTTAAAAATAAATAAAATATATTTTGTTAAATTTATTACAAAGACTTTCGAGTTGCTATTTATTATATTGTTCGAATAATTTTAATTTTCGATTAATTAAAATTAAGATATTGTTTCTATATTTTGTTTTAATAAAATTTCTTTAAAAGATTCTAATAGCAATTAAGATTTTTCTTTAATTTTTATATATTTTTTGAGATAAAATATTCTTTTTACTTAATAAGATACTTTTAATATTTTTGTTATAAAATTTCTTCGATTTTAAATTAATTCTGTTTTTGCGAATAGAAATAAAATAAATTCTATAAAAGCGTAATTAAGTTTGTTAATTTTAACAATAAAATATAAAATATTAGAAATAT
>JAABUW010009820.1_pt1 | contig 10802 bp, 17 predicted proteins | sample 5560081 | NCBI WGS metagenome assembly JAABUW01 (sample SAMN10711882, study PRJNA513363) | rock metagenome | isolation source: Antarctica rocks | place: Antarctica: Victoria Land, Knobhead sud | reverse complement strand
CATCAAATGCATCAGAGAAGAGCATGACCTGCACTGCTGAGCAGGAACAACATCTGAACTGCTGTTGAACTCACACTTCTGAGCAGAACAAGTGACCTGAAGAAAAATGCTGAGCTGAAAGGTCTTGTCCCACTCTTGTAAAAATGTCTGAATCCGGCACAGATAAGGCTGAACAGTGCTGTGAACGTAGTCTGGCAAGTGCATTTTGTTGTGGACAGGACTATTACCTGCAGCATGCCAGTCACTGACACAAAGAATCCAAACAGCTCAACGGTAAAGGCACAATAGTTTTGCACTTAAGTGCAAAGGGTATTATGAGCAAACTTGGGATGCCGTACCTGTCCAGAATTCTCACTTGCGGGGCGAAGAACGGTGATGGCGACCATCAAAGCACTGCTCTTGGGGGCTGGGCAAGGGAATGCTGTCTTCTCCTGCAGTATAGACAGGAGAACATCACATGAGAGACGCACCAGCCTTACCCAACAGCATGCCAACATCCTTGAGCATGCATCACAGAATAACCCAAAGGTACAATCAGAGCTGATTAAAGTTGAAGAGTCAGTTGTAGAAAATAGCAAACTTGACATGCCTTTACCCTTTCAACAAATGCATACCCGCCGTTAAAAATATCATACATATCATTATCATTTGTGCGGCACGAAAACACCCAAACCTCGAAGGATGTGCCAACATTAGCATGAGCCTGACAAACGCCTCACCTCCAATGAACTGACCAGAAGCTTCAAGCATAGACTGCTGCACCAGCATTGCCAAGTAGTCTGAATTCAAGCTTGTGTCAGTGCTTCCCAGACCAGCAACGAACCCTTCCATCTCTCCCGTGTATTCTACAGAGCTGCCAGGAAGGGGAAAGAACATGCCATTCCAGTTCTGGCAGGCACCAGCTGCTCGATTGGTTGGAAGACTGTTGCTGAGTGCGGCTGGCGCAGACTGATACACCTGATTTGTATTGGCGCCATGTGGGCCAGACTCCAGGCCAAGAGGGTATTGTGAGCAAATGTGACTGTGCTGTGGCAAATTGGCAGAATGACTGTAACCAGCTGGCACATTTGTTGCCTGCACAGTAGCCAACTGCCTATCAGCCTCTTGATACTGAAGCTCCAGCCAGGATACATACCCAGACAAGCTTGCAGTATCAGGAGCACTGGGCATCTGCAGTTTGGCTGAAACAGATATTTCCAAGGGACCTGAACTTCTTATTTTTCCAGCCTTGGGAGGCGCTTCAGGACCGACATCTTTCCGATCTTCAGCCATGCTGATGGACTTTAAGGGCTGTAGCAGTCAGAGTGAGTCAACTCCAAATGGTACTATGTGAATGGACAGCAGCAGTCTGTCAATTGCTTACCCAGCCATCTATGCTTCTTTGAGACTTCCTGTATGCCTGCTGAGCGCTTTCATAATTTCCAAAGGTTATAAAGCAATAACTGCTTGTGCTCAAGCCCCTTGCAGCTGGGAAGTAGACATCCAAAACATCGCCCCACATGGCAAAATGTTGCTCAACTCTCTCCTGTGTGACAGCCCTTGCTAATCCTCCAACATACAAACGGTGACCTCTGCCAAAGGCACCGTAACGATCTGTGCAGGGTGTCTCACTGGACTTTGTCTCTCTGACTGGACGGGGACCAGCAACGTTCACCTGGACAACATACGCAGATGGGCTGTCAGGTCACAAGCAGGCTCTCAAGCTAACCGACTGGAAGACGAAAACACAAAGGAGCAGTTGACAAAGAAGGAAACAGGTGTGCACACTCTCATCACCTGGACAACCTTCCCGTCGATAGCGTGTTTGGGCTGTTGCACCACAGACAGAAGCGCGCTTTCTGTTGCATATGTAAGGAATCCATAGCCTTTATTTCGGCCGCTGACATGCTTGGGCAAGTACACGTCTGTTACCGCTCCAAAATTGGCAAAGTAGGGGCGTAGTTGTTGCTCGGATAGCTCGTAGCCGACGTTCATAAACAAACGATGCATGGTTTGCTTCGGCCGGACTCACGGAACGGTGAAACAAGTAGAACTGTATGCAGCAGAGCTGTTTTGCTTAGGCCGGACTCACGGAACGGTGAAATAAGTAGCACCCCCATGCAGCAGCAGGGTGAATAGCGATATTATTGGGCCCCGTGCGACAGTGGTACTACTAATATGCGATAATGTACTAGTTATGCGATAGTAATTAATTTTCCCTTTCATTGCCGTTTATAATGATTTGAAGGGTTTTTAAGGTTTTTCAAGGGTTTTTAAGTGAAAACGGGCCATGCGATACTGTGCGAAGCCGTGTGCGATATGCCCGCGTGCGATAATCGCAGGAGTAATCAATACCGCAGTTTGGAGCTCCATGCGAATCCTACTAAGACAAATTAATAAGTATTTCCGTGCGATTTATATAGATATCACTATTCACCCTGTGCAGCAGGGCTGTTTTTGTTTTATGACTATTTTTATTGTGAATGAATAAATGAATATTTTACAGACCTCAGGAGCCAGGCTGGCCACTGACTAAGGCTATGGGTCTGTAATTCAAGTGTTACAATGTACAAACGGAATCTACAGGTCAAAAAGACCTCGATATAATACAATTTTCATCACAATTCCATCCAACACACTACAGCGTTCAACATCGGTAGCCCAGTAGAGCAGGAGTGGTTGGGTGGCATACAGCACTTTGGCGCCAACACACTAATCTATATCCAACAGGGTTTAGCACTTGGGCTAGGCTTGATTGCATCTGCCAGGAAAAGTTCAACACTCTTCCCACTAGAAACCATAGCACACACAGCAAACCAAAACATGCACACACCCACACATGTACATCTGTGACACTGTCTGACTGTACAAACCTAGAGAGGTGCAATCATGCCTTTGCTAAGATGCTATCGCTGGCTGCTAGATAGCCTGCTATATATTTTGCTTCTGTGTATTGATCACTACGGTTAAGGATGCTATGCAGACTGCCACAGAACTGACACTATTTCTGCCTGACTCTGGCATAAGCCTGGCAATGCATGAGCAAGTGCTCTTCCTCGTTATCTGCCCCACAGGCTTTGCACATCCTCATGCTGTCATTAACAGCAGATTTTTGCCATCTGGCTACTTGGGTTGGTGTGATCCAGATTGCTTCGTTTGATAATCTATGTCAGCGAAAAACAGGTCCTACACAAATCGTTGCGCATGTATGAATTTGCAATGTGATAAAGAACCTGTCAAGGCTCAAAAGTGCAACAAGATCGCCTAATAATGCAAGCACCACTTGTATGATCGACACAAGCTTGTTTGCAAGTGATGATACAGCTTGCTGAGCCAGCACCACTTCTGCAAGGTCACAATTGTTGACAACGCGGACCTACCTTAGAGCCTGCCAGTGGCTGCATTGCATGTTGATCTACTCCACCCTGTGGTGGCTAGGCGTCTGCATGGCCTGTACCTGTGCTACCAATGTGTACTCACGCTGAGTGGAGAGAAATAAATTTGCACCTCAAACATGATGCGCTGAAATTTACGCGGAGAGACATGCTGACGGTGTAAACAGATATTTTGCTCGGAATTCAGCCTCGACTAGATTGACAAGAAGCAGCAGCAGCCGCAGGGAAGCAGTACAAATGCACGCTAATTAAAAATTCAGATTGTCAAAGAGACAGAAACTGACACAGGAATTAAACAATGACTCCCATGACAACAGATTAGGACAGTCTGGGGATTAATCATATCAATCAACTTAGAAACCTTGACGATCGAGCCCGTGCACAGAAAAGCAATTGTAGATTCATCAGCATTCGACAATAACCAGTATTCAGTATAGACAGAGGCCTTTGACTTCAGAAATCAACCACAATCGAGGGAATATTCCTTATTTCTGTCACTCTGTTCAGAAGCTATAAAAACAAACATACCTGAAGACATGGATGGAGCTGACTGAGATGGCACCAGTCGTCATTCAGCACAAAACCAACTGAGCTGAAAGTCATCATTGAGCAGGGATCCCCAGAAAGTCGCAAGTGCTGACGGTGGCTTGGCTGTTAAATAAAATAAAATGAAGGAGATGACAATGCATTGCAGGAGAGCAAAATGGCCGGCAGACAGAAACAGGCAAAAAGGAATGTGACCCCACAAGACAGGGAGCCGCACAAGCTGCAGCATTGCGTGGCCTTGATACGTCATCCACTTCATGCTCACACATCATGGGGATGTTGGCAGCTCATCAAAGTAATGGCAGCACATGTCCATGTCCAGTGATCCTTTCAAGACGCCATGGCCAGTCCTGCTTGGGGCACCCAACCCAGGATCGGCTGCAGCTTCAGCTTTGGCGTCAGCTGATATGAAGACTCAATGGGCAAATTTGGCAACAAAACCTGATGCATGTGTAGCACGAGATTGATGGAGCAAGTTTGATCAAGAGCCAAAGGCTACCATCATCAAAGCTGGAACAACGTGATCAAAGCACGCTTAGCGCATGGGTCAAGGAATGCAGCATCAAGGTGAATTGGTTGTTGGTGATGTCAATCAACCACAGGACAGACTCAACGCTAAGAGCAATCTTGCAGGCGACGAAGCATAGCTGTGCAGCATAGCTGTGCAGCATAGCTGTGCAGCATAGCTGTGGCCACCTTGCAGGCAGGTCCAATACGCAGACATGAGCCAACGCATGCCCAACAATTACATTTGCTTGCTTATGATCTGTTAACTCCCAGCACTTCAGGGTTTCCCAGGCAGGTCAGACACTCTGCAGAGGGTGAATTTGTATTCCTCACAAACACAGAGAAGCTTGCAGTCATCACACCTGCTTCCTAGTTTCCAGCAAAGAAGCCTGCCGCTTTAGGCTGGCATTGCTGGCCAAGGAGTACCCGTGTTTCTTCTCAGTATCCAGTAGCTGGCTCTTGAAGAAATACTTGGTCCACTTGACGTCTGAGATGTGCTCGGCAATGTGCTCTGCTTCTTCTTCAAGGCCAGCTAACTGCCAACACAGGAAGCAACTGAGCATACATCTGATGTTGATATGCAGGCATGTCATGAAAGCGGAATTGGCGTGACAGCACCTAACTGCACAAAGCGGAAATGTGACAGCATGCAGCCAAAACATGGAGCAGGATCCAAATTCAAGCTGAATCACCTTGCAATAAAGGTCACTGTAGGATGCTTGCTTTTGAGCTTTTATCTTTCTAGCTGACAGCATGTTTATTTTACGTCGCTTGATGCGCCAATGCTCCTTCTGCATCATCAAGCCGGTCGATGTACAGGATGGGTGATTCTTATTTATCCAAGGTAATTCTTGTTTATGCAGCGCTGGTCAAGGGTGAAGGGGATTCTAAAAATGTTTCTGTGGGTGATGGAGAGATAATCGATGGTGGCGTCTGTCGGGAGAGGGATGGCCATGCAGCCCTGGTAGCACGTGTCGCTAGGATGAGCGATCTTAGCACCTTGCTGAGGTGAAAGTGGCACAGGGCGGCTTCTGCTTCGGTGGTGTTTCGTTAAGTCTCCAAGGCCATTCTCTGCAGATCGTCTGCGAAGTCTCGTAGATCTATGATAACCCACCCGTACTCTGTGTTGGCACAATCACTGGGCATGCACGTTGTAAGTAGGATTGAGGAGACACAGGCCGATTATGTCCAGCAGGCTCCTGATCTCGACTTTCCCCTCTGTGCTCAGCGTGTTCAACGACGAAACGATCTCTGGTCCCTTCATGAAAGCTGGGATCCCTAACCTTTTCTATGGATGATGCAGTCACATCTAGCACCAGAGACTGAGTCGTGCAGTTCCATCTGGAACTTACTAATTTGTGGTACATGTGGGGTTGGTATGCGTGGGTGGCCCCACAAATACCACCCCAAATAAGGGCAAGCAGGGGGGTGTGTGGGTGGGGGCCCAGTACCGCGTGTACCGCTTTCGGCAACTCTCCCCGAATCTTTAAAACTAACTGTTATCTACCTTATAAAGTTTTCAAAACTTTATAGAAAAGAGGTACGTTGGAATTTAGTAGCGCCTAAAGTACTGGAGGCTCTAAATGGGCCTGAACTCTAGTACCAGTGTATGATTTGGGCTGACAGATAGGGCTTGGTTTTGAATCAACAAAACATTGCTTTACTAGTCAGCGGTCAGTTGTCAGTGGTCAGCGTAGAAAAAATATATAAGTGCGCAATGGTGACAATCAGCTCACTAGTGTTAGAAGATATGTACAAATCATGATGCTCAGCCTTTGATTAGTCTTTGGGGCTAGTTGCTTGGCTGCGGTAGGACTGCATACATATCTCAACTGCCGCACTGGAGAGCAGGGCTCAATGCAGTTTGAATCATATCTGCTGAAAATGTGGGCAGCAGCGAAGGTGACGTATCCGCCTTTCTATGTCAAGCTGGGCTGGCTCTTTACTACTATGACCTGATCACTACCACCATAGCACTAGCTCAAGTTGGGGTACATGCCCAGGACTTTGCTACTACAGGTGCCATTGTTGCATACCATGCTCTTTGTAGAGTCGCTGTCACCAAGTACGTTTTGTCTGAACGCATTACCTGCTCTCATGCATTCATTGTTGGTATTTCGTTGATAGGCAGCCCTTATTTACGCTTTCCGGCAATGAAGCTAGGTACGTGCAGAGCAAGTCTTCGTCATAGGCAGCCCTTGTGGATTTCCTATTGTCATACTGCTGGACACAGTTGTGAACAGGCGCAACCTGAAGGTTGCCTGTCTGAACACAAGTTAATTGGACAAGTGCAGCCTAGAAATGCAGTGATGTGATGCAGTGGTTTTCTTGATCACCTGTAGAGTCGGCAAAGATTCACACAGTACAGCAGCATGCAAAGTTCTGTACACAAGCCTATGCGTTGGTATACATCTTACCATAACCCTGCATCCCAAGCTGGTACTGTCCCATTAGTCAGCTCATTCCTGGGGATTGCGTGACTGACTTTGAAATGAAAGTCTTAGTATCCCGCTGTCAACGTGATTACAAGTATTTGAAAACAGGCTGGCAGTCTTAAGTCGAAAGGGAACAAATGCTGGCAAAATTTTCCTCACTTGCAACAGTGCTGCGCCATGTGTAACGATGCACTGCAGTGCGGTGCGGTGCGGTGACTTTGCAAGTGACTTCACTGAAAATAGAGGCTTGCTGCTTGCACCTCCTTCCTCCGAGAGGAAGCTGCTCAACCAGCCAGCACCTGTCATTTTGTGTAAATGCTCTAACATGCAGCTTGCTGCCTTGCTTGACATACAGGGTACTAGGAAAGAAAGCTGTCTTATTGTGCCAGACGGTCATAGCCTTTTGAGCTTTGCTTGCCTAGTGCCTTTGCCTGCTGTACTGCTGTCAAGTTGGTACCTCTTTTACAGCAGGATTCCTGAGTGAGGGTAGTACCTCAGTAAATGCTCTGCACCGAGCGCTATGAGCAGAATCTGCCGCAAGGGTCACCGTTGAGCAAGTCAAGATGTGGTTATTAAGTCACGCCCAGGCTGTAGACTGCCTCATTCAATGCATGCAAGGTGGCAAGGATGGCAACTACAGCATGCACTTGGCATGTTCACTTGGCGCATTTTCTGCAAAAATGATAATCACATTTCACCTGGGAGCAAGCGTTACCAGACAAGAGGTGAGGCTCCTTGGCCCTTGGCTGGTGGCCTCGCCAGCTTGGCTTGCCAACAGTCCAGAAGCCTCAATGATACTTCCAACAGCCAATGTGTTTCCTGCAGCAGTCTGTAGTCTCTATAGCTTGGAATCATGGAAACACGTGTGTAATTCCTCTCCAAGTCACTGATGGCTAGAGGTTAACTCAACTACATCGTTCTAAATTGCTGCAATTTTCCTCTGTTCATACTTTCAATGGCTGAAATATACTGCAGGCAACAGCCTGAGAACCCCAAAGATTGGGAGAAGAAGCGCTTGGCTACTGTCAAAAGACTGAACAAGGTCAACGTCAAAGGCAGATGTGTGCAGCCACAAGGCTGGACTTTGCAAGACTACTTGCTAGAATGGCATGAGCCTGAGTGGTGATTGCAATCCCTGCAATATCCTATGAGGAGCGTAGAAGATCGCCTCAGGTATGCTGCTGAGCATGAATGGAACACAGTTGCTCTGCATGCAAATGTGCTTGCTTGCGTTTCTGAGCAGCTATGCTAAAGTCAGTGGTGAAAAGTTACATAAAGTTCATGTCTTGCTAGTTCAGGAGCATGACATGCTTCAACAACACGTTTGTCACAAATGTGGCTATTCCACAAAGCATATTGGACACTATAACAGGCATGTCCAGAAACCAGGAATTTGCAAGCGTAAGGACCTTGAGCATTGCAGACATTGTCAAAAAGCGTTTGCAAAAGGTGGATCTGGGCTGAGAAAACACGCATGCCGAGCCAATGGTCTGTTGTTGCCCTTCAACATGGATCTTTCAGCTGATCGCCGAAGCTCTGTGCGGTTGGCTTTGCAAGAGTTGCAAAAGTTAAGCAAATATAAGATTGAGCAGCTTGGGCTTGCAGACTTGAAACCAGTGAGTGTGGCTGTTGCAGCCATAAGATATTTGCATTTTACACTTCTGCTTGCATAAAGTCATAACATCACCCTTTGTCAACATCACATTGCCAAGTTTGATATATTGCAACAACGGAGTGGTAGTCTTGTATGGGTCCCTCATCTTAAAGATGATGCTCTTCCTGTCTTGTTAGACGAAGCCGCTGACATGATTCAGCGTCTTGCACAAGCAAAACTCCCAAAGCGTCAAATGGAACACTTACACTTTTTGGTGAGACATGTCTTGCATCCATACTGGAAGAGCTGCCTCCTTCAGAGTCCTATGAGGACCTCTTCAGAAGGCAGCGGCCACAACTGGCTGAGCAAAAGGAAGCTGTATGTGTTGCTATACAGCTTGGGATGAGGTGATGCACAAGGTTGGTCAGCGTGCAAACACCAGAATGGAATATGAATACATGGTTGTTTATGCCTGTTCAGTTTGTATTGTCATATCGTTTGTCTTGCAACGTATCCCGAATCCACTCTGGCTTTGCCCGTTGTGAGAAGCCAATCACCATGAATCTGTTAGCATGAAGGCGAGAAATACGCATATTCAAAATTGAATATTCATTTACTGTATAAACTTTCTGTGCATGACCGAGGCTCAAGCTAACTTCAAATTCTTATTCCGGGCGTTGTCTGGCTACGGAAAAATATTGGAAAATGAATATGTGCACATGACTGCACTCGCCCACTTGCGTGTGATGTGAACTCGCTCACCTTGCGGCATATCCCAAATCCACTCTTGCTTTGCCCTTTATGGGAAGCCAATCATCATGCATTTGGTGCCTCAGTCCACGATCCGCCGTCGCTAGCCCTCTGGTACATATCCAGACGTGGGCAAGCTCCCTATAGTACCACGTTGGCCAGTTTGCGAGTGACTTGTTTCGTCGTGCAAGTGTGCTTTTTGCCCTTTGCAATTTGTAAACGATATCAATCAGTTAATCAGCTTGAACTTGGCGCTAATACGTCATGCAACCGAAAAGCTAACAACAGTGGCACGCAAAATCGATCAAGTCGTGAGGTCAGACTGACCTCAGGGCACAACAGACTGACTCGAATTAATGGCGCGCACCAAGGCAACATATCGACGCTCACAAGCTCGTCAGAGACAAAGGGATGCAAGGCGTGCAATTGTTTCTGGCGAACGTCTGTAACGCCTGCAACATCAACAAACTCCCCCTCCGTTGCGGGAGCATCGGCTGAAAAAAATATTGATAAGAATGCAGCCGCAGCCCTTGCGACAAATCAACCAAGTGATCATGAGATTGATAAGGAAACGACAAACCAGCCAATCGTTGACTCAACCACTACTGTGAGGGAGGCAAACGTCGAGAACGACTGATTCAAACCAAGATTTGGCTAGGTGGTCTGGAAAATGAACCGACAACAAAAAAAAGCAACCTATCTGTTGCGCGTCCATCAACGGTTATGTCTAGACGAGTCAAGCTCTCAGCGTGCACGCCACTGCTGATAAAATAACGACCTGCCATCCTTGCCAAAGTTCTTTGCATGAGGCACAAATGATGCACTTGGCAAGGATGGCAAGGGTTGCTTCACAGCGTTTGTTAAATGTGTTCAATCAATGAATCAACTAAACACGTTTTGAACAGTCCAAGTCTGGAAACTCGTCTGGAATCTTCTGCTCAATTGTGTTTGCACACAGTCACTTTGTTGCGTAATGATGTGTGTCAAAATGAACCATTCCTAAAGGAAGCTGACAGCTGTGCCTGCTTTGCAAATGATGGCACGGTCATCAACGAACCATGCAATGAGCCTCCTCGTTGGACGCCAAATGGGTTCGATTATCATGACAAATGTGATGAATACTATCATGCACCAGGTTGGCTGCGATTTGGACCTACAGAATAAAGTAATGCTTTTCTTGATGCACTTGCCACAAACAAAACAAGACTGACTGATAGACAGAAGGCGCAAGATCAAAGAGGTGCTTGACAAGCTTGGCCACATTCCCCGTGCGCATATGATCAGCTTCAATGTTGATGAATGTCTGTGACTGTGATCAGAAAATTGAGAACAAAATTGTGTGGACAAGCTTTGTGCTTGAATAACTGGCAGCTTGTAGTTTTACTTGAAATGATGCATGAAAAGCTTTATCGGAAGTTGAATTCCAGTCACAAACAGACGGAAAGAGACATGATGTAATGATATCAATGCATAAGCGCGCTCTGGACATGCATTCTGAAGGGTAAGGCTTTGTATGACACTGCATTCAAGTCGAAGCCTTGGTGATTGGCTCAGTCAGCTGAGCGTTGCCTGCTAGCCAAAATTGCTTGGTCAAAC
>JAABUW010009818.1_pt1 | contig 10804 bp, 7 predicted proteins | sample 5560081 | NCBI WGS metagenome assembly JAABUW01 (sample SAMN10711882, study PRJNA513363) | rock metagenome | isolation source: Antarctica rocks | place: Antarctica: Victoria Land, Knobhead sud | reverse complement strand
GAAGGGAGCGAGTTCGACGCGCAACGAGTCGGAATAGGAGTGCAAAGCGGCTTTCGAAGCATTGTATACGGAACCGAATGCATATGGGATTATGGCAGCTATGGAGCCAATCTGCACGATGGTGCCGTGGGAGCGAATCAGGAGCGGAGAGAAAACGGTGCACATATGCATCACAGCGAACAGATTTGTAGAGAAGGTAGATTGGATTTCAGGGAGAGTGGCGTCGAGGGCGGGAATAGTGTAGTCTGGGTTGCTGTTAGTATGAAGCGCTTCTACTTCCTTTTCTAATGCTTCCCATGAGGATCCGAGCTGGGAGGTGTGGGAAGAGAGTGCAGAGAACGAACTTCGGCCAGCATTGTTGACGAGGTAGTCGAGCTTTCCACCCGTCAAGCTCGCTACCTCATCGCGACATCGTTCTACTTGGTCTGGCTGGTCAACCTCCAGGCTCAACGTTTCGATACCTCGTTCGGCAAGATCGGCGATACTTGAGGCTTTGCGCGCGGTAGCAAAGACGCGAAGGTTGTAAGACTTGAATTCCAGAGCGAGCGCATGGCCAATGCCGCCGGGGGAGCAGCTTTGGGAAGGTTAGTGAAAAGAAGTTGTGGGAAGACGGCATTGGAAGAAATATTACCCGGTGATCAGAACGCTCTTGCGGTTATCAGACGAAGCCATTGCTCTAGAGAAACGTACGGACTCGAAAGAGAGTATAGTGTAATGGACGCACATCCTACTTTACCCTTTCTGGGCTGAGGAACCTCGGTTCAGAGTTGGACGCGGAATTACCCTAATTCCGGCTTGGCGTGGCATTCGGAGACAGGAAGCATGTGAGTATCTATTTTAGTCGATGGTTGTAGAAATCATCTTTACCTTACTACACAATTCATCCTTCGTCCTCTAGAAATTTCTCATGATTTTATCCGGAGGATCCGCTCATCTCTGCGTCAAAATTTACACCAAGGTATAGCCTCAGCCTCAGAGGGTAATAGGATATTAGCCAGACCGCGCCAAGGCCGTACAGCAATTTTGTGTAGCAGCGATAGTATTTGCTACTTCATTGCAACTACCTTAGCGGGGGATGCGGGTTGGTCGCAATAGTAACGCAATGATTCTACCAGATTTTTCTAGTAAAAATTGTATTGAAAGTTCAAGACAATCAATTTCAACTTGCCAAGCTCTATTCACAATATAATTCTTATAAATAAAAGATAGTTGTAGTTGTAAGAGCTTTATTTTATAGCTATACAAACATCTAACTTGTAGAAAAACAAGATTTTATTCTTTTCAAAGATTGAAGTTAAGAAAAGATAAAGTTGAAGTTTGTTATGCGCACGAGCTATTACATTGCTTCGCTAACTACACTATTGATTCAAAGTTCAACGAATGCTAAATTGAAGCTTAAAATTGTGCGATTCAAACAAAGTTTATCTATGTTACGAGTCTTAAAAGAAGGCTTGGCGAAACTATTCAAGTTTCAAGATAACATGTAACTTGCTTAACTTCTTAACAAGATCTTAGCATTAACAAACATAATAAACAAGACATTTGTTCAACAACTTATCGCTATTTAATTATAAATAAAAAACAATAAGCAAAACAAACAAAAGAGATCTTTTTAATATATAGATTTTTATAAATACAACTTCTTTATAAATTATGTTTAATTTATTTTAAGTTTTAATTTATTGTTACGATTACTTAAATTGCAAATTCTTGTTATTAAATAATTGCTTATATTGTCTAAAGACGTTTACAAATCTCTTTAATAACATAACTCTTTCTAATATTTTCGTGAAAAGTACTAGCGTAACACTTTGAACACTTTAAGAATATCTATATTAAGTCAACGCGCTTTTATCTTAAACACTAGCTTATTAGCATTATGTCAACTCTTTATTAATAAAGATAATAAAATTAAGATTAATAAATCTAACATCTATTATGAAGATCGCATCGACCTAAAGAACTAACTTATACAAGTAAATATCTATTTTATTTTCTATTCTATTCTAGCGAACAAGAAGACAATTTTCGCATTAACATTTCTTAGAGAAAGAGCTTAACATTAGCTTAAGTTAAACTTACGCAAATATCTAGAAAATTATAACGAAAATCCTCGTACAATGTTCACGAATTTCGACAACTTTAAAAAAGAGCTTCGAAGAATCTTTAAAACATTTAACGAAAAACAAATCGTAAAAAAAGTGATTTAACATTTAATTTAACGAATTTTTGCAACAAACTACGTAACAAGATTTTAAAAGTATGTTAATTTAATCGAATAAAACGATATCGCACTTATAACAATGTTTCGACAAGATTTAAAAAACAATCTAAAGAACGAAATTATGCGTAATAAAAAACGTATTAACGACATGTTTAATCTTATTAAAGTAGCTATCAATGTCGACGACAAATTGTATAAAAGAGCTATGAAAAAAAAATACAATCAATTTCAAAAAAAAGCAAGAATCTTTTTTGAACTAGCGATCAAATATTAGTAAAGAGAATTTCGTTCTAATTAAAAGTACAATAATTTCAACTATGGTAGATCTACATCTATAAAATTGAATTTCACTTAATAACATAAAGAGAAAAACTTTAAAAGAAAGCAAAATAACAAATTCTAAAAAACGTGCTATTTATGTAATAAATTAAGTCACTTCGCAAGAGATTGCTAATCACGAAACTTAATAAATCGTCAACAAATCAATGCTATGTTAAAAAAGATATTTAATAGTTAGAACGACATTAGAGAGCAAATTAACATAAAGACGAATACTCTCAAAATTAAATTAAACGACAACTACTATTTGATAGAAAATCTAAATTAATTACAAAAAGTTCTAGATAAAATATTATCAAGCAAGACATTCGCATTTACGCAAGAAGTTAATCAAATACTTAATAAGATTATAAAAGCGAAACAATTAAGAACGTTATACTCTTATTTAACAACAAACTTAGACAACAAATATAACTAAAAAGACTTTCACAAATGTCTAAATAACATTACGAAACATCTTAAGACTTTAGCTAGTTTATTAAAGAAACAACAAATAAATTAGATCGTAAATAAATGCAAAAAAGCGCTAAAAAGCGACGTCACTATAAAAAGAGATATTCTTAAGGAAATTGAACAATAACTAAGCAATGTTAGTTTATTTAAACAAACGATAAAGGAAGTAAAGAAATATGCGACACTTAATTAAACAAAATGCTATAACGACTTATACTAAACTTATTTAGAAAACAAAGAAGAAGTCAATTAATTTTCTAAAAAGTTAAAGACATTAATTTAGCATAAGAAGAAAGCTTAACGCAAATAAATGTTCGAAGTAGAAGTCACAACACAAAAACAAGAAAAAGTTCAAATTTTTTAGTAAAGAGCATACTAGAGAAATGCAATATGTTAGCTTAACAATAGCAACTAAACTTAATAGCATATGCACAATGTTTTATCACATTAATTAAAGTTAATAAACGACAATTTATCGCAATAATTAATTTTAATGCAATAAGTAATTTTATGATTAAAGCTTTTGTTAGAAGAAAAGAGTACTTTACTTAAAAGAAGTCTAACGCATACAATCTAATAATTATAAATAAAAATCTATTACTTGACGAAAATGAAAAAGTAAATAAAGAAACGAAATTACTATTAATAGCTATTTAGCAACATTACGAGAAACTAACCTTTAATATAGTGAAAATAATTATTTATAATATTGTTTTAGAAATGCTTTAATTAAAGCAACACAATTTAAAAGTTAACTAAAATACACAAGTACTTAGATTTGCGTAATGTAATCACGTAATTTACATTTAATCTACGCATTAATAACGTTCAATAATAGATAAAAAATTAAATTAAAAATTGATCGCAAATAGCGAGTTTGCATTTTTGCAAAAAAACAATTTAACAAAGTTCAACTTAACAAGCATTAGTAAAGATTAGCTAAATTATAAAGTTAAAGTAAGTGAAGAAAATTACGAATCTTCTAGAAGTCTTGAACTATTTAATATAACGAAGAAATCGCTAAAATACGTATCACAAATATATAACAATTAAGAGCATCTATTTTAAAAAAAGAAAACGATAGAGATTCTCTCTAAACATTAATTGTAAAATTACGAAATTAGATTTAAATTAAACAAGCAATTTACGTTTAGACTTATATATGCTTTATTTAAGAAAAAGCTCGAAGTACTTTGCGAATATCTAGCAAAAAACGAAAAAAAAGAATTTATTAGAAAATTCTAATTATAGATAGAATACTTAATTCTCTTTGTACTAAAGAAGAATAAAATTCTTCGTTTATATATTAATTATTAAAAGCTAAACAATATTACGATTAAGAATTAATATTTACTATCTAATATTAGTGAGCTTCAAGATTAACTATTTAAAGTAAAGTATTTTATTAAATTAGACTTATAAGAAGCGTACAATTAGATTAGAATAAAGATAAAAAAAAAGTAAAAAATAGCTTTTCGCATACGATATAAATTATACAAATACATAATAATATCGTTTAAATTTACGAACGTCTTAACAACGTATCAAGAAATAATTAATAATATATTACGACAATATTTAAATCAATTTATTATAGTATACTTGAACGATATTATAATTTATTTAAAAATTTTAAAAAAATATATTAGTTATGTCTTCAAAGTATTAAAATGTTTAAACATAAAAAACTTATATTTTAAGTTAAAGAAATGCAAATTTCATTAAAAGAAAGTTTATTTTCTTAAATTTGTCGTTAAACAATACGAAGTACGCATAAATCTTAAGAAGCTATAAACAATTAAAAAATAAAAATTATTAATAAATGTTAAAAAAGTACAATTCTTTTTAAATTTTATAAACTATAATAAGAAGTTCATCAAAAACTACTTAGTAAACGCAATATTATTAACAAACTTTATTAAAAAAAATACGTCATAATTATAAAAACTTATAAAAAAGAAATTATTTTAAAAATTTAAGTTAAAATGCTTAAAGAAGTTAATATTAAAGATGTACAATTCGCAATTATTAAATAAGATTAAAATTAACTTATTAAATCTAGTTATCGATGCATACTTTAATTAAAGACATAAAGATATATAACACTTAATAACATATTTTTTAAGAAAACTCTTATTAGTTAACCAAAACTATAATGTTCACAATAAGAAACTACTTGCTATAATAGTCTTCTTAAAGTTATAAAAAATATATATAAAAGAATTATTAAAACTTACGATTCTTATAGATTATAAGAATTTTGTGCACTTTACTACTACGAAGCAATTAAACAAAAGACAAGTATAATAATTAGAAAAACTTAAATAGTACAAGTTTAAGATACAATATACTTTAGATAAAGATAACGACAAAACGAACGCACTTAACAAAAGAAATAATTATATAGAAACGAAGAAATTGTTCAATTATAACATACTTAAGATTAATAAAGACGAATTATTATTAACAAACAAATATAAGCTAAATGTTACATTACGAATATTTCGAAATAATATAAAAGAGTTTCTAATAGAGAAAGAAAAACTTCAAATATTTATTAACAAAATTAACGAATATATAAAAGAGCATTATAACGAATTATTGCAAAGACATTTGAAAGTAACGAAAATTCTTTAGTTTTTACGTTAACATTGTTAGTTCTTCCAAATAAGATAAGCTATTAAGATATACATTAAACGATATCTTAATTGTTAGCAAAACAAACATAATACGCATGCGAATTATAACGAAATTTAATATTAAGAATTATTTAAATCGTTATAAGATAAAGTTACGATAAACTTTATTATTAAATTGTCTAAATCGACGAATTTAACAACTAGAGACAAATATAATTTGATGTTAGTAATAATTAATAAGCTTATTAAGTACTTATATATTATCGCATGCAAAGAGAAATTCATCGCAAAACAATTAAAATACATTATATTAAATTAACTTATATAATATTACAATATATTTAAAAGATTAACTAATAATAGAGACAAGCTCTTTACGTCTAACTATTAAAAGACATTTCTTCTAATGTTAAATACAAGACTTCGAATGTTCATTATCTATTATTTAATCATAAATAATTAAACAAAAAGAACAAATTAAAGTTTTGAGCAATATCTAAGATATTACATCAACAATACTTATAACAATTAAGTATTACTTTTATCTATAATACAACTAGCATTTAATACAAAGATTTTAAATATCACTAAAATAACTTTATTCTTCGTTAATTATAATAAGAAATTAAATCTCTTTAAGAAAGAACGTACGCATTTGTTTGCGCAATTAATTATCGAAAAAATAGCAACACTAAAGAAGATACACAACAACATCTCGAAAATGCAAAAAAAATTAATTAAATATTAAAATAAAAAACGAAAAACAACATCTTAGATAAAAGAGAAAAATAAAATATATTTTTTTATAAAAAATCTTAGAATAAGAAAGTTAAGCAAGAAATTAAATCATGTTAAAGTTAAATCGTTTCTCGTTAAGAAGACTAAGAAATTAGTTAATTACGAACTTGACTTATCTAAGAACGTCAAAGTATTTCTAGTATTTTATATATTATTGTTAAAATTAGTCGATTTTAGTACGTCTATACAAAAAACATTTTATTATTAATTACAAGAGAACAACGTATTCGAAATTAAAAGAATATTAAAACAACAAAATTAACAATATTTTATAAAGTAAAAAGAATATTTTACGTCAAAAAACACATAAAAATCAAAGAAAAATCTTATAAACTATTCGAGTTTGTTGCAACAATTTCGTCGAATTTAAATCAATTAAGAATTTTAAACAATAAATTATTAATATTAACGAATTCATTTCAAGATATTATAAAAGACAAAGTTCTCTTAATTATCGCAATAATTTTTAGATTCTTAAGACGTTTAAATTTCTTCACATTAAACAATTCTTTATTAAATATTTTTTGTTTTCGCACTTTAAGAAAGCGTTTTTATTTTCGCAATCGTTTTAGTTTAACTTGTTAAATGCGAATCAATTCGATTGCTATTTTTTGTGTAGTCTTCGTCTTCAATTTTTTTTGTTTTAGTCTCGTTATAACGCAATCAATAACATCGAAATTGATTATTAAAATAGTAGATTCACACTTTTTTTTAACTTGTATGCACTTCGCACAATTCTTCGACAACGAAGATAAACGACACTTCTTCTAATGAAGAACACAACAAATACAAGTTATTATCGCAACAACGTTGTAAAAAGCTATACGTTAAAAGAGTGACTAGCGACTTTTTAAAAGACGAAAAGACATAAATACATAATAAATAAAAAATCTTCGAGAACGAAGATCAAGAAGAGAAGAAATAATGTTACAAACTTTGAAAGAAGACTTGACAAAACTATTTAAGTTTCGAGATAACATATAACTTGCTCAACTTCTTAACAAGATCTTAGCATTGACAAACATAATAAACAAAACACTTGTTCAACAATTTATCGTTGTTCGATTATAAATAAGAAACAATAAGCAAGGCGAACAAAAGAGATCTCTTTAGTATATAGATCTTTATAAACACGACTTTCTTATAAATCATGTTTAACTTATCTTAAGTTTTGACTTATTGTTATGATTGCTTAAGTTGCAAACTCTTGTTATCAAATAATTGCTTGTATTGTCTAAAGACGTCTACAAATCTCTTCAATAGCATAACTCTCTCTAATATCTTCGTGGGAAGTACTAGCGTAACAATCTAGTTGACAAGTCTTGATTATTATAGATAATAAGATATGTAAGATAATATATATAAGTCAAGAGTTCTACTTTTGTATTCTCTCGCTTGCGACCACGACTTGCTCTAATAATTTTAATAGTCTTGCAAGATTACGCAAGTCTTGTTGTATCTAAATCTTAGATTACCACAATTCTTTCGAAATTTCTGCATTATGCTAATCTACTAAAAATTATTTTCGATTGAAAATGGGTCGACAATAGTGTTACAAGGATGTCACGATTATTGCGACCAACCCGCATCCCCCGCTAAGGTATCCTCTGCTTTGCATTCTTACATTGGCTCGCGTACACTTGTCTCCTTGTCTAACGATGATTTCTCTCCTGTGGTCCTTTCTGCGCTCCAAAGAGAAGGTGCCGGACAAATCTCTGAAGACTAGTATTCCCTTTGCAGGAAAACTGGTATCCCTTTGATTTCACATTATGTAAAAGTCCAATAGAAAGTCCATACTGGCAACGGCTTGTGGTAGTATTGCTATGTTTGAACGGCCGGGTTTCGGGAGGGTGGAGAATTCGGCGCCTCGAGATTCCTGCAGGCGCCATCCGACAGCAGCCACGAGCACTTCCCTGCGGCTTCATCTCAGGGCGATCCACCAACGTAATGCAGCGGTGCTTAGTAGCCAGAGCTGGCTCACCATTCGAGCGCCATAGCATCTGTCAGATCTTATGTTGGGTTGGATCAGGAACGCGCTTACACGTGGGATTTCAACGTTCCTGAAACCACCCGGTCCAGGTATGCAGAACGATAAAGAAACTGCGACTGCTCTTGGGAGAAAAATGGCTCTCAAAAGACAGTTAGAAGCCTAAGTTCCTTAAGAGTTGCTCCTAGCATGTCCAGTGCTAATTACTATACCGGATTTCCTTCAAATATACTTGGGGGTAGTACTTAGACCTTTCAGTAATAATGGTTTTGTCAGGCTTTGGCAACTTCCTCTTTCAAAGTCGGTGAAACCGCTCGTGCTGTCTTTCCCACACTCATTCAACACGGAAGCGCTGACTTTGTAGGGCCCGATGTCTCCAGCTGCAGCGCGATCTACGGTGCACTCAGCACGTCACCATGCCAAGTAGCTCTCCAGGGCCTGCCCAGTGGCTCTATACCGAGCATATTCACAACCCGCACCAGCGCTTCGGGCAACAACTTCGTCACTGTTCCGAAACGTTATGTCGATTCCGAAACCCACCCGTCGTGTGCCATCACCATCGACCTTGACGGGCATTCAAAGGACAACGTCTTCGTTTTAGTGCCGTGGAAGAAAATCAGGATTATTGTACAAAACATAATAGATGGTTGTGTCGACAGATCTCATTGGGGTGGATTCGAGACCTTCGGCCTACGGCGAACATTCGATGCCGTGATCGATCCCACATTGTTCGAGCCAAATGAAGCCAATAATGCCGTGCCTGCGCAGGTGGAACAGCCGGGCGGAACACTAGATACAACTGTGATAGCAATACCTCCGGATGCCTCTAGCAGTGGTTATGGTAAGCTTTTCCGTCGTTCTCAGTCTCTAGATTGGTCTGCCATCAACAATCTTTCGATTCCTCTGCTCTTTGGCTTGGCGCTCTTGAATAGAATTGAGCCAAAATCATAAGTTGCTACAGTACGCAGTGTGCCAACATCACGTGCAGATATACCGCTCTACATGATTGTTACCGTGTCAGGTCCGCGGAGTAGACCTCGCAAAGCCGCGACTGACTTTACAATCGGGATAAGTCTACGGGACATGTGTGTTAATATTGACATCCACGCTCCGTTGAGCTTCGATACTGACATCTTAATCGCAGGTTGAAAGGAAAATTCCAAGAAGCCAAGGACGTGGCTACAAAGAACAACCTTGCGCAAGTGCTGGGTGCTATCAGTGGTGGCCCTAGCAAGTGGCTACATGGATACGATCACCCACGATGGTGGGAATTTACTCTGAATTCCCCAACGCCGGTACCTACGAACGTCAGGTATCAGTGCGAAGCTACGCTGGGTAGCCCGAGCACTGCCAATTGCGAAGCTGTACTTTATGAGTTTCTTCGTGACGGAGAGATCGTCTTAGATCCTACGAAACCGATCATCAAACAGTCAGGTACGCAAGCTGCTCGCCTGCTACCTCCTTCAACTCTCAGAACATACTTTCACTTAAAACCATCAATGATCTCGTGCTGACTAAATTTCAGGAAATTGTGCAATCGGCATCAGTGCCACGCAGAGACATAGCACAACATGGGACATACTCCGCAGCGTAGCAGAAGTCCTCCTCGTCCAATGCATCAGCGGCCCCATGGCAGGCAAAATCGGTGGCACAGCTACCAGTCGGGGCATCGCTTCTGGACGGGGAGAAGGCAGACCGGGAGGCACCGCCCTGCAAGCCAAAAGCCAAACCACCCGTGCTGACACCGCCACAGCCACAACCGCATTATTCCCCTTCCAGCTCTCAGTCTATCTCCAGCCGCCCTTCAACGGCGCCGCAGACCAGACCTGCCCCTGGGGCGTGGTCACCAGCCACCAAGGCGACGTCAGGCAATGTCCCGCAACCACCGATTTCTGGCGGCCCCCAGCCCGGAGACTTGGTGACAGCTCGACGGTGTTTCATGCTGGGGATGTCACCGAAGTCTTGAACGACACGTCGCTCGAGATCAGTGGGCCGAACTTCACGGAGATTGTGAGGGGCAATATGACCAACCTCTTGGCTGCGGCGCAAGCACTGATACCTTCGGCGTCGTTGGCGGACTCTGCTCCGAGTGCAGGAGTGGTTGGATCGAATGGTAGCGCGGGTGCTTCGACAACGATCAAGAGTGCGGCAGGGGTGACGACGCTGACAGGCTCTGTCTCGAAGTTCACCCCAATTCGGAACCTCAAACCATGTACTGAGCTTAGCTGCTAGCTTTTAGATAGACGGTTGATCCAAAATAATCCAATCATCGCCTGCTGTACACCATAGGGGTGGAAGATCCCTGGTAGCTGTCAACGCCGAAGCCTCCGTGATCTGGTCCAGCATTCTTCCCACCCCTATCAG
>JAABUW010009817.1_pt1 | contig 10804 bp, 14 predicted proteins | sample 5560081 | NCBI WGS metagenome assembly JAABUW01 (sample SAMN10711882, study PRJNA513363) | rock metagenome | isolation source: Antarctica rocks | place: Antarctica: Victoria Land, Knobhead sud | reverse complement strand
ACTCAACGTTTCTTACTAAATCGTCATCACATTGCTTAGACGAACGGGCCAGGAGGATGAAGTAAAGATACAAAAGCATGTTACTATGAGAATTATGTCGCGAAGACTTAAGATGGATATACTTCTTTGCTTTGGTGGCTCTGTGTCGCAATGGAGTGGAAAAGGCATCCTGCAATGTACAACTAGCACTCACACTCGGTTGCGCAACTCCGATTCTCACTTGGCTCACGAACGCATTTCCACATCTTAGATAGGTTGGCTGTTGAGTGGCGTAGGTGGCTCTTTGTTTCCCGCTCAACATAAGAAACTTGCGTTTGCGCAAATCTACGGCGCAAAATCTAGCTCTCCTGTTCAAACTCGTTGTAACAGACATGTACTACTCCTCGTAACACCAACATTTAGTGTAGACAACATAACCATCCCCTGTGCCCCACACAGATCCGACCCTAAAAACTCCCCTTCTCGCCTCCCACTCCGCAAAAGGCCACCTACACCCCCCCCCCCCCCCCCAAACTCGCCGTCCGCACCCCCCAAATCCTCTCCCACCACACCATGGCACAAAGGTAACCACCCCCAACCCCATACAAACCCACCATAACCTCGCACTAACACGAACCCCCTCCTCCAAACCCAGCAGATTCCCCACCTCCACCCTCCACCAACGCGACCCCCGCTCCGCCCTTTTCGAAAACTACACCGGCGACCGCAACCGCCCAGCCAGCGCATCGCCAGCCCGCGCCAGCGCGAGTTATGGGTATGCGGGCGCTGGTAATTACGGCGGGTCTGGCGCAGGGGCCAGTGGGAGTGGGAGTGGAGGTGTGAATGGGGGGTTTAGGCCTGCGACGCCGAATTCGAGGTGAGTTTGAGGAGGTTTTGGGGGGGGGGTGGGAGATTGTGAAATGAAAGAGGCTGAGGGGGTGTTTGTGGGAGATAAGGGGACAATACTCCGACGCCGTACTCTCGGAGCTGGAAGGCCAGAACGACGTCCAGCTTGAAGGGATGAGCGCGAAGGTTAAGATGCTCAAAGACGTATGCTCTCTCCCCTTTTCCCCCCTCCCCTGCTCCCCTCCCCTGCTCCCCACCAGCTTCCAACAGCACCCGCAACAGATCACCCTAGCCATCGGCGACGAAATCCGCGACTCCTCCGCACTGACCGATACCATGAATGACTCCTTCGACAACACACGGGTGCGCCTGCGCGGGACTATGAACCGCATGCTGAGGATGGCCGAGAAGACGGGGGTGGGGTGGAGGGTTTGGCTGGGGTTTTTCGCGGCGGTTGGGGTGGTGTTTTGGTGGGTTTGGTTGTTTTAGGGGGGGGGGAAAGGGTGGGGTTGGGGGGGAGCTGGAGGGGGGGGGGGAGTGCAGGAGGGTAGACGAGAGATCTATTCGACCGGTTCGTTTTGGACGCATGGAATGAAAAATTGCAGCATAGCGTTGGCGTTTGTGGTGGGAAGCATTACAGTACGGTATGACGGACAGATTTAGGCTGCGAAGGTCCGTATAACATGAAAATACTGCCCTGGGGCTCAAGGACGTTCTTGTACCTATTGCGGATGGGTTTGTTGGTAACAACGAATAGAAAGCTGTGAATGAAATCTGGGTATCAAAACTTCAAGTCACTCACGCCAACTCACTGAAATACAAAGCCTTTCCTATGAGCGGGATCGCTTTAGAAACCATCAAGCCGCGCTCCTCGCCGCAGCCGCTTCCCCACACTCTCATAGCCGGTGTTCCTTCATATTAAACCCTCAGTTCTCCCTGCCTCTCCCCCTCCCCCCTCCACTGGCCCTCCGGCCCTGATAGCTCATCTGCAAAACCGGACTACTCCCAAACACGGAGCTGCCCAGCACCCCACTTCCCCCTCCCCCCGTGCCCAGTCTCATACTCCTCTCCACCGCTTCCTGCGTCATGTCAAACGTTGTTCTCCTATCGCCTGCCCTTGCACCCAACGGCTCGTCCAGGCTACTACTATCCTCCACCTCCGTGTCCGTATGCTGATAACTCCCCGCTTCTGGCACGTCATCGTCTAAGTCCGGTTGTTCGGCGTAATCGCCCTCGCCTTCATCATTCATCTCGGCGAGTGTTTGTTCGTCGATGTTGTCTTCGTCGTCCTCGTCAATCTCATCGTCGTCGACCCAGCCGCCTTCTTCTGCGTCGGGGACGTCGTTATCGAGATCGTGCCCTAGCTCGTCTTCAGGGTCGAGCCCCTCTGGTGTTTCGCCGTTGGCGAAGGCTTCGGCTTCGGCGGCGGCTTGCGCATCGGCGAGGGCGAGTTCCCTGAGGGTAGGAAGGTACGGGTTAGCTAATTGTTATCTGTGGTCAATCACGTCGACAGACAGCCCGCTATTGAGGCACCAAGTTCGGGCCATTGCATGTTCAATTCAAAGGACGGATAATGTAACGAGAACCCACCTCTGCGCAACCCCCTCCTGCTCCTCCCTCTCCGCCCTCTCGTCCGCCATCCCTTGCAATGTCTTCCCCACCCCTAGCGGCCTTAGCCATCCCGCCCCAAACCTCCGAATATTCGCTTTTCTGATCGCTACCGTATTTTCATCCGCGCGTAGTATGCTAAGGGCGGTACGGACAGGGATTGGTGTATCGATACGATGGTATTGATTGACAGCTGGGGTGCGTGAGAGGATATTATTGGGGTTCTGAGAGTTCTGAGACGGGGGAGCTGGTTGATGGGTAGAGGGTGAGGGGTAGTAGAGGGAGTGTGCCTGGTAGATTTTAGTTTGGTGGAGAATTGAGGGTGGGGTTAAGGAGGGAAGGTTACGTCGTGGGGAAAGAGTGGGGGGAGGGAGGAGAGCATCATGCTGAAGGCGTGGTAATCACTAACTAGTAGTCTGTTTTGCAGATATTTTTAAGACCCGAAGGAGCTGAAAGGAATAGAGACTCGGGGAAGAATCCGCTAAATGTTTAAGCATTCGAGCCTTGAGATCGCGCTTGTTCAGACGCGTTAAGCGCTTCTGATAGCTCTTCAAAATATCGGATGCCAGGTTACACTTCTGTAACTAAGAGATTTTTTTGGTAAAGTACCTGAGCCAAAGAAAGCGTTTGTGTCTGAATCTTCGATTACAGCAATAAACCTTATGCTAACATTTTCAAATGAACAATCTAATTGTCGAAGTCTGAAACGATTATGATTGTCAAATTGAGCCAACTTCTAGAGGATATGCTACCAGTGCAATTGGAAGATGGAACTAATCATAACCAGAACTTCCAACCTTATTCTTAAACGGCTAGCGCTTCGAAACCCTAAAGATCTTGCTTTGACTGTATTCCTCACGCTCTTCTTCGTCTTTCGGTGATGGGTTGCCGAAGGCTGCACAGTATCACGACATAAACCAGGTTTGCGTCATGACCCATGGGAGCCTTTCACTGCTGGTGCTACGAGGACAGTATGCTAGAAGGGAGTTTTCTAGCCGCCATTGAGGATCAGGTTGTCCGACCATAAAGTTGAAATACATCACCAGAGTGTCATGGGACTTTTATACTATGATTGGGACATTATGGTGTGGGGTTTTGGTGACCATTGCTGATAGCGAATTATTCTTGTTGGGGACCTGTGATGGCTTAGGATCACTGATTGCAGATCCGAAAAAGGAGTTTGATCAAAAAAGGCTTCGTTAAGTAGTCTAGAAACAGCGGGAAAGATCTGCCAAAGGGAAAGAAAAGAGTGTTAACGAATCTCTTGATCCCTTCCTCCTTCTCTCCTTTCCTATTCGGTCGTTCATTCACCCAAACATCACCCCTACACTCACCTCTCTTCCGCAATGCCTCTTTCATCCCTAATACCCCCACTCACCCTCTACGCCCATGTCGGCACCTATAATGATCCATCATCTTATCCTTTCTCCAAAACCCCTTCATGCCTTTTCTCGCACATCCTGGAGCTGGACATTCAAACTCCGGCATGCCCTTTGCATGGCTCTTGGCGTGTCGCTCAAGATCGCTGGCGCGGACGAAGGTCTTGGCGCACTGAGGGCAGGGAATCTTGGGCTTAACTTCCATGGAGAAGACGGGAGAGGTTGGGATGGCCGTGTGAGAGCTGTTCATGGAGCTAGAGTTTGCGCGTGCTATTCCATTTGTAGCAGTCACTGCCTCGTAAGGAGAGAGGATGCGGTTGTAAGTGGCGGCAATATCAATTTGGCTGGGTGCTGTAGCGCTAATATTGGCGTTCGGGACATAGATGGTGGTGGCATGTTCTTGGCCAATATTGATAGCATGGTTGTAATGAGACGCAGAAGGGGCATCCCGACATGTCTGAAGGTGGGTTGCGACGTGCTCGTCAAGAAGCGTTTCACTAGCGCAGGTGACTTCGCAACCCCTGTGAAGGCAAATATAGAGGGTCTTGAGGTGACTGGCGGTATGTCAGCTCAGGGTCAAAAAAAAAACTTTACCTGCGCTCAGCTGCAGCATCATGCATAAGATATGCATGTGGCTGCAGGCTGCGAGCAGAATTGGTCCTAGTGTGGTCCATTGCGATGTCCTGAGACTAGGGCGCGCAGAAGAGGGCGTGCAGAGAAGGGCGCTTGGGTAAGATTTGCGCTAGGAAAGGGCGTGCAGAAGACTGCGTCGACAGACGAGGCTGAGGATTCGGGGCGACCAAAGAGCGCCGAGAGGTGATTTTTCGCCAGCAAAGAGAACAGAGAAAAGCTTTGAGAAGAGGGTTGGGGACGTGATTGTTCTTGTAGACATGCCAGAGTTGCGAGAATATCGGGGCGGGTGGCAGTACTTTCGTGGTTGTCTCGCCATGACGGCGCATTCCCGGCTCCAGAATCGAATATCGGTACAAGAACGTCTCGGAAATCCCGTTCATACCATCGTTTAGCCAGTCGTAGCTGGTAGATTCAATTCCCTTACATTATCATCAATAGCCCAATACCCGTATTCATGTCTCTTCGTCCTCCATCCCCATCAGCCGCTTCTCAGCCAACTCGCTAATCTTCTCCTGCAATACTGTCCTCCCATATCTGCCAGCAACCTTACCAGCCGCCTCAACCATCTTTCCACTCCGATCCTTCATCAAGCCCACAATCTCCAAGGCTTTCATGCCCCTCTCTTCGCCCTCCCTGCACTCGACGTTGAGGAGCTGCAATAGCGCCTTGTCGACTTCGACTTCTCGCCGGCTCAGCTCGGCACGTTGGCTATGCGTGGCGGATGTTGCTGAGACAAGATCTTCTAGGAGACTTAGCATCAAGGAGCTACGGACAAACGATTCCTCAAGCCTAGTGCCATCATTTGCGGGCGCCTCTTCTGAATCTTCGCGCGGTGCTAAAGTCGAACAGGGAATCTTGAAGTCGAACTCGGTGAGCAATGGCTTGGGGAAATAAGGATACTGGTCTCCTCCTTTTAGAATGATGCAATGGAACTTATCCTGTGCAACTGCCACAGGCCAGTAGTTCTCTTCTTTTCGCCCGCTGGCGAGACGCTCCAAGAGCTTCGTATCAAGAACAGGAACCCATCGAGCCTGACCCGGTGTTCGCCAGTGCTGGAGGATTAAAAGAACACCAGTTGAGTCGTAGATGCAAGGGTCGCCGGTATCCGAAAAAAAGACGTTTTTGATTTCAGCACCTTCCGTAAGAGCAACAATGTCGTCACTTTGGCATATCTCATCCCGCTTTACGTTCTCAATGGTGTAGATAAGTTTCGTAGAACCGTCACCACCAACAGGCCCATTACCCATTGTCAGCACATAGTCCCGCCATGATACACAGGTTACTGTTGGGGAAGATTTTTGCCGATATACACGAAATGGCGTGCCGTATAAGGTGAAGATCCGAACGTAATCTGCGGACGTTGTGACAATAATGTAGGAATCACTAAGTGATATCGCTTTGATTGGTCAGCTATGTTTCTTCGACTTCATGTGTTCACTACACTAACATATGACGTCCTCTCCAGCCGGCAATTGAGTGCGCCAATCTGCTCTTGAGGTCCAGGTCTCGTGTGGCCGGTAGAAGACCATCGCCGGTTTTCCGTTCGCCGGTGGGCAAGAAAACAGGGTGCCACTTTCGTCTGTAGTCGTCAGTACTTTTCTAGAGCTATCATTCCATGGAAGCGCCTACTAAGGCAAGCCTTGTCGTATAGATAAGGATCCGTGAAATGGAAATCTCGGTGGAACTCTCGATCATAAAATTCTACCGTCACCGTATGATGAGTGTCCTGATCAACAGTCCACGCAAACCCTATGAGGTTAAGACCTTGAAGACGTAAGCTTTGTTCATTCGTCTTAGCTCTTTACTTACATAGATATCTTCGATTTCCTCGCCAAGGTGTACTTCCAGGTTGGAAGGGAGCGTGTAGCCTAGGCTGCCAGGCCTGATACGTTGCTCTCCGTTTAGTGCCATATCCATCAATGGCGTCAAGGTGAGTATTGTCCCGTTTCCCGTACCCGTTGACATTGTCCAGATAGCCAGCACCGTCATCATCTTCGACAAAGTCATCTTCGTCCCCGACCAAATCAGGACCTAGGATATCATCAAGTGAATCTGGGGTGCCTCTCCGTCTACCGCGGTTGTCTGAGATATATTTTGACCCATTTGTGAGTGGCTTACGAGCATTGCCTGAGGTTTCCGCAAGTGGGTCATGGATGAACGGAGCCGGCTGTAGCGTATGCTCGAGCAAAGGGGCATGTTCAATGGGTACAAAATTTGGGTAAATAAAGAGCTCGCCATCGGAAGTGGTAAATGAGATGATATTCTCATGGGAATGCCATGCTAGATTGATGACATTCGGGTGGTCATACCTAAGTCTTTTATTAGCATTGCTTCGCGAATCAGGGCCAATACGAAGATTTAACCTAGCAAGGATCTTCTGTGACTTCGTTTCCCACAGCAGGATTTTCCTGTCGGTCCCAGCACTGGCGAGCAATGCGCCATTGGCTGACCATGCAAGCGCTGTGATATCCCCCATGTGCCCCCCAGAGAAGCTCCTCTGTCGCTCTCCATCATTCCTAGATATTACCTGGATCTCTCTTGTAGCTGTTGGCGCTGCAAAGGCGCGTCCGTCAGGGTGCCAAATAGCTCGAGCACTAATTTCAACATCTGCTTCGAGGCTCCGAATCACACCATCCACCTTTCTGACCAGTTCCGGCACTTCAGCGCTCAGACTATATATGTAGACTACACCATCCGTGCATGAGACCGCCAGATAAGCGCCACTTGGATGGAAGGACAGGTGCTTGGCAGGTTTTGGTAGGTCGCGGAGATAAAGCACCCTTGTCATATCCCCTGTATCGACGACTTTTACTGTAGTCTCACTATCATGAGTCAGAGGCTATGTCTACTCCAAGGGTGATCCGCACTGACTCGCTGGCAACTGCCGCCCAATTTCCGTCTGGCGACAATACGATATCTCGAATTGGTAATGTGCATCTCGTGAGCATCTTATCGAAACTGTATGTCTCGAGCGAGTACATGCAAACCGTGCCATCTTCAGACCCGGTGATGAAGAAGCCATTCTACCCTTCAATTAGCCTTGATCGAAGCTTTAATTTATTGACACCCACCGACGCAGCAACCGCAGTATTGCTCTCTTGACAGTCATCAATGTTTATAGGCTCGCCATCAGAGCCGGTAGTGTAGACTCTGACGACATCATTCGACCCTGCTGTAATCAATCGATTGCCGTTCGGAGTATAGGTTAGGAAGGTTGGGCCAGATGGATCTATGGAGGATTTAGCTATCGCCACGAAGAAGCGGTGTTTGATCTCCTCTTACGCGCTGGTCTTCCACGCAGTGGCTGCTGGGTTACTGTCGCCATAATGGTGCTGTTGCTGGGAAGTTGGACAAAACTATGCGGTTGATGTTCGAGCATTGGGATTCGGGAGACGCGTCAGATTGACGCGCTTCGTCAATCCTGCATTTAGGTTAAGCCTAGAGTAGATAGGGCTAGCTTGCACCACTCTATGGGGCCATGGGCAAGCGAAGTGCGGGCCGAAGCAAGCGATAGTTTTCAATCACACTGATTCCACTCGACCTTTTCTTTTAACGGGTGGATGTCCTGTCTTATATATCGTAGAACGATGACAGAAGCGACGTTTTGTGCGCAAAAGTCGGATCTTTCAGACCCCCCAGCAAACCCGCTCCCAGCTCTCCCCAGCGCCTGCTGCTGAGGGAATTACACCAAAGCCGAAGTAGGTTCGTCGAAGAATCAAAAATCTGTCGTGAGCCTTTTGTGTAGAACAGAAACTTCTAGCAACCGCACATCGAACGTCGAAGACGTAACAACTCGTGCTGATGGTTGCGCTCTGCCCTTTGAAGGAGGGCTTAGATATGAGGTTCTATCACTGCTCGCAAGATGCTCGCAAGAGTCCAGTACAGATGATTTGTTACTTCGCTTTCAAAGACGGCTCATGTTCTGGCAAACTTCTCCCGTTCTGCGAGATTCACGGAGTTGCTCCGAGATAGCTTTCGTGGCAGAATTTCAAACCAGCTCGTTCCCAGCCTCGTACTTTAACAGTTGGTGTTTACACTTATTTCTTTCAGTAAAGTAAAATCCCAGATGGGAACCCTAGGTGTAAAAGGCGTACAGGCGACTTGATGAACAGAACAGAACATTCCTCATTCCACTTGAAAGGACAAGAACGATATAATGAGAGATTTGGTGAGTCTGAATTTGGCATTTAGCACATCTTGCATTGTTCGCCCCCGTCAACGCATCTGTCGAGCTGGAGACTTTGGGTATACACAATGATACCAATATGTGTAATTGCCTCAATTATTTCGACTATATTTTGACGAGTTTAGCATGTAAATGAAATCAATGCATTACCATTGCTTTCAAACAGCTTCCGCAAAGCGCGCCAAGGCCTGCTTTCTGTCCCCTCAGCAATGCTATTTCGGAGTGGGCTTGATATTTGGTCTCTTGGATACTGGCTCAGTGGTTGAGACAGAGGTTTTCAAAGGTAGCATCTTGTGCATGCAGGGGTTGACTAACTCTCATCTTGCTCTACTTAAGACATGGCTATGAGAGCTGCTGTACAACGATTAGTTCGTGACCGGGGAATTGGCTTTATCCTAGGTGGGCTCTATGCGGTGCTTTTCATATGGGTGGCTGGATCGACCGCTCAGCTATGCGGCCTGACTTTGAACTTCTTCAATCCGAGTGTCTCTTGTACGCAATTAGCGTCCTGCGGCATCCACGTCTTTTATCTGACTGTATATTTAGGTCTTTCCGAAGCAACTTGTAAAGATCGTTAAACAAGCGTTATCACTAACGGCTCGACACCCGTGAATAGGGATTTCTTGACCCACCGCATGAGACCTACACGCCGGTACACATCGTTGTTTGTCGGACCTTGCACGAGGGTAAGGCCTATGATCATTTCATTTCCGAACGTTTCTCCTGGAGTCGAAAAACCCTTCCCATAAAGTTCATGCGGGGGTGAGATGTCTGACTAGAAAGGCTCTGATCTTATACTTACGCAGAATATTTGATCTGCGTCTTGCAACTCACTAATGATGTTGGGGTAGAAAACAGCGGCATTGGCACTGGCACCGTCGTTGGTTGTAGTCGCCCTCGACCCGTTGTAATTGTTCTCGTACTTTATCGTCTCGAGCATTGGATTGACAGGTATGACGCGCGCCCGCAACACCAAAGACGCTTTCAATACCTCACCGAATGGATCGGCACCCTTTGGCTGTATATGAGTGCTGTCTACAATGAGTCATCCAAAGTCATAGTCAGCTACACTCTCTTCCGGCCTCTGATGTATATCATTGCTAGTATTGTCTAGCCTCTGGCTTTCATACGTGATGCCACCCTCAATGGATGCCCACGACCAGCTTGACGCTATGTACAATGTCGGCCGTCGAGGCTGAGGCGTTTTGTCAATGTAAACTTTGACCAGAGGCGGGCGGTGCATTGTCTTCCAAACAAGAGCCGATGGCAGATGATTACTCCATAGCCCAGCCAGATATTACCCTGTAGGGAAGTAGCTTTGAATTTAGGGGCCAAACCGGAGAGCAGTAGCAGTTTGTCCTTTTCTTCCGTTAAGGATCGATCAGAGTAATTCTCCATCAGTTCATACTACCGATGTCTGAGTGAAACGGGCCCATTGGGCGCGGGACTCTCGCTGGGATCGTTTCGTATTGGCGGTGGTTGAAAAACATCTTCAGGCTTCATCTCATGCCAGGGAAGTTGGTTTGAGGCCTTCTTTTCCTTGCACTCTCACAGAAGCATGTTTCGTGAGAAGTGGATGTTTCTTATAGATAGCCCTTTTTCTTGCAGAGTCCAGGCCATTTTCCTCAAAGAATTGTTTCCGTATTCTCCATGTCTATAGGGATCATCACCATACTCCGAGTGTCGGTCTGTGGGCTCGTCATCGAAACTTCGAAGTCGACAAGGACCAAGATCAAAGTCGAAATATCGGGAGAGGGATGATTTAACGTTGGCATTAATACGACGGCCCTCAGTGCTGTCTTTCAAACTGAGAGCACTAAGGGTGCATAGTGAAGCACCATAAACTTTGGCCATGGCCGCTACTTCTCTTGCCCCATCTTGCTCATCATCCTAGATGATGCATATCGAGCCAATCCAGAGGTTCTGCCTGCTCATTCTACACTTTTTGTGATTACGCACGCAATCTCTGATCCAATGTTCGATGATTCCGAAGTTGTCAATGGATTCGTCAATTCGATCTTGAAGCCAGACTGATGGAGCCTTTTGCTTACTCCATGATGGAGGCACGCGAAAGAAAGAAGTGTGAGAGATGTCATCAATTCCGATCCAAAGGCCAATTGCTTGATGAGTATCTAGGACAGCTCGTCTCAAGCTGACTGGGACCCGCTCTAGG
>JAABUW010009816.1_pt1 | contig 10805 bp, 14 predicted proteins | sample 5560081 | NCBI WGS metagenome assembly JAABUW01 (sample SAMN10711882, study PRJNA513363) | rock metagenome | isolation source: Antarctica rocks | place: Antarctica: Victoria Land, Knobhead sud | reverse complement strand
GGTCGCGGGCGAGTTGCTCGACCACGCTCATCCCGTCGGACCGGCGGTCGGGGTGGAAGTTCAGGGTGACCCGCAGCCGACGGTCCGCTGGCCCTCCGCCGCTGCGCGCGCCCACGTAGGCGACCGCGGCCGCGGCCCACTGGCTCCGGTCGGTCACCGGCTCATCCTCGCAGAGCTCGGCTCAGCCTTGAAGCCCCACAAGTGGGTCGTATCAAGGAGCCCATGCGGCGCGCTGTGAGTGATGCCGGGCGAGTCTCGCGTGCCGGCATCACTCGTGACCGCTCGCCGATCCCTAAACGGCGCCTCAGTCGCGGCGATGATCGCGCCCGAGGCACTGGGCCCTCGTGCCTCGATGCTGGCACCGTTGTCGGGTGGAACGCTGGCAGGGGTGCCGACCGCGACAGTGACCGGTCTTAGCTGCGAGTCATGGCGAACAGCTGGTGGGTGTAGCCGCTGCGCAGTTCTTCGATTAGACGTCGCTGCCAGGTCCGCGCGATCAGGGCGTGGGTCAGCCGGCGAGACGCCCGCGGTTTGGCCATGATGCTGGACGCGATCTCCTGTGCTCTGGGCAGCACCTTCGCGCCGGGAAGGACCTCGCTCACCAGGCCAAAAGCCAACGCCTGCTTGGCGGACAGGGTGGCGCCGGTATACGCGAGGTGAGCGGCCCGTTTGGGGCCGATCAGCTCGGCGAACATCAGGTGCATCCCATCGCCGGGCACGGAACCGGCCGTGAAGTTGCCGTCCGCGAACGTCGTGGTGTCAGCGCAGATCGTGATGTCGCACAGCAGCCCGAGCTCTTGGCGCGGCCCGGGCCCATTGACCGCCGCGATCGTCGGCACATCCACGTCCAGCACCAGACGCTCCAGGGCCTTGATGCCATCGGTGAGCTGCTCGTCGATCAGGTCGCTGGGCCACCGGGACATCGGCTGAGCGAAGGAGCTGGGTTGAACGCCACCGATCCAGTGCTGCCCTGTTCCGGTGAAGATGATCACCTCGTTGTGTCGGTCCGCGCCGACGTCGCGCAGCATCTGGTTCCACGCGTTCAGCAGCCCCCGTGACCACTGCGCCGATCCGTCGTCGGTATGCATGCGCACGGTCAACACACCGCCCTCGCGGTCGAGGACGAAGTGCTCCCGGTACCGCGGCGCGTACTCGGCCAGGGCCGGCGCCGACACGAAGTTGCCCAGCTCGCGGTCTCGTTGTGCGATCACATCGGCCATTCCCCCACCCTGTCACTGCCCTGATCGGGTAACGGACCGACAGGCCGCCGCCGCGGGACATCGGCCTTGACCCCGGCCCGTCGCAGTAACCGATCGCTCTGCGGCACGGGCGGGTCCGGACGGGGTGTCATTTCGTGGCGTTGTCAGTGCCGGAGGGCAGACTGCCGGGCATGACTGATATCGCGCTGTTCCACTCGGTCCTGGGTGTGCGTCCCGGTGTCCGTGAAGCTGCCGATCGTCTCCGCGCTGAGGGCCACGACGTTGTGGTCGTGGATCAGTACTACGGTCGGGTGTTCGACGACTACGACGAGGCGGACGAGTTCGCGCAATCGATTGGCTACCCAACGCTGATGGGGCTGGCCGAGGAGGCCGTCCAGGGCGTGCCCGATGGATTCATCGCCGCGGGGTTCTCCAACGGCGGCGGCATGGCCGAGTTCGTCGCCACAAAACGGCTAGTACGTGGCGTCCTGATGCTCTCCGGCGCCCTCGACTTGGCCAGGTTGGGAGCAGAGGCGTGGCCGGCGGGGGTGCCAGCGCAAATCCACTACACAACGAACGACCCATTCCGTAACCAGGCCGGGGTCGACGCCGTACTCGCCCAGGTGCGGGCAGCGGACGCGGCCGTCGAGATGTTCGACTACCCAGGCGAAGGGCATCTGTTCACCGACTCATCGCTCGCGGCTGAGTATGACCCGCAGGCCGCCGAGCTGCTGTGGTCCCGCGTGCTGCCGTTCTGCGCGTTGCCCTCGGCATAGCCAAGCGCCCGCAGCGCTGGCCGGGGGTTGGACTGCCCGTTCAAGGATCCATCATCAAGACGGCGCTCTGTGATCAGCCGAAAACCTCGCTGCTCCGCTACGAACCACACGAAACCTTCGCGTTTGTCCACTCGTCGCGGCCGGACTCACGGGGAGTGTCGGCGAAGATCGACGTTGGCAGTTCGGCACGGGATTCAGGGCATCACCAGGCGGGCGACGGGCCGAATAGACGACGATCAAGGAGGCAGACGGCCTTGGCGAAGTTCGACAGTGGGAGCTCACCGGAGAGAGCCTTGGCCTCGTGGTCCGCCAGGAACTTGCGTAGCTGGGTCGGTCGCACCTTCGCAACGGGCAGCATCGCAAAATAGGCCAGCGTCTCGTGGACTTCTTTGGCGTCGCGCATCGCGGCGAACGACCCGGCGGCGGCGGCTGCTGCCTTGGCCGGTTTCCGTATTGACCTAGAAGGCAGGTAAGGACTTGCACCCTTCTCCCAGCGGGCGGCCACTCGATCGGGCAGCTTGTCCTTGCCGATGAGTTGACCGTGCGCGTCGAGAAAGCCGGCACCCTTCAGGTACTTCGCCATCGGGAAGTTGCCCTGCCTGCTAAGCAACGCCGGAAAGGTCTCCAGCACGACCCGCTCAGGATCGAGATCGCCATCGTCTTGCAGGATGTCGTGCAGCAGGGCCTCTCGGCGGAGCGGGCCGTAGCTGCGGACGGCGGCTATGGCACCGACTCCGAAGACCACGTCGACGTCGCCGGCGAGGTCATCGGACGTGATATCAGCGACGTAGAGCCGCCCGGCTGGATCGTTGGTGCGGACCAGCTCGAAGACTCTTTCCTTGAGTTGCCTAAGAATCCTTCCGCTGAACCGGCGTTCGATCCCGCCGAGGGCGCGGAAGACAGCGAGGAAATCCGGAACTTTCACTGCCTGCACCGGAATCGTGAGTCCTCCCCCTACGGGCACGACCGTCGAACTCATGCTGGCGGTAGACCCCTTTTCCCACTCGACGACGATGAGTCGGTCCTGCAGCTTGTGCAGGTTCTCCCGGGTTAGGCACGCGGCGAGCTTTGTAAGGGTCTCGATGATGTTCGGATCGCTGAGTGAATAGCCGAGGAAAACCACCGGATGCTCGGCGAAGAGCGTCAGGAGTTTGGCGATCAGATACGGGTTGCGAGCGTTGTAGTCGGCGAAGTCCTCCGCCGTCAGCACAATTGAATTGGGGTCCGATGTCGAGCCGTGGACGTGGTAAATTTCTCCCACGCCGGCGGGGTCGGCGAAGACCAACTCGTCCTGGCCGACGAACGCCTGGTAGTCCGGCAAGACCTCGGCAAGGAGGCCGTCGTAGTTGGTAGTGATCGCCACATCGACGACAGCCTTCTTCAGAAGGGCGATCTCATCCTTCTCCAGCGCCGTCCGCCTCGACGGGGTGGCGGTCTCGGCGATGAACTTGGCGGTAAGGATCTTGATCGCGCTCTGCGGTCCTACCAAGGCCGTCGCGTACTGGTCGCGCACGGACTTGTGGGCAGGGTCCCAGAGGTACTCGTGAAGCGCGGGCGCGAGAAGCGAAGCCGTGCGGCCGGGGTCACCTCCGGCAGACGACAAGTAGTAGTCCAGCTCCCTGGGCGCGTAGACGGCCAGGTGCGCCAGCAGCCCGTTCCAGTCCGGCAGGCCTAGATACCGGCGGGACAGGCCCGATCCGACGAAGAGCACCGGGGCGGAGTTGAACTGCGTCAGGTGAGCCGAGAACTCGTCGTGGAAGTCGGTGCCGGGCACCCGCCAACCCTGGCAGGTTCATCAAGGTAAGCCGGGCGGCGCGCCGAGCGCGGCGACGGTTGCCAATAGTCCACCTTCTCGGCGCGCCCGGCTCGCTGTCTCACTTTCGTTGTCCCGTCGGCCACGCCTTCGGGCTCGGCGTGGCGCGCTCGACCCGCGATCCTGGTCCGGGGCCGCGGCCTCACAATTGAGCGGCCCGGTCACCACCGCCCAGCCAGTTCAGCGTCGCTGCCGACGACGCGCTGATCGGCCACTGCGTGGTCTTCCATCGGTGAGGTCAATCGCGATAGGCGATCCCCGACCGGTCGTGATGTTCGGTCAGGCTCGCTCGACTACTGCTTGAGGATCTCAAGGGCGAGTTCGGCGCAGTCCCCACAGATGGCAACATTGCCGTTCCCGGTCACGACGGGACGTGGCCGGGTTTCTGAATCCTGCTGGCCGCAGAAGGAGCAAGCAGGCCGGCGCGACCGCCGTTCACGGTCCGGGGAGCGCAGCCGGGTCTCACCGGGCAACGGCGTAGAGGCGGTCCAGCCCGTCTCGTGGTCATCCACCAGTCGATAGTCGCTCAACGCGCCGATCGGTGCCAGCGGCAGTGTGTCGATAGACGAGCCGCCAACGACGAACCGACTCGGCTCACGCTGCTGCCTGCCGCGCCCGCGGGGTGGCAGGATGGCTTCAGGCGGCTCCGCTTTGGGAGCGTCCCGGACGAGATGTGCGCCGTACCCGGTCTGCGAAGACGACGCCCACGAGAGGGTCGTCATGGGTCAGATCGTTCAGGTCGTCGGGTCGCTGCTGGTACTTGCAGGCTTCGCGGCAGCGCTGCGGGGCTTACTGGACCAGAAGTCGCGCAGGTACTTGGTGCTGAACCTGGTCGGCTCAGGCATCTTGGCCGGCGATGCCGTTTTCGAGAAGCAGTGGGGCTTTCTGCTCTTGGAAGGCGTGTGGGCCGTCGTGTCGGCGATTGGACTGGTCGGTGTGCTGCGAGGCAAGACGTCGACGACCGCGACGTCGCATTGAGCCATCCCGCCGCAACGCAGTGGCCATCGACGCGCTCGGGTTCGGCGCTGCCTGATCATCGTGTCTGTTCCGCAACACGATCGGCTACTGACACGGGCCGCCGATGCCAGCGCGGACGCCTCGGTCGGGCGAGATCACCCGCTGGCAGGTTCCGCTTGCGGGTGGTCGTTGCGGCACGGCCGGGGAGACACAGACTGAAGCCGTGTCGGCTCGTCTGCCGCTTCGCTCAGCGGCCCGGAACTTCCGGTAGCTCGTAGAGGCAGCTGCGGGTCGGCGCGTCGAGGTTGGCCATGTCGGCGGCCGCGGCGACGCCCTCTGGGGAGGCGAAGGCCTGCTCGACGGCGTCCCAGTCCGGCCAGGTGAGCTCCACGACCTGGTGGTAGGCCGACCCGCGGACCACCCGCGGCGCCAGGCTCACCGTGTAGCTGAGGATGCCCGGCAGGCGTGCCGTCAGCGGCTGATGCACTTCGCGGTAGTGGCGGTCGAACCCCGCCGGATCGTGCGGGATGTCGTAGGTGATGAGGAACCTGATCATCACTGCTCCTGCGGCTCCGGGGCGAGCACGGCGAGGACCGCGGGCCCGACGTGTTCGCTGGAGAGCAGCGTCAGCTCACGGCGACCCCGGAACAACCCACGACCGGCACCGAGCACAGTCGGGAAGGTCAGCAGCCGGTATTCCTCGACCAGCCCCTGATCGGCCAGCTCGGCCGCGACCGAGCTGCTGCCGATCACCACGATGTCGGTGGTGGCGACCTCGCGTCGTACCCACTCGGCCAGCGACGCGTCGATCGCGCGGGAGTGCGCCCACTCGGCCTCGTCCACGGGCCGGTGGGTGACCACGGCTTTGGTAGCGGCGTTCATCGCCTGGGAGAACGGGTCGTCGCGCTGTGGCCACAGGGTCCGGAACAGGTCCCAGGTCCGGCGCCCGAACAGCAGGGTGCCGTGCTCGAGGATCGGGCCGAGGCGGAACTTGTCGCCGGCGACGGCCTGCGGGCCGTGCCGCATGGCCCAGCCGCCGTACGGGGTCCCGTCCGAGCCGGCGGGGTCCTCGACGACGCCGTCGAGGGTGGTGAACGCGGTGACGATTAGGCGTCCCATGGGGGCGCTCCTTCCGTGAGTGCGACGAGAGGTCACCGCTATCTACGGCTGAGCGCGCCGAAACTCATCGCCCCGGCGAAGTTTGCTCCTCGAACAGTGCGAACAGCCGGTCGTCGCGGTAGACCAGGACGTGGTCGATCGCCCCGCTCTCATCGGCCGCGAACAGCTGCAGCGTGTGCGGGACGCAGCGGCCGTCGTCGACGGCGTACAGCAGGAGGCCGGGCTGGCCGCCGGCCTCCACCAGGCGGGTCGCCCAGGCGGTGTCGCGCCAGGAGAACAGGTGGGTCATGAAGTCGCGGTACTGCTCCACGCCGCGCGACCACGCCCGCACCGGGGGCATCTCCAGGACGACGTCGGCCGAGACCAGGGAGACCAGCGTCTGCACCTCGCCACCCTCGATGGCTGCGGCGTACCGCTCGACGCGGTCGCGGTCGACGGTCCTGGCCGTTGGCGCGCCGTCGCGGAGGGTGGCCCGCGCCCGCTGCAGGGCGGAGTTGACCGCGGGCACCGTGGTGTCGAGCACGGCCGCGGTGTCCGCGGCGGAGAAGCCGAGCACCTCGCGCAGCGTGAAGGCGCCGCGCTGGGTTGCGGGCAGCGACTGCAGCAGCGCGGTGACCGCGAACCGAACCTCACCGGAGCGCTCCGCGACCTCCTCCACCACCGAACCGCCGGACCAGCCGGCCGGCGCCGGCATCAGCCACGGCACGTCCAGCGCCGGGACCAGCGGGGCGCCGACGTCGATCCCGGGTTCCTGCAGGTCCCGCGGAAGTGGCCGGCGCCCGGTCTCGCGGAGCCGATCGATGCAGACGTTACGGGCGATCCGGAAACACCAGGTGGCCAGGCTGGCCCGGGCCTCGTCGTACTGCTCACGGGCGCGCCAGGCCCGTTCCAGGACGTCTTGGACGGTATCCTCGGCGTCGAACGGCGAGCCCACCATCTGGTAGCAGAACGACCTCAACCGGCCGCGCAGCCCCTCCAACTCCTCCGCCGTGACCGCGCCCATGGGCCGATGGTGTCAAAGAAAGTCCAGGCACGCCCAGCTCGCTCGACCGCATAGGGATCGGCTAACGACGACGGGTCCGGTCAGGTCAGCGTCGGGGGGTGGCCGGTTCCGAGTAGGCCGCCGAGGAGGGTGGTCAGGTCGGCGAGGTAGGTGTCGCTGCTCTGGGCTGCGGTCCAGTGGCTGGCGGTGGCGGCCAGGGTCGGGTGGTGTTGAGGATCTGGTGAGCCGCGTAGCTGTTGTTGAACGGTGGCGCCGTGCGAGGTTGCCTCGGCGCGGAGCAGCAGGGTGCCGAGAGTGAACTGCCACATGATGCGGTAGGTCACGACGGCCTGGTCGAGGCTGAGGCCGAGAGCTATGAGGTTGGCGTGGATCTCCTCGATCGCGTCCAGCACCGAGGCGGCCATCAGGCGCCTGCGGGCTAGCACCTCGGGTAGCCACGGGTGCTGGGCGAGTCCGTCGTAGAGGGTTGCCCACAGGACCAGGATCGCCTGGTGAGGATCCTGGGGACGTTCGGGGTAGCGAAGCCGTGCGGCGAGCCGATCGACGAGTACGAGGAGCAGCTCGTCCTTGTCGGTGACGTGGCGGTATAACGCCATGGGCGACACGTCCAGCGCAGTGGCGACGCGGCGGATCGTGACCGCGCCCACACCGTGGGCGTCGAACAGCGCCAGCGCTGCGTCGAGCACCTGGCCACGGCTCAGTACCGCGGGCCGGCCCGGCCGCCGCCTCGCGGATTCGCCGTCGGTCGTCTGCGTCTTCATTTGAGTACGCGTATATTAACACGCGATGAGCTGGGCATCACGGAGACGCCGCACAGGCCCCGGTGCCCGCAAAGGATGGAAGGAAGACATCGTGCGAGTGAATCATGTGATGGCCAACCTGTTGGTAGCAGATCTCGAGTCGGCGAAGGGCTTCTACACCGACTACCTCGGGCTGAGCACGGAAGAGTTCAACATGGGCTGGGTGGCGCGCTACACCTCCCCCGACACTGGGGCGAACGTCCAGCTCGTCACCCATGATGCGACCGCGGCCGAGGACCCGACCATGTCGGCCCTGGTCGACGACGCCGACGCCGCGTACCAAGAGGCGCAACGGCTCGGCTACGAGATCGTGCATCCCCTCACCACCGAGGCGTGGGGCGTGCGCCGGTTCCTGGTGCGGGCACCGGACGGAAACGTGATCAACATCGTGCGCCACCACGGCAGTCCCGAAGACGCATGACTACGGGAGCAGGGATCGACTGGCCCGGCTGGCTGCGACGCTGGGACGCGCAGCAAGCGGGCTACGTCCCCGACCGGGAAGCGCGGTTCACCGCGATGCTCGACATCCTCGACCAGCTGCTGCCGGCCTCGTTCGTTGCGGTGGACCTTGGCTGCGGGCCGGGATCGATCAGCCAACGCTTGTTGGCCCGGTTCCCTGCCGCGCACGCGATTGCGGTCGACACGGACCCGGTGATGCTCGCGCTCGGCCAGGGTGCGCTCGGCACGGTGGACGGTCGGCTGCGCTGGGTAGACGCCGACTTGGCATCGCCCGGTTGGACGCACGCGGTCGGCACATCTCGGGTCGATGCATTAATGAGCAGCACCGCACTGCACTGGCTGCCGGCGGAGGCCTTGAGCAGGCTTTATCGCGACCTGGCACAACTTCTCCCACCGGGAGGCGTGTTCCTCAACGCCGATCACCTGCCCTACGGCCCTACAACCCCGACCCTGGCACAGGTGAGCGAGCACACCCTCGATGAGTTGTGGAGCGACGAGTCCTTCGCTACCCGAGGCCTCGAGACGGCAGAGCAGTGGTGGGAAGCCCTCGCCCAACAGCCCGGGCTGGCGACCCTGCAGGCTGAACGGGCTCGACGCTTCGACAGCAAAACGCGACCCCAGCGAGCCACCGTCGACGACCACGTCACGGCCCTGCGAACTGCCGGCTTCCGCGAGACCGGCACTGTTTGGCAGGCCCTCTCGGACCAAGTGCTACTCGCCGTGCGGTAAGACCCTGACTACGACCTAGCAGGTGCACTCACGACGCACGCAGAAGCAGACCCCAGATGGTGCACAATCACCATCGTGATGGACGCCCGCCAGGTGCTCAAGACGCTGGTATCCCTCCGCTCGGCTGGGGCGTCCCACTTCGGCTACGAACCAGACGACGACCGCGCAGACATCATCGAGCTGGCCAACCGCTTCAACCTCGAACTCCCGGTTGCTTACCGGCCGGTCTGATTCCCATTTGATGAACCATCACCGACACCATCTGCGTCGCCAACAAGCCCGTGACCAGGGCTGTTGCAGATGACCTGTCCGGAGCCTTTTTCGATAGGGGGCGTTTCCTGGCACACTGGTCACAGTGGAGCAGCGCAGGATCGGTTAGCGCATCGGATCCGCATCGGGCGGGGCCCCGGCACCCTTCCGCGCTGGCTGTCAAGACCAACACGCCTGATGCGGCCAAGATTGAACACGGTCGTCGCGAGGACCCGTTTGTTCAATCTGCACCCCAGGGTGGCGAACAATCTTCACTGCATCCCGACAGTGTGTCGAGATGCAGCCAAAACTAACCAACAGCACCCGGTAGTTAAACTAGGTGCCATGTGAAGTCTGAGTAGTGCAGTTCGCTGACGTGCAGACGATGCCGCTCCAGCAGCCGCTCGGCCACCTGGCGACCCTCCATGACGACCCACAACACGCCGACCGAGCCGCGCTCGGCGCGTTGGAGCCGCCGTAGACCCGATCTGAAGGCTGATGTGCAGGGCGGAAACGCACGCTGAACTTCCGCGCAGTCCGATGCTGTATCTGTTGCGCCCGCAGGGGCAGTGCAAGACATCATGCAAGGCGGGTAGTGCGGACTCACCTTAATCCGCTCATCGCTGGTCAGATTGGCTTGTAGTCCGAGCGGCTCGTCGGCGGTCAGCACGTTGATCATCGCGGGGATCGCTCCGCAGGGCGGTCACCCCGGTCAGCCGTGAGGCGTCGCCGCAGATCGCAAACGAGGCCATTCCCGCGGGAAACTGCCGTCGGTGTACGCGGGCAGCGGTGTTCATCGGGCCTCGATTCGTGCCGCAGGACGAGCTCCTGACCGGCCTTGGGTGCGGAGTCGGCGAGACCGGCTGGGTAGGCACCGACGCCACGGGCCGCACCAGCGTGCCGGGGGTATGGGCGGCCGGCAACGTCGTGGACTCACCGGCCCAGGCGATCACCGCCGCCGGCGCCGGATCGGTCGCTGCCATCGCGATCAACCACTACCTGCTGGCGCAGGACATCGACCAGGCCGTAACCCACCACCGCGCAGCAGGTGAGGTGTCCTCCCGAACGTGATGGAGCGGCAAATCACCGAAACCGACTCCGCGCCGACCTGTGCCATTTGGCGATCGCCGACGGGAAGTCAAAAGATTGGACCACCGTCGCTGGCGTCGTAGCGACTCATCCTGACGTCGGTGGGCTAAGCGAGATCTAGCGTTGGCCACGGCGCACCAGCGGTTGAGAGCCCGAGCGTCACGCCAGATCTCGATGTTGTTGGTCCGGTCGGGGTCTACGGAGTCCGCAGTGATTGCGAGGTGAATGCAACCATCAAAGGCCCGAGCTCGGGTTACCAGATCGCGCATCGCATCGACGTAGGCGTCTCCTTCGGCGGGTTCAACGAGCAGGTGTCCGGCGATGATGACCACGGTTACCTCCAGAGGATCGAGGGTGGGACAACTTGGTAGACCGTCACCGGGTCTGAACCTCATCGCGGGCCAGGACCGAACCCGCCGACCCTTGCGCCGTCCCGTATGCCGATGGCGGGCTCAGTCGGTCGTCGCAACACCCCTGCTGATGTGAGGTGTAGTGGATGTGGTCGAAGAAGGAACTGATTGACAAGCAGGCTCGGTTCTGGGTGTTGATGGCGAAGGGCTCGACGCTGCAAGCGGCCTGTGATGCTGTCGGGGTGAATCGACGAACTGGACG
>JAABUW010009809.1_pt1 | contig 10812 bp, 11 predicted proteins | sample 5560081 | NCBI WGS metagenome assembly JAABUW01 (sample SAMN10711882, study PRJNA513363) | rock metagenome | isolation source: Antarctica rocks | place: Antarctica: Victoria Land, Knobhead sud | reverse complement strand
GATTGAGTGTCTTGGCGACCTTGCTCGTTATAGGATGGCAATCGAAGACGACAAGGAAGTGCATACGCTCTGGGGCGGGGTGGCCAGTCGGTGGTATAGCACCGCATCCGACAGGCACCCGGCCATCGGGAGGCTTTACCACCATCTCGGCATCCTGGAGAAGCCGAGCGTGCTCAAGCTATTCTTATACGGCAAGAGCTTGACGTGCAGCAGTCCATTCCAGAACGCGCGTGATTCCCTGTTGACCTTGTGCTCGCCCATTGTCAAGGGCGGCCAAGTCAGCCAGAACAACCAGTCTTGGGTTGAAGCTGCTACGCTGACTTTTTATGCAAATGCACTGATGGGTGGTGAGGAATCAGTCTCCCAGCTGTCGTCGGACGCCATCTCTGTACTCCGAAAAGAACCAGCTGCCCATCTCACAAACACCGGGGCCTTCATCACTATCACCTCCATTGCACATCTTCTGGAATTTGGTAGTACTACCAACAAGATATTCCAGCTCTTCAGGTCGGCGGCCACAGAAGCGTCTTGGAAACTGCCACACTCTACCGGTGAAACGGGCTCACAAGCTTCGTCAAGCAATGGTGGTTCTGGCGTCTTTGATGTCGTTGTGTCTGATGTTCCTGGTGTTCCTGGTGTTCCTGGGGTTCCTGCTGTTTCTGGTGTCTCTTCTGTTCCCCCCGTCTCTAGTGCCGAGAGAACATGGTGTTCTCTCCCGGTCTACCACCACTATTGCGCCGTTCTCAACTCCTTCCTGGATCGAACTTTGGACTCCAACGCTCTGCCGGATTTGCTGCCAACAATTCATACGATCCTTGTCTGGCTTCACAGCATTCATTCCCTTCTTTCACGCAATCACGACGACCATGATCTCCATACGATCAGTCCGCTTCTTAACGGTTTATCCTGGAGGGGACTTGCCACTTTCCTTAACCATTTGAAAGCCCGCGAGAACATCAACATGCAAACGCAAGGATTTACCCAGCAGGCGCTCTTCGCTCGAGCGAATCCTGGTAACAAGCCAATCCTGCTGCCAGAAGACCACCATCTCCGAGGACTGTTGTGGACACAGTCCTACCATCCTCCGGGTTGGTTTGATCACTTGAGCGAAGACGACGATAGGTTCGAACAGACTGATACTGTGCACAAGCTTCGAACCTCCAGGGTGCTGTTACTCGCGTTGAAGCTAGCCAGTTACGCCCAGCACCTCCGATACGATATGCAGTCTGGTTTGTTCTGGACTCCGCAGCCTGCTCAACCGCTTGCGCCTTCACCTAGAGACGGCGAAACGTCTTCTTTCGGACCCTTGGTCGCTGCAGCAACCCGTGCTGCCCGTCCAGGGCTCGCGGCCGATAGCATTCGCTTTACTCAGGCCACCACTAAGCAACCGAAGCACAGCTATCCCAAGATGAACGCTCAGCTGCCGAAGTGGAAAAATGGAGGTCGGGACCATCCGCGTGACCCCGAAGTATACGAAGGAGACTTCACGGGAGCGACATTAAGGGGTGACTATAAGTATGAGTTTGGCTAACGACTTGACGACGGATTGGCGCTCTGGCGTTCTGGCGTTGACATCATTTGTGTGGTCCAGGCTACATCACACACTCTTTTGATGGAGGCGGCTCCGACATGGACGGTCACTCGGACCGACCTATGGAGTCCCCAGGCCCGCATACGATTTCCATGTGAGGCTGGTAAACGCTCGCGCAGCAGTTCGAGTAGTACCAGGCTTGATGTAGATGCCTCTTCCTTACAATAAGACAAGTCTTGCTTCCCAATACCGTGCTCTGACGTGCTTGTGAGACCTCTACTCTCTGTACTGCTCGTGACCTTAGTTGCCAACTCAGGCACTACATTATCATGGCATTTGACGCAGCACGACACCAACGCAGCCGTAATCATCTCCTCCGCCGGTGCGCCTGGACTTCGTTGAGGCCAATGTCACAACACAACAGGACTTGATCCACAACTTCACCGCGGTGAATAATGTATGGTTCTCTTCGCTCGAGGCCCCGATGCTCACGCCGTACGGCTCGGAAGCCCTATGCTGTCTTCAGATACGCTGTGTAGCTCTTAACAGCATCCATGACGAGTCATCCAGCCTTTCAACGGTGTGACAAGATGCCTTGGTACGACCTTCACAGCTCATTCTACCAATGCGGACCGAAGCGGGCAGATCGCATAGCCCGCACATCCACCCCAATGGGAATCTATGCGCCGGCACGGTAGCCACGACATAGTGGGGTGCTCATTCGGAGTGATCACCCGGACGCGGTGCTACACTATTCACTCCGACCGAGCAGCTAGCCGGACAGCAAGTATAACGTCGATGCCCACGTGTTAGCAAAGTATACCTGCACGATGCGGTGTCTCTCCAACGCAGGCAATCGTACTGCTGCATCTAGAGAGGCCCGGCTGGACGATCCTGTGACACGAGTTGCCAGTGTAACAATTGGTGTCCACGAATCCTCTCCCGTCTTGATGTCACTACCGTCCTGGTGTCCTTGGTGTGCTTTGCGCCCTTCGTGTGTCCTGTGTGCTGTGTCCTTGTGCGTCTTGTCTCTCCTACATCATTGGTATGCCCAGTGCTCCTGCAGGTCCGTGGTTGTGCAAACACTGTACTCGAAGAGAAGGGATGAAGTAATGAACAACAAAACGACCTTATGGTCCGTGTTTGTGCAACAAAATAATACCTGCATTCATAACGATCTCGTCCAACACCACCCCAAAACACCTCGCATGCTTCCATCCCAATAACATGCAACCCAAACGAATGCTCTACCATCCCAGCCCACCAATACCCAACACCCCCTCAAGCAGTCAACGCACTACTCACCCCCAGGATCCCCATCCCCACAAACGCCCCAATCATACACAACCCCCTCGAATGCGTCAAATCCAAACTCTCGCTAAAAAGCTGCAGAGCCACACTCGCCATAATCCCCGCCGTAACTGCGAACATCCCGCCATACACCCCTTCGCTCGGCGCCCAGTCCCCGTCACCCGCCAACTTGAACCAGACAGCCGCTACCGCTGCGCCGATCGGCTGGGACAAGCCCCCGAGCACGAAGGAGATGACCATGGCTTTCCAGCGCGAATTGATCGCCAGGTAGAGTGGCAAAGCCATCGCGAAGCCTTCGGTGATGTTGTGGATGAAGAGCGCGAGGAAGACGGCGAAGCCGAGGCTAGGGTTCGCGTGGTTCGTGGCGTAGGTGATGAAACCTTCTGGTAACTTGTGTAGGGCGATGGCGATGGAGGTTTGGAGGCCGATGGAGAGGAAGGCGTTGGTTGGGACGTGGTGGTGGTGGTGGTCGGGGTTGTGGGAGGAGGTGGTTTCGTCTGTGTGGGTGCGGTGGAGGTTGGGGTTGATGGTGGCGGAGCTGTCGGAACCTTCGGATTCTTCGTTGGAGGGAGATTCGCGGACGGTGTAGTAGCGGGTTGGCGGGTGGTTGAGGTGTTCGGTTTGCGGGCGTGGGTCTTCTTCTGCGATACCTTCGAGGAGGGGAGTTGTTTCGTTTAGAGGGGCATTCGTGGGCGCCGTGGCGTTTCGGGATAAACCTGGCTTCAGGCTGCCGCTTGATGCTCGGGTTGTCAGTGGTGCTCGGAAGCCGCCTCGGCCGTTGATTTTCTTGAAGCATTCCTGCCCGCACGGATCGGTGTAGCCGTAGCAAGGGCCGTCGCAGTCGCATGACGGCTTGAAACCTGTCGTGAGCTGATTAATCGTTGTCGACACCCGGGCTTGCAGAGATGGCCTTCTAGACGCGGCTGCTGGCTGGGTTTGCGATGGTCTCAGTGGGTTGTTAGCCGCTTCGGACTCCGTTGTCGGTGCATAGCTAGCATTCGATGCTGACCCGTTGAAGTACGACGTCTGAACGGATGACCGTCTTCGTCCGCTTCCAGGCGTCGCCATGTGGCCGGGTAGTGAGCTTGTTGATCCTTGCGTGCGTGGCTGTGGTCGTGGCTGGTGGCGTTCAACATCGCCTTCCTGGTCATGTTCATGTTCGTGGTCGTGATCGTGCCCATCCTCCTTGGGCTCTTCATCGTGCGAGTGCTCGCAGTCCACTATGTGAGAAGGAATAAACTGATGCATTACGTGTGACATCACTTGGATGCCTATCACTCCGCCAAGGAAGCAGGCGATCAGGATCCACCCAGCCGCTCTCGGTGAGAAGCCGCCATTGATAAGAGACTTTTTGGAGTTTGGCAGCATGCTATACAATGCCGAGAAGAGCTGTATGCTGTTAGTACTAATATAAATGAGTTGTGACCCGGGAGAAGTATACCATAACGCCGAATGATAAGCTCAGGGACACGGATAGAAAAGTGTCGCTGTCCTGGATCCTGAAGTTCTTCTTGCCCGGGAATTGTCGAATGAGGATGTCTATACAGATGATCGAGGCTCCCACCACGCACGCTAGGAGTCGATCAGCACATGCGTTCAAGCCAAGGGATCACAATACTTACCGATCCCGCTCAGGCAGGTCATCACCCAACCTCTCTCATCGTTCGAGAGCCCCATCTTGGTCCAGGGAATATCGCTTTACGATTATGTTGATGTGTCGAGTCCTGTGATAAGGATTTGTTGTTGTTCGTGGCGGCGTGGAAGTCTCGCGTCGTGGTCTAGCAATGGAAGTGACAAAGGATAAATAGATAGTCTAGACCGCGACTACTCCAACTATGATTAGGTATACTGGAATAGTAATGATCGAAGGAGCGACTCAAGGATGTATCGGCGTAAGTAGCGATGGTATACGCCTCTTCTGCCACCAAGGTGGATTTTGCTCTTGCATGGCGACACGAGTCATGCGGTTTTTGTGTGACGACATGTGAATGTGGTGTAAAGTCAGAACAACTGACCTTGTGTTTCCTCACTTGTACTACACACACCTCCGACCTCCTGCATACACGGAACGAAAATGGCGCAACCACAACCGCAAGACAAGCTCTTCCAACGACCTCTCTACGTCTTCGACCTGCCAGAGGAAATACTCTACTCACTACAGGTCAAGGTCCAGCCTGCAGATGCTCCAGCCTCTGATGAGCCCTCACTAACCCCAGCGACGGACTCGTCAAACGCCGATGGAGAAACGCAGGAAAGCGCCACGACTTCAGCGACATCCTGCGCCCTCTGCGGACTCTCCTTCAACGGCCTACAGGAGCAGCGAAGTCATGTGAGGTCAGACCTGCACGGCTATAACCTCAAGCAGAAGCTGCGCAGTCGGAAGCCAGTGAACGAGGCTGAGTTCGAGAAGCTGGTCGGGCAGCTGGACGAGAGCATATCAGGGTCAGACTCGTCAGACTCCGATGACTCGGACGAGGGCGAAGCCATTGGCGCCAAGAAGGACACGACCCTCAGCGCACTACTGAAGAGGCAAGCAAAGGTCACAGATGGGGACGCCGAAGATGCACCATCCAAGAAGCGGAAACGTGGTGCTGGTAATGCACCACTAATATGGTTCTCTACACCGAAAATACCCTCGAACACCTCACTCGGCGTCTACCGAGCGATCCTTTCGAACGAAGAGCAGGCACAAGAGACTACCCTGGTGGAGACGATCCAGAGGAAGCAGCTCTCCCCCAAACCACCACCACCGGTCCAGCACAAGCCGAAGCCGGAGGAGCAAGATGAAGAAGACGGAGGCGTGCCAGTAGGACCGCAGATCCCACACGGCACAAGCGCATCAGGCCCACACTACTTCATCTGCATGATCGGAGGCGGACACTTCGCAGCCATGCTCGTCTCGCTCACACCCAAGATTACGAAGAAGCACGGAGTAGAGGATCGAGCGGCGACTGTAATCGCGCATAAAACGTTCCACAGATACACGACGAGGAGGAAGCAGGGAGGCTCGCAGTCGGCGAACGATAATGCGAAGGGCAATGCGCACTCTGCTGGTTCGAGTATACGGCGGTACAACGAGGTTGCGCTTACGCAGGAGGTGCGAGATCTGCTTACGGAGTGGAAGCCTCAGATTGACTCGGCGGATAAGCTGTTCATACGCGCCAGCGGCACTACGAGTAGGAGAACGCTGTTCGGGCCTTATGAGGGGCAGGTGTTGAGTATCAAGGATGAGCGGCTGCGAGGCTTCCCATTCAATACTCGGCGAGCAACGCAATCAGAGCTGATGCGCGCGTTTGTGGAATTGACGAGAGTCAAAGTCAGCACCGTTGACGAAGCTGCCCTGGCTCGACAAGCAGAAGAAGAAGCAGCAAAAGCCGCCGCCGCACAAACAGCCGCTCAGTCCAAACCCACACCACAAAAATGCCCCAAACCCTCAAAGGAAGACGAAGAAGCGCTAGTACACACCACACAACTCCAAGCTCTCATCCGCCGCTCCAAGGCCCCCGGCTTGATCTCGTACCTTCAATCAAACAGGCTCTCACCCGATTTCCGCTTCTTCCCAGCAGACCAAAACCACCACGCCCCAACACCCCTTCACCTCGCCGTCGTCTCCGCAAGTCCAGCTTGCATTTCTGCTCTTCTGCTCAAAGCAAACGCCGATCCTACTGTTCGAAACGATGAAGGCAGATCCGCCTTCGACCTCTCCCCCGACCGCGCCACACGGGATGCGTTCCGCCTTGGTCGCTCGAAGCTCGGGGAGGAGAAGTGGGATTGGGACTCTGCTGGTATTCCCGCTGCGCTATCGGAGGCCGAAGTCTCTGCCCGTCAAGCCAGGGAGAAAGAGGAAGCGCAGGCTGAAGAGGCCGCCGAGAAAGCTCGACGGGCTGCAGAGACAGAGCGATTGAGAAAGGAAGACGCGGAGAAGACGGGCGCGCAGCGGGACAAGAAGTTCGGAAAGGGGCACGTGATGGCGAAGCCGCAGGTCACGGCTGAGGAGCGCAGGGCGGAGGAGGCGAGGGGAATGAGCGAGGAGATGAAGATGAAGTTGGAACGGGAGAAGAGGGCGCGGGCGGCGGAGGAGAGGATGAAGCGGTTTGCGCAAGGCGGGAGGTAGGGGGTTCGTGAGCCTTTGGGACACAGTGCTCCGAGTCATCTTTCAAGATACCTTCAGATATCAGAGATCCTTACGTGGGTTGTCAGTGCATGCTGCAACCGATCTCAGACGTGACATGCATAGATTATGCATGATACATGCACAAGCGGCACAGCCTTGCGAAAGATGCCACCGTGCAAATCGATGGCCGATCGAAGTCTTGTGCGTCCTTTCACGTGGCTCGGAGTGACACGACGCGATCGGTTTGTGCGAGCCGGCGCGTGCGCGGTATCACATGGCAATGAGAAGGTGAGATGCATGTCAGGTGTGCCTTTGATCCGTACCCATCCATCGGACGTATTGGACAGCATATCAGGCGGAAGAAGGAGCTGGATGATGTCGTCTTCGAAGTGCGGGGTGGGCTCCGGGTGACAGCTCCTCGTGCATGGTAAGTGACTGCTACAGTTTCTTCTCGATGCAGCATATTGTTTCCAATCCGTCTTAACGAAGGTGTAGTCGGGTTTTCAACATAATGTTGGATGTCTCGTGTTCATGGTATAGGACCGTGCCGAGGTGGATGAGCAGCTCCGCGGGGGTGGCAGAAGGATAAAATTGAACAGGGTCTGCAGCAAATTTGCCTCGCATGTGCAAGGTGCAACCGGCGGGTAGATACATGTCCTCCAAGCATTCTTGACAGGTGGGATTCCGTTGTACAGTACCACGACAAGACATGGCCTCGGTAAACATGCTTTCGTAGAACAGCGATGGAGTACGAAGATCATTTCACAATCTATAAATAATGGCCGCATCGACAACATTTGCTGGTGGTCGCGAAATGAGAGATTGAAAATGTGCGGCTAGCGTGCACAGTCCGGGCAGCAGGACAGACAGGCGGATCCACCTTCAATCACCCCCTCCAGCGTCCATCTCGCGCCAACACCTTCCTTTTGCTCTCTGCTTCCCGGTGCGAACGAGTCGTTGTTGCGAGGTCTGTTGCTGTCTTGTTCTGCGTGCGGCGGTCCAGTGGGAAGGTACGTGACTCCATTGGTGTATACATCTGCCATCCGTTTCCCCCCACGAGTTGACTTCGGCTACCAACGTCGAAACCGCGGGAGCGCATTGCATCGACTGCATGTTGGGCCACGGTCTCGAGAGCCCCCGGTCGAGTATATAACTGACCTCCGAATCGGAACAGATTGTTTATATTCTTGTTTCGACCTTGCGAGCCCTCCACCTCGGCCGCACTATCTTTCACTCACCACAACCCGGACCATAGTGTCTCTCTTCGGTCAACAGAATGTCTTTCTACGACAACGGCGCCCCGTGGTCAGCTGCTCCCCGTCAGCCGTCATGGGAGCAACCGCCGCCGCCTTCGCGATCTGGAACCGGCTCGTCAATGTCTCAACAACTCGAGCCGAATGCCTTCGCAGCGCAGTTCGAGGAGATCGACCGAGCGACTGATAACCTCGTGCGGAGCGGGAAGTGGTTCCCGGGGGCGATGCAGCCGATGGGTGGGATGCCTGCGCGACGGGAGAGCATACCGGCGGTGCAGAGAGGGTATGATTATGGCAGTGGCGGCGATCCGAGGATGGGAGGAGGTGGGCCAGGTCCGTCAAGAGCACCGTCGATGAGCGAGTATGATGGTGGACGGCCTGGTTCGGCGGGTCTGCAGGGGTACTATCAGGGTCAGCGGGCTCCTGGTGGGCGACAGAGTGAAGCGGAGCAGATGCTGCAGGCGAAGCGGAGGATGGCTGCTCAGCGCGAGAAAGAGCTACGGAATTACCACCAGGAGCAGCAGTATAACAGAGGTACGTACGAGAGGTGATTGCGACTCGACTCCGTCGCTAATGTGATGCACAGCAGTATCCGGCGGCAAATCCGATCGAGCTATGAGCCCGAACACCATGAGTGAAGACGACCGCCGCGAACTCATCGCACGACAACACCGCGCGCTGTACGGCGACAATGCCTCACTATACGGATCCGAAGGCTCGAATTCCAGACCTCAAAGCCAAGACGTACGAGCATCCATCCCAGACCGAAGTGGCTCTCCCATGGCTTTCAACCCATACGGCGCACACCCGCAGCAGAACGCCGAAGGCGCAGTACAAATGCCACCACGCGACCACGGCAACAGCACCGCATCACCAGTCTCTAGCCAACAGACCCAACAACCCTTCACCCTCATGAGCGACGCACAACAAAGCAGCCGCACCTCGAATTCCTCGCCCACCGAATCTCCGCCACCTGGCCAAAACCAGAAGAATGCACCACCAGGTGTCGCACCAATCGGCACACGACCAGCACAAGCACCCGGTTCTGCAGGCGGCCTGAACAAGCGCTCCACCACGCCTCTGACGCCATCGTCGCTCAGCTACGGTTTCAGCGCGGACGCACAGAATGCGCCATCCGCTGCACCAGGCCTGAAAGACGAGCGCTCGACTTCTGCCGCGAGCAACCCTGCAGCAGACAAAGGCGTCAGCGGGCTCGGAGGTTGGGGAGGTGATCGTGGGCCTTGGGGTGGGAAGTCGGGATTGGCTGTGCAGCCATCGGTGTGGGGTTAGAAGTCCGAAGATGAAGATGAATTGAGGAAACGAAGGGAGCAAAATGCGGATGTTGATGATGCTTAGCGGAGGTGTTTCAATCACGGGGAGCGGAGCTTGGGTGGGCGGGCGGACGGTGCATTTGCGTGGTGTCGAGGGTAGCGGAGGTTTCGTTTTTGCTTTTAGCGTTTCATGCGGATGGCGTTGGTGGTTGCTCGCGGCTCTTACTCTGGGATGGGCTGGATCTTTGTCGTGCGTTCACGGTTGTGCAGTGGGATGGGAATGGTTTATGGGTTTGCATGGGCTGGGGATGCTTTGGGGATTGCTTGGGTGCTTTGCACGATACCTTTGACGCGCATAATAATGCTTTGGGATGGGACTGGGATGGGGAAGGGGAAGATGGACGGGACTATCACCGTTATGCTTGAATGGGAATGTTTGCGCCCAAGTGTGTTTCATTAATGCTGTCAATATTCAATGTCACGTGCCAAATTTCGCCGTCGTTTGAGCCAAGCTTTGAGGCTCAAGTGAGTGCCCTGAATCTGGACTGAAAGCTGTCGAGAACATCGAGTTCCGTTCTAATTTCTTGAGACCACTTGACTGCACTTTACGCCAACACAACTGCCATTACAATACCGCGAAAGACTCCAGATCTCCTCTACAGCTAAATCACCATCAGTCGCCATGGTAAGTTCCATCAATCCACAACCGCGCCGCCGAACACACCCCCTACCTTCTCCGTGATGCGCCAGTGCGCCCAACTACGCCAAAAACCACAGCAGACTCCGCGACTAGACTTCCAATCACTGACAACATCTCTGCAGTCTTCACCACGCCCCGCCTCCCCTGTGAATTCGCCCTCCACCGGCTCAACGACCGCACGTCCATCATCCCCTAAAGCCCCCGGCGGCCCAGCGACAGCGATCAAGAGGAGAGCGGCCGCGGATCGGGCGGACAAGGTTGCGAATGCGCGGCCGGCGAGCACGAGGGCTGCGGGTGCCGGTGGGAGCAGTAGTACTATGTTGAGTATGCCATACCCTTCTGAGAAATGGCCGGCGGGTGGTGGAAGCAGAGCACTGGCAACAGGGGCCGGAAGTTCTTGGGATGGCTGGTTGCCAGTTGTTCTGCTCAGCTACCCGGTGGTTATGACAACCTTCAGCTGCGTGCTGGAGTTGGAAAGACTTGTTGAAATATGAGGCTGACATGAGTGTTCTACAGAGCTATACACGGACGAGTCGCCGGGCTTGAAGGTTGACCCGTTTGTGGTGATGGTGCTTTCGATTGGGTTCATCATTAGTGTTGTTGCGCTGCACAGTAAGGCTACACTCGCAACT
>JAABUW010009808.1_pt1 | contig 10815 bp, 7 predicted proteins | sample 5560081 | NCBI WGS metagenome assembly JAABUW01 (sample SAMN10711882, study PRJNA513363) | rock metagenome | isolation source: Antarctica rocks | place: Antarctica: Victoria Land, Knobhead sud | reverse complement strand
TCCAGCGCCTGCCGCTCCGCTAGACCAGACCGGCCATCCCCTCTATGCAAACCACAAAACACAGCTACTAAAGATGACCGCGCCGAGCTATCGGCCGGCCTTCCGATGTTCGTGAAAATATCAACAAGATAAAGGTAAATTAATCCGCGTGGCGTTCCGGACTGGGCTGGCTACAACGCGGGCGTCATCAAGTCGTGAGAATGTGATGTGCTGCAAACTCGAGACGAGGGTCGGCGCGTTTAGAGCTTCGTGTAGGCCGGTGGCGCAGCCGCCGAGGACGGCGAGTAAGCGTAGGGCTGCGAGGTGTACGCTGGTGGCGCGGAAGAAGCTGGTGGCGAGGCTGGGTCGGTCGCGCTGGAGGTCACCGGCTCAGTGGTGTACGCTGGTGGTGGGATGGAAGCTGGTGGCGTGACTGGATCGGTTGCGCTTGAGGTCACCGGTGCGCTTGAGGTCACCGGAGTGGTGTACGCTGGTGGCGCAGAGCTGGCTGGGACACTTGGGTAGCTTGGAGGCGCCGAGGAGGAACCTGCGGATGCGCTGGACGAGCTCGCTGGTGCAGAGGGGTAGCCTGCTGGTGCGGAAGAGGAGGATGTAACCGCAGCATCGGATGAGCTTGCGGAGACACTTGAGTAGCCTGCAGGCGCGGACGAAGATCCGGCAGAGGCAGACGAGCTGTAGCCGGTAGGTTTGGGATAGGTGCTGAATCCAGTTGGGCCCGCGAGTCCAGAAGAGGTGGCGGATCCGGATGGGTAGTAGCTTGGGCCAGCGGAGGGAGATGGGCCAGCACCGTGAGACGGGTAACCGGCGGGTGCGCTTGGGCTACCGCTTGGTGCAGAGCCACCACCAACAGTGACGGTAACGAGCTCGGTCTCAGTGACAGTGGTGGTTGCACCAGTGCCGCAGGAGCCATCGCTGGCGTTGCCTGGAGAGCCGCTGGAGCCAGCAGCGGCAGAGCTGCCGGCCGGGAGGACAGTCACGTAATTGGTGAGGGTCGATGTAGAGTCGATTGTGATAGTCGAGGTGCTGCTACCATAGCCACCGATCGCAGTAGAGCCAGCATCAGCGGATGAGCCAGCAGGGTAAACGGATGGGGCTGAAGCGCCGTCCGATGACTTAGTAGCGTAGACAGTCTGTGTTGCGTTAGTATACATGTACTCGCTCATCGTACATGGTTTAGCAGAACTTACGCTGGTGAGGTAGATGGTAGAGGTGGTCTTCTGGGTGGCGGTGAGGATGGTGGTGTCGCTACCAGTGCCAAGAGTGTAGGTCTTGGTGGTATCGTAGACACTGGTAGAGTAGTCTCCAGTAGGGGTGGTCTCGCTGTAGGGGCAGACAGTCGTCGAGACGGCAACAGTCTCAGTGACGATGACCTCAGATTGAGAGGATGCTGGGCAGTCGGTGACTGATGCTGGGCAGCCGGTCTTGGTGTAGGTGACAGTGTCGTAGATGGTGGAGGTGGTATAGCCAGTTGGGACAGAAGCGCTTGCGCTTACGCTGCCAGAGTAAGATGGGACGGCCGATGAAGATACTGGGCCAGCCGAGCTGCTTGCAGGGGTGCAAAAGCTCTCGTACCACGACCAGTACGACTTGTCATCGGCGCTGCTGCATGTATCGTGGATGCACTTGCTGACATCAGAGTTGCCGCAAAGATCCTGTTCAGAAGTGATGCCAGCGGACTTGAAGCACTCGCTCCAGCACGCAGGGGTGGTGGTAGAGGCTGGGCTGCTGCTGGTGGAGCTGGCGGCTGTAGAGGAAGACGAGTTGGCGTATCCAGTGGATGAGAATGAGATTCCAGAGCTGGACGAAACGTAGACGGAAGAGGAAGAGGAGACTGCCGCACCCGAGGAGGACGAGCCGTAGCCTGCCGGGTAGGACGCCGTACCGGAGCTGCTTGAACCATCCGTAGAAGAAGAAATTGGCGAGCCAGAGCTGCTGGATCCTACAGCGCTGGAGCTCGATGAGCCATAGCCCGCTGGGTAGGAGGCCGTACCGGAGCTGCTTGAACCATCCGTAGAAGAAGAAATTGGCGAGCCAGAGCTGCTGGATCCTACAGCGCTGGAGCTCGATGAGCCATAGCCCGCTGGGTAGGAGGCCGTACCGGAGGTGCTGGAAGCACCGGTGGAAGAAGACACAGCACCTGTGGAGGAAGACACAGCACCGGTGGAGGAAGACACTCGCCCTTCGGAGCTGCTAGTGCCGTAGGTAACTGGTGTCGAAGAGGTGTAAGGCGCCGGCGCGGAAGACGAGACGGGGCCTGCGGAGCTTGTAGCTGGCACAATGACCGACGCTGGTGGTGGTACGCTCGTGGTCGTCTCGTCGGTGCAAGTAGTATCTGTTGGCCACTTCCCGCCAGCAGGCGCCGTGGCAATGGCCGCGGTCGCAAGACCCGCCACGATGGCGATCTTGCTGAAGAACTGCATCTTTACTTCGTCGCGTCAAGCGTTTCAGATAGGTTTGGTATGGTGTATGCGGTGGATGTTTTGGTAGCGAGAATGCGAATTTGCAACGGTAACGATACAACAAAACGCGATTAATGAATGAATGTGTTTGAAAGAGTGTGTTGTCTTGTGAAAGACGTAACGAGTGTGTTGTCGCAAAGAGATATGCTTGTGAAAGAGAAGTCAAAGACAAGGTACAGGATCTGGGAGACAGCGGAACAAAAGAGAGACGAGATTGCCTTGATACCCCTGGACCACGACTCTGCGCATCGCCCGCCCTGATGTCCCTGGTCGCAATTTGCAAGAATCAACGGTGCGCCTAGGACGAAGGCTAATCTGGTGAAGTTGAAGTCTTCGCGCCCCTGATTCGATGGCGTGGGAGGCGATGGCGCCGAAATTAAGCACGGCCCGCAGCTGTTCCTGCATTAAGCCCATGCGCGAAATCAGACTGGACGACGTGAAGCGCAGTCCCTTCCGACCACGAGATCTCCGCGCTCCAGTCAAAAGCTGAACTTTGTGAGAGAGGACTGATGATGTTGGCGCTTCGCGACCGCAAGGACGAGATGAAGTGCTCGTAGTCAACTGGTCGAGCTCTTGGCAGCCTACGGGCTCCATTGCAGGATTTGTGTCAATCTCTGTTCCCTGGGCAAGAAACCGCGCCAGCAAATATCGCTTCTGGGCAACCAACCTGTGAGGGCTCTTGCTTTAGGCTGACGCACCCATGTAAGCGATCTCACCGTCGCGGAGACACAGCATTGCGGCGTGGTGCACAACGTGCGCGTGCGATGTTCTGTCTGCTGTGCGACTCTTCTGTTCCGATCATAGAAGGATGAATCATTATCGTTGGCCGGAGCACCGGATGCTTTTGTAGAGATCCCGAGGCCAAGTCATGACCCACGCTCGGCGACAGAGTTTGCTGGCTTGGGTTGACGGTTGTTGTGGAAAGGCTTGTGTGGGTTTCAGATTGCAGCCGCTGATCCATGCCGATCTAAATTTATTCATAAAGCCTCACAATACGACCACCTCTTTCACCCCTCCGAGTGGGTTTTTCGAACATCAATGGATCGAGCCTCGTGTATCGTCCAGCAGTGGTATACTTGGTACTCTAGACTGTTGTCAGACGACGTATGTTGAATGAGGAGAGTGGCTCTGGCATATCCTGCTGTACAGAAGCTGCTCCATGTAGGTATTGAAGGAGCATCAGCTTCCTGCAGCATCTTCCCCGAGCCGAGAGCAGCCCTGGATGGTGCCTGGCGAGTACTCGAGCAATCCGAATTGATCCAACGATGTGTGAGCTGCTAGTTGGGCCACGTCAAGGCGTCGACGGAGCGTGCGCGTTGGCCTCGCTGTTGCATCGGTCGTCCGGAGAGCCACATCACTCTTCTGTGAATCTGCAGATCCTACGTGAATGAAGCCATAGCCAATGGATGGCGAAAGGTGGGGGTCCGACAGCCAGAGACGCGATATGGCCTTTTGAAGCATCGTTCCGGTGTAATCACTTTGGCTCTGGTCGGTACTGGATACAACGTGATATGAGAGCGACCTGGCTCGAAGCTGGGCATATGTTTCTCCGTGTGCGCATCCCCTCTAGCCACCGATTTGAATACTGTTATAGTAGTTGAAAAGCCCAATCAATGTCCGTCCTCCTTCGGCGGACTGGAGGGCTTTGGTATGTTGCGGAATCGCGAAGACCTCGAGCGGATGTCGTTCACGAGTGAATACGCGGTCAAGATTCCGATCAACGTGAGATCTTCGGGACATTCTCCTGGCTACTATAGATCGCGAACGAAACAGCGGAATGCAGGAAAGAGCATTGCATACCTTACCTTGCCTATAGTAGCTCCTGCCTGTTCTACGCATCCGTTGGCGTACAGCTTGGCCTGAACATCACTGGAACTTTTGATAAACCTACATGTACATAATCACCTAAGGTATCTTCGGTCTCAACATGTGTCCGTCGACGAGCACAAAGCTGGTTACAGTCGAGCGAGAACGCCAGAAATGAACAGTCTCCATAGACCGTAACTATCTCGAGCTTCTTCATACATTGTCGCTGTTCCAACAGCTTCCGATAGGGTGGTGTATACCTCGGGAAGCCGCTCGTCGGCTTGCATTATTGCGAGTCGGCTCATCTGTCCGCCACAACGACTGTCACCTGCGACCTCGCGTCGAACATGATGGCGGGAGAAAGACGAGCGAGACGAGCACGGCACGGTGAACGCTCTCCACATCGGAAGCATCAACGAGAGCCCCCACCTTGATTGGAGGAACAACTCTCCATCTCACCTCCGGATGAATCGAAGTAGCAACCCCAAACTCTAGCAAGCCACGTTCGGATGTGCCAGCCTAATACCACCCGCTGCCCACGATGTCGTCTAGGTACGGACATCCTCTTGGAATATCCGTATCTCGTAACACACGAGCAGGATCGCGCAAGGCGGAAGTGGTATCTCCCGGTCCTGCCAGACCTCTTATCTGAACACCCACGCACTTGTTCAACCTTTCATACCCTCCGCCCATATCAAAAGCAATCCGCTGGAGTCACTCACTCCGGAATTGGTTTCTGGCTGGTAGAAACCAGTGCAAGCAGCAACAGACAACAATGTTCTGTGGATTGACGAGAGCACAGCAAGTCCGTCCCTCCACCAGCACGCACCTAGGTCACGGCGCAGACGATATCTCGATTAGGTGACATTCCTGAGAAGACGTTGGACACACAATATTACTCTCGCATGGCAGCTGTTGCACAGGCTGGTCCTGTCAAGGCTGCCGTGACCACCAAAGCCAATGGTGTCATGAAGATCAACGAGATCATTCATGCCGAGCCCCAGCGTCTTCTGGTCCTCTTCGATGAGGGCGAAGAGGAAATTGTCCGAGTCGTTGCAGATGTCGTCGGTCAATCGTTTAGCGTCGTGACCTCTTTGCGTGAACTGGAAGGGAGGACGGACCTTGTCGTTGGACTTGAGAACGGAATGTTGGAGCCGGGACCACTGAGGAGCTCTGGGAGGACTGTCATTACGACCCACGGAATCGATGTGAAAGACTACAGAGACGAGAATGTGACTTCGCACTGCGATTTTGAGTATCTCTACAGCTCAAAGCGCTTCTCTCGGCGTACCATCGCTCGCTACATTGCATTTATCCTGGGACAGACCAGACCGCACGAAGATTTGAAGAAGAAGTCACGAACCACCATGCTGTCGACCACATTCCCAGACATCCGCGCTGCTTTGCCGAATATGGATATCCTTTCAGTCGGAGCGGACTCTGTTGAACTTCGAGTTGATCTTTTGGAAGAGAGAATTGCCAACGGCGGCCATAGCGCTGCGGCTAGTCTGAATTATGTTGGCGAACAGGTCATGCTGTTCAGAGAGCGGACGGAGCTTCCCATCGTCTTCACTACCAGGTGCACCAACGAGAACGGTCGCTTTCCAATGGACGATCCCATGCTTTTTTATGTATACTTGCGCAAAGCCATCCAGTGGGGCTGCGAATACATCGATGTCGAATTATGGCTTCCTGAGGACATACGGCGCAGGCTATCTACCGAGAAAGGCAACACGAAGATCATGTCGGCATACCACGACTTTAGCGGACACTTCAAGTGGACATCAACTGAAGCTCGACGACTATTCGATGCCGGTGCTGTCTATGGAGACATCGTCAAAATGATCGCCATCGTCAGCACAATGGAAGAGAACTACGAGCTCGAGCACTTTCGCTCCTCCATTCAAGCATTGCCCTCGCATCCTCCCTTCTCTGGGCTGAACATGGGCCCCGTTGGCCAATTGTCGAGAAAGCTGAACACAGTCTTCACACCCATCACTCATCCACTGTTGCCGACGATCGCTGCTCCGGGTCAATTGAGTCTCTCGGAGATCAACTCGATGCTGCATTCGATGGGCCAGCTGCAGAGACTCAGCATGTACGCAGTCGGCAACGTGCGCGCGAATGGTCAAGCTATGTTTCTCGAGAAATGCTTGAATGAACTCAGTCTGCCACATCAGGTCGTATGTGTGGACAGCTTGTCCCAAGCGTCTTTGGCAACGATACTTGGTCAACCTGGATTCGGAGGCGCCTACATGAACCCACCGCTACCTTTGAGCAAGGCCACATACCTGCCCGAGACGAGCGCCGCCGCCACAGCCATCGGACACGTCGACACCATCGCGGTCGACCATGGCTCTTCCAGCAAGACATTGAAATGTCACAATGCAACCTGGAAAGGCATCCGCGCGACTTTGACCAGAGACTATGTGCCATCTGCGTACACTGATCGCCCAGCTCTCGTTCTCGCAAACAGCGAAGCCCAAGCCGCCGCTGCCATCTATGCACTCCAAGATCTTGGAGCTGGTACGATCTACACCATTGGCTTCGGAGCGAACGGGTCCTATGGCTCGAATCTCCAGCAGTTCCAAGGTGTGGCGGACATGAAGCGAGTTCCAGAGCCGTTCGTCATTATATCCGCTTTGCCACCGGAGAAGTCGCTGGTGGTATCACCTTTACTGAAGCACTACAGTAGTGATGTCCGCAGGACAGGACGTCGTGGGAAGATCTTCCTGGACCTTTCCAATGGCATTCATGGAAAAGGGGACTCCGTTGCTATTGCAGCTAGTCTGGGATGGCAGAGCTACGGGATCGCTACCGTCAACGCGTACACGATGGTTGAGATGTTGCGGCTTCTTTTGGGCTTCAATGTAGGCTATGAATTCGTGCGGCTGGCCAGTGGAAGGTGTTTGTTTGATTGAGGACTGACGACTTGGAAGACGGTCGTCACGCTTAACGTGGAGATGATGAGAAGCCCAGGACTGTCGTTACGTGATCTCTTTTGTAGGGTAATCTGCCTTTCATCTCGTCACGTCTGCGCTCGTCCACTTAACTACTGAAGCCACTTGCAATCGAGAGCGGCTCACTGCCATTCGCAGCCCTCCACCGGTGGGTAAAATTCGGCTTCTCATCTATGTCAGACCCGGTCCATCTCGCCTCGGTGAATGAGTTGTGGGGTGGGGCGGGGCCTCCACAGTGATGCTCTTAGTGCACCATTATTATTCTACAACAATTGTATCGCGTGAGACACGGGAACGCCCACCATCAGTAGTGGTCAAGGTCAAGGCTGATCACGCATCACCCGTTGTTGTCCGTAGCATCTGCCGAGGCGGCTCTTCGCGCCGACAACATCCAACAGTCAGCTTCAACAAGCTACAAACCAGCGAGCTCCCGTCGCTACCACGCGCACACGCACGGGAGCATGGGGAGGGTGCTACGCACAGGCACCGGCTCCACCAACGTAAGAGAGTACTGACGCTGGCCACATGCACCTCGTGTTGCCAGCAGGCCCGAGCATCGTCTTTTAGTCTAACGAGTCTCGACCTGAACCTCTTGCTCCATCTTCACTCGAGCTGTTCTATGCAAAGGACGCGTCTTGAGCCTCGTAGCATGTGAACTACCAGATGGCGGCAGCAACGGTTGCCCTTCCTCCTAGCGAAATGCTGTCAAGACCTCAGGTCGGCATCGGCCGCTTGACAATGCGGCGGCCGAGCGGTGAGTCGAAGCAATCGATGAATTGCAAGAGTTGCAGGAAGCGCAAGGTGTGTACTATCAATGGAGGCTGTGGGCAGTGCTAATGTTATGAAGATCAAGTGCAACCGACTCAAGCCTAGCTGTGAAGCTTGTCAGGTCTTCAATTCGGCCTGTGTATATGGTACGAGGAAGTAAGCTTCTCTTCAATGTGCTCTCGCTGAAAGACGCAGACGCAGTGCCCAAGAAACGCGGGCCGAAGACGGATGTACTCGAAGCTCTCGTGAAGAGAGTCAACGGCCTGAAGAAGCAACTGAAGGACGAGGCGAAACCCAGATCGGAAGGAGATGCTGAAGAAGAAGCTGAGGGGAGCGAACTGGAGTCGATTATGCATCCTGATGCGCCTACACAACCTCAGCAGCTCGGTCCCGTCAATTCGGTTGACCCAGCCCAATGCTCGAAGCCTGCCGCAAGCCGAAGACATCTCTCAATAGCTCCAGTTGTGCCACGGCAGAGCTTTCCAGTGGATCGCAGCGAGAGTCCTCGCGTGATGTCGAGAAGAGAGAACGAATCGATCGCATTCACGGACGCACTTCTGGACACTTACTTTGCGCGAATACACAGCAAGCCATACTACATACTGGACGAAGCGAATACACGACAACGACTAAGAGAAGGCCATCTCCCACAGTTCATGATCGACTCCATTCATGCGGTAGCCATCAGATATGTCCCGCACCTCTGCGGCGGCTACAGTGGAGCCGTACGGACTGGCCAGGACTATGCAGCACAGGCTCGGGCTGGCATTGATGTCGACGAACCCAGTATTGATAATCTGCAGGCTCTGTTGCTTCTCGCGATGGCACAATTCCAGGCTGGCAAAGGCAAGAAGTCCTATATGCTGGTGTCCCACGCAATTAGCATGGCGTTCGCGCTGGACCTGCACCGTGAAGTGCCCAGTCACTTACGAGTTGCGGCGGTAGAATGCGAAGGACGGCGAAAGTTATTTTGGACCTGTTATCTGATGGATCGATTTACTACCAGCGGCTCCAAACGACCCGCTATGATCTCGGGTGAGTCCATCTCGCTTCGCTACCCTGCATATCCTGCTACAGGTTCGCAGAGACCCGAGGAAGGTATCTACTTCCCAAACGCCTCTAGTACGTCTCAGTCAGCGGGCCACACGAGCACTGCCAGTGGCAGTGCCGCCGTTCTTGTCGAGATAGTCCGAATACTGGGCGTCACAAACCGTTACCTCGCTTCAGGTGGTGTCAAGGGCGATCCGCATTTCCCGTGGCATGCACACAGCACGCTCTCGCGAATAAGAGCCGATCTCGACAAGTGGGCAGCAAGCACCCACGACGCATTTGCGTCACTCGAAAGATTGTTCGGACAGCAGGACAGTGTGAGCCTGGTGCTGAGCAAGCTCGTCTACCATCTCGTGCATTGCCTGTTATATCGACCATTCCTACCGGTTGACCTGACCAAGCTCACACTCAACAGTCAGAACCAGTCCTGGCAGATCGAGGCCACGAACCTCTGCTTCATGCATGCCAATGCAATTGTAGAGTTGGTCGACATTGGAAAAGCTACTGGAATTCTGTACTGGCCGTCGTTTGTGGGATACTGCGTATGCACAGCCGGGACGATCCACATCCACGGCGCTCATTACGTTTCCTTGAACGACAACGATGTGTTCTCGAACAGCTCCGACTTCCTTTCACGCGAGATGGCACAACTTGCGGACCAAAGTTTCATCTGGGCTGGTGTCAACCATCAGCGCGAAACAATGCAGACCACCTACGCCAGCCACTCACGACTCGTGCAATCGCTATCCTGCAGTCCGATCCGCTTCTCGCCAGTATTTCAGATGGAAGACTTCTTCGACCGCTACCCAAATGCACTCATCGACGGGGCACACATGTCCTTCACAGAGGTCCAGGTCGAGCGTCCACCAGAACGACACCACAGTTTCCAATCCACCGCGCCGACCAGCGACCCATGGCCGCGCCCAATCGCGCAGACCCGCCAAAGCCTTCCACACCTCATCGTACACCCGCAAGCTATGGCACAGCACTCACTACCGATCGTCCATCAACACCACAAGAAGCGGAGGCTGACGGAAGAAGGAGAAACATCACCTTACCCGATCCCAACGACTGAAGGACACGCGAACCCGTTCGATCAACCGCACCCGCACAACCCTAACACCATACCTTCCCAGCCACACGTACAAGTGAGCGATCACTTCAGCGACGAGCCGTACGACTTCGTAGACTCTGCAGGCGCTGGTAGCGTCTTCTCACCCTCCTTCGCTTGGGATTCCGACCAGCAGAATAATCTTACGCAGAGCATACAGCAGCACGACGTCCATCAGTCACATCCTATCCCTGCTGCAGACGAACTGCAGACTCCAGGCGGCCTTAGCGTAAGCGGGCGCTCTTCGTACACGGCAGAGGCAGAGGCGGAGGGAGATCCGTTCCTCAGCTTTCTGGAGCAATTGGCTGAGAACGATGGGTCTGGTGGTGGACCCACGGATCTGGACTTTTCTATGACCGGGCAGGAGGACTCGATGTTCGACGAGTCGGCGCCGCATGAAGCTCTAATGCACGATGTCGCTGTATAGTAGCTCAGCTTTTCGCCAATAGTAATGAGAATGAACATGAAGGAACAAAGGACTTTGACGTCTGTTATTCGAGTGCGCCAGCCGACGCTTCATCTTCTTGTCTAGACATTGCGGTCAAGACTCCACTAAACACTCCACTCACCCCTCCTCGTCCTCACTCTCTCCGCCCCTCTTCCGTTTCCCTGAACCTTTCACCTCCTGCACCACCTTCCTCTTCAAGACAAAAGTCCTCGC
>JAABUW010009807.1_pt1 | contig 10816 bp, 5 predicted proteins | sample 5560081 | NCBI WGS metagenome assembly JAABUW01 (sample SAMN10711882, study PRJNA513363) | rock metagenome | isolation source: Antarctica rocks | place: Antarctica: Victoria Land, Knobhead sud | reverse complement strand
ATCTACATCGACGGCTGGAACGACCGGGCCCACCCGTTCACCTGGACCAAGAACGCCGACCAGATCATCAGCCACGCCAAACCCTCACCCAACCAAAAGAAGACTTACAACACGCGACACTAGCGACGGTCAGACGACGCTGTGGTCGAGCACGACGGAGGTTTGGGCGTGGTGCGGCGGACCGGTGATCAACCCACCCATGACCACCAACAGCAGCGACGCCACCAACACCGTGGCCCACTCCACAGCGCTGATCTTCCGGGGTGCCCGGTGATGCGCACGGCCCCGGCGGATCACCAGCAGGTAGAACGCGCCCGGCAACCCGAACCCGGCAGCGGCCACCACCCCACCGAACGATCCGGCCAACACCTCCACCGCCGCCCACGCCGAAAACACCACCACCATCGCTTGGGCGATGACCCGCTTGGCCTTGGAGCTCGCGGCGATCTCCGGCAATGCTGTGCTCGACATGGTGTCCTCGACCTTCCGGGTGATGGTTGACAGGTGCACCAGCTGAGGTTGGTCACCGCCAGCTCGGCGGTGAAGTTGCCGGAGGAGAACGCGTTGTTCGAGCTCACCGGGATGGTGATGGTCGCGCCGTTGGCGACATTGGCGATCGTCCCGTCCAGGACACCCACCACAGTGGAACCGTTACGCAGGGTGATCTGGACGTTCCCGGAGCGCACCGGGTGACCAGAGGCGTTGAGGATGCTCGCCATCCCGGCGAAGCGGCCACCGTTGTCGGTGAGCTGCAGACCCCGCAACGACACCCCGTTGTTGGCGGGGGGATTGGTCGTCGGCGCCGGTGGGGTGGTGGCCGCTGGTGGTGAGGCGGGTGGTGCCGGGCTGGGCACCGGGGTGTTCACCGGCTGTTGCGGCAACGTGGGTGGTGCCGCTGCTGGTGGTGGTGCGGGTGATGCCGGGCCGGGTTGGGCCGGCGCAGGCGTCGGGGCTGGTGGCACCGGCTGCTGCGGCAACGGCTGTGGCTCTGGCGGCAACGGGGGTGGTGCCGGGGTGGTCACCGCAGCCGGTGGGGTGCGCAGCACCGGCGGTGGTGGTGGTGGGAGAACAGAGGACGCCACCGGTAGGGGTGGTGCCGGCACAGTCGCCTGCGGGGGCAGCGGGGGTGGTGTCACCGTCGGGGACACCCCCGGTGGACCGGTGTCCAGTGGCACCCCCGGGATCGGCGGGGCCGAGGTCACCGGGGTTTCCGTGACCGGTGGTGGTGGGACGGCGACGGTGTTGTCCCGGAAATGTTGTTGGGCGATGAGGGCGGACACCACACCGATGGCGATGATGAGCGCACCGATCCCCGCGAGCAGAGCTGCCCGCTCATGACGTTCAGACAGCCAGTACCTGTGCACCACCGGCGGTGGCTGGGGGCTCAGTGGTATCCGGTGGATCGCACCGGCAGGGAAATCACCGTTGTCGGCAGCATCCACCCCGTCCACGGGTGTCTCCGGGTCGAAATGTCCCGGCCCGGACAGCGGTTCCGGACGGACCCCGGGCAAGTGCTGGGTCATCGTGATGCCCTCGTTCTGTAGGTGCGCGTTGCTTCTCGGTGAACATGCGCAGAGAAACGGCCGGGGGGCGCGGTTTCCCATGCCCACCGGCAGTTCGTTACCGCTCAGGCGACCTGCTCCGCGTCCTCCGCCACCCCGAGGTCCTCGACGTGGCGCAGGACGCGGGTGGTCTTGCCGGAGCCGCTGGCCATCTTCTCGTTCTCCACCCACACGGTCACCCTGTGTCCGACGAGGCTGCGCATGCGCCGGGCCATCGCCAGCCCGTACGGGTTGTCGGTGCGGTCGGTGCGCACCTTCTCGGTGCCATCCGGTGCGAACTCGGCGTGCACCCGCGTCTTGAGTGTCACCAGCCCACGGGTGGAGGACGCTTCCTTCTCCACCCGCAGGACGGTGCCGGTGAAGACCTTGGCGGCGGCGGTCCCCTCGATCATCTTGGAGATCGTGTGCTCGGATGAGGTCATCGCCACGATGCGGGCGGCCTGCTCGGCCACACCGACCTGCCAGGCCAGCAGGTCATCGGTGACCGGTCCGGCCACGGTGACAGCGGCCACCACGATCTGCGCGCGCGTTTCGTCGTCCATTACTTCTGCTCTCCTCGGGTTGGTGAAACGCCGGTGTCGTCGGTGTGCTCTGTTTGAGCAGGTCGGTGTTTCATGCCCACCATGTGTGCGGCCACCCGGGTGTGCACCGTGCCGGCAGGTCGTCGAGATCGTGTCTATTCATCGGCCGCTCCAGCCTGCCCGGTTGACGGTGTCTTGCTGTGCCGAGCTGGTGGCGGTGGTGTCGCGCTGGGTGGGGCGCCACCCACACCCCGGCGACGCAACGCGGCGAGTGCGGTGCGGAACCCTCGGGGGGCGGCGAGTACCAGCAACACCCCGACCAACGGAACGGTGAACCGGGCGTACCCGGCCACGGTGAACACCCCCAACACCCCGTCGGCAACCACCAGCACCCACCATCGGTGGCGGGCACCGACGATGCGGCGGATGACGGTGCGGGTGAACCTCACCACCGTCGGGAAGGTTCCTTCACAGCGTCCGGATCCTCCGGCCACACCATGTCCAACACGGCGACGGTGAGCAAGAAACTCGAGACGAACAAGGTCACGAGGTCGCGCACAACGTCTCCTTGGATCGGTAAGATCATGCCCGCACCGTCGGTGGTGTGTTGGTACTTTCCGCCGGCCCAGGTCGAGGGCGGCTTCCGGGCCGGCGGAAAGCGGTTCAGGCGACGCCGTCCTGCGTCGGGACCGAGCGGACGGCGAGGGTGGCCCACGGCCGCTCTTCCGGTCCGTTCTCGAACAGGCGCAGCGCGGCGTCCGCGATGGAACCCACCCGGCGAACAGCGGAGGTGTACCACTTCTCCCACGCAGCGTCGTCCTTGCCGAAGGGCAACGGCATGGTGGTGATGACGGTGTGCAACGCGCCCCGCAAACGGGTGTTCGCGCCGTCCTGCAGGGAGGTTCGCCCCGTCAAGTTCTTCTGGGCCTCCTCCACCACCTTGGCGAAGGTGTTCGCCAAGGCGTCCACGGCGGACGCGCTCAGCGTGATCCCACCTTCGTGCAGTGTTTCCGTGGCCAGGCTGACCAACCCGAACACCGCGGTCGCGGCGTAAGAGTTGGGGTTCAGCTCACCGTTCACTCCGGTGGACTCCCACGGCTTGTCCTCTACGAGACTCATCTCGGTTTCTCCTTCACTCGGTTGTTCGGTGCTGGTGGTGATGTGTGCGGCGCGGCCCGTGTCACCCGCGACGAGCACCACATCGGTGGCCTGCCCGCTGTCCTGCCCGGCGCTGGCCGCTTCCTCCGGTGCCGGTGGGATGTCGTCGGCACCGGTCTCCGCCGGTGGCTGCGAGTCCGCCAGCGGGGCGATCGTCTCGACGTCGAAGGGGTCCTCGGCGGGACCGTCATCGCCGTCCCACGGCACCTCGTCCACCACCGCGCGGGACGCCAGCGGGGACAGCACAGGAATGCCCAACTCCACCGCCGAAGGCAACCCCTCGGCGCGGGCCGTCATCCCTTCCCGGGCCGCGACCGGGCACGAGTTGACCAGCGGGCACCACCCACACAGCGCCGAGGGGTGCGCCACGAACGAGGCCCGGTGCACAGAGGACCGCAGATCCGCCCAGGACTTCTCGAAATGCCGCAGAGTCCGGTTCATGTCCCGCGGGGTCAACGACACTTCACGGGACTTGGCGTGACGTGTGTAATAGACCCGCGCGGTGGTGGGCATCCGGCCGTCGATGGCCTCCAACGCAGCCGCGTACAAGCGCAGCTGGTCGCCGTGCGGGTCGCCGAACTTCGACCCTGCGTAGCCGACCTTCCCGCTGTTGTGGGTGGGGACCATGGTCGGTCCGCACAGGTACAGCGAGTCGGGAGCGTCGACCATGATGCACTCGGTCGCCACCGTTTCCACCGGGACCACCGAGGTGATCTCACGTCGGTGAGCGCGGGCGCCACGGTGCTCCGCCGCAGCCACCGTCAGCTCCCTGCTCAGCATGTCCACCACAGCAGCCGACGGTGAGTGCAGGAACGGGTTGAGGTCTGTCGGCCAGAACTCCACCCCGCAGCACCCGGCGCCCGCGTGGGTGATGGGCGTCACGGTGATGCCGAAACCGGCCACCAGTTCGGCCACGTGCTCCACGAGCCCCGGGTGGTGGGAGGCGAAGCGCGCCCGGCAGCGCACCGAGCTCAGCGACCCGGCTGCGTCCATCAACCCGCGCAGCAACGCGAGCCGCTGCCGGTGGGACCCACGGAGTCCGGCCCGGACCCCATCGCCTCCCGCCACATCTGGCTGCGGGTCGCGGCCCAGCGAGAAGCCCAACTCGTAGGGGTCTGTCCCCGCCATGTCGCACTCCGGCAACCGCAAGGGGGCAGTGTTGGCGATGGTCAGCGTGCGGGTGCGCAGCGAGCGCCGACACCGCTGATACCGGATGTACAGCTCATCGGTGTTCAGCACGACAGGGCCTGGATGGCCCCGCCCGCGACGACGATCGGTCACCTGCCACAGGTGGACGTTGTCCGCGACGACGCTGGCACCGTCGGAGAACGTGACCTCGTAACAGGGGCGGTGGAAGGTGGAGGACTTGCCCACCACGGTGGTGGGGCACCCATCGGCGCCGAGCACCTGATCGCCCTCGCGCAGCTCCCCCATCGTCGTCCACCCCGTGGGGGTGGGGATGGGGGTGTCGGTGGCGAGGCCCTTGTAGTCCACCGGGACCGAGCCCATCACCCCGTCCTCGTCGACCACCACATCGGTGCGGTCGATGAAGCCGATGAACGGAACCCCGGCGACCTCCACCTGGTTCACCGGCCACTCGTTGCGCCGCACCATGACGGTGGTCGGGTCCTCGATCTCCCAGATTCCGGAGTAGTACTCGGTGACGGTGGCAATCCACTGCGCTTTGGCCACTGCCGCTGAGGACGGGTCGCCGAAGTGAGCGCCGAAGTCCACCTCCTCGGCGAGCTCTAGGGTGGCCCGCGCCGCCGCCAACCGGGAACGCCCCGTGGCGGGCAGCGTGTACAGCCGCTCCAGCACCGCGTGTGCCGCGGTGCCTAGGTCGGTCGCGGCGAACGGGTTGTCCACCCCCGGGAAGGTCTTGTCGGACACGTAGCGGGCGGGGCAACTCTCGATGGCCTTCGCCGTGGACGCGGACAGCCGCGGGCGGTTCACCTTGCGCAACTGGTCGGGGTCGGTGACCACCAACCGGTCGCCCTCCCAGGCCAGGAACTCCCCCGCAGAGACGCACCCCGTCTCTGCGGGGGAGGTTGGTGCCTGCGCGGTGGTCATACTCTTGTTTGCGTCTGCCCGCCAACCGGCTTCCGGGTTACACCTCCTCCGGTTCGTTCTCCTCGTCGGGCTCCGCCGCCGCCGCCGCGTCGACGATGAACTTCAACGGGATGGGAACACCCTCCACCGACCAGGTGGCGGCACCCTTCTCGTTGCCGCCACCGGTGGCACGAACAACAATTCGCCGGCGCCCACCCGTGCTCATTTTGCGGGTCCAGCGTTCCGAGCACAGGCCCTCCTCCCACGCCGATTTCCACGCCGCCTGATACGTCGACCCGAACGGGATGAGGTCCGGGTGGTGGCGACGGGCCTCGTTGAACGCGGGGATGGCGTTGAGGAACACCACGCCCTCCCCACCGGGGTAAGCGATCCAGCCGATGGACGGCCCGCCCGGTCGGGACCCACCGTCGGGGGTGGCGGTCCAACCCAGCAGGTTGTTGATGGCACTGGCCTCATCCCCGGTGGCCGGGGGTGCCGCCGGGGAGGTGAGGGAAACGATGTGCGCCTGCCCGGAGGCCAGGATGGCGCGCACCGCGGCCAACGCGGAGCGCCCCGGGGTGGTGGTCTTCTGGGACACGTAGTGGTCGGCGACGAGGGAGAACACGTCGCGGGCCATCTGCCCGAAGGCGGGACGCAGGTCTTTGCACCCGATCTCGGCGGCGTAGTCGCCGAGCACCCGAATACCCAGGACGATGTCGGCGGCGAGCTTGCCGTGCCGGATCGCCTTGTCACCGTCACCGGTACGGTCGGCGGCGGTCTTTGAGTCACGGTCATACGCCCGGGACAACATCCCGCAGTACTGCGACCACCCGTGGGTGGCGGTGAGGCGTGCCAGGTCGCGGAGCACCGCACCACTGACCCGGGCCGGGACCCCGGTGACGTCGCGCATCCGTTCCACCGCTGCCACCGCCTCGTCGGTGCCCAGCCCGTTCACCGGTGCGAAGACGATTCGGTCCCGCACCGAGGCCACGTTGTGCTCGTTCTCCGCGGTGATGATGAGCAGTGCCCGCGGGTCGTGGGTGGCGCGCAGGTCCATGTTCTGGTCCGCCCGGCGCTTGCCGGATCCGTTGTGCACCGACCGGATCAGGTCGCCCAGGCGGGCGAGCTCGGCCTGGGCCTGGCGTTGGTCGCCCGTTGGCGCCAGGTCGTCGATGACCCAGATGTTGGCCCGGGACACCGCCAGCTCCGTGGAGGCCATGGTGTCCTTCGCGCCCCCGGGCAACTTGTCACCCCACCCTCCGGCATTGGCCTGCCAGAACGACATGATGGCCGAGGCGCTCCAGGTCTTCCCCGAGGCCTTTTTTCCCTCGAAGAAAATTGAGGTGTGCGGCCGGATCGGCACCGCCGGGCGGATCCCGGCGGCCACCACCAACGCCCCGAGCCGTCGATCGGCCCAGGCCCCGTTCCGGTAGTAGACGTCGACCAGCTCACGCAGGTCGGTGCGGGCCTGTTCGATGTCGGCGGGCAGGTCCACCCCGAAGCGGGACGCCCCGGACAGGGTGTGTTCGGTGATGCCGGGGGTGGCGGTGTCGGTGAACCCGGCGGTGCCGATCACCTGTTCCCCGACCACGTACACCGGGTTGCCGCCTTGCACGGGCACCCACCCCATCTGCGCCCAGGCGAAGCGGGAGATCCGCTTCTCCGGGTGGTGCCCTTTCATCGCCCCCCGCCACTGCAGGGGCGGTGGCCAGTCGCGGTGGGTATGGATTTCGGTGGGCAGGGTGGCGCCTCGGCGGTGCCATTCCGCGGGCGGGTCAGAAAGCAGCGACGCCGGCCCGGACACGGTGCGGGTGATGCGCGCGCCGTTGGTCTCGTCGAGGAAGGACACCTCGATGGTGCATTCCGCGGTGGCGGTGGCTTCGGCTTCCGGGGAGTCGTCGAAATGCCCGGTGCGGATCTCGGTGGGGGTGGCCTCGCGGCGCTGCTCCACCGAGGCGATGCGCCCGGAGATCGCGCACCGGGTTTCCCACCGCGGGTGGTTCACCCCGGCGACATCGGGATTGGGCACCCACTCCTCGGCGGTGCACATGGTGTCGTTCATCCGCCAGTCCTTGAACTGGACTGTGCTCTCCTTCGGCGGGCACGGCGGCAGGTGTCCGAGCACCCGCGGGAGCAGGGAGGACCAGGTGCCGATCTGGGCGAGGTAGTCGTCCATGCCCATCTTGGACACGACCGGGCCCTGGGTGTGGCCTACCTCGTCACTGTCGTTGTCGTCGTCGGGGTGCTCCACCGCGACAGCGAGGTCGACGAGGCGAGGGACAGCGCGCTTGCGCTCGAGCAGCTCCCACATCTGGTGCACCTGATTCCAGACGTTCCAGTTGGTCTGCACGTCACCGTCGACGGCGATCCAGGCTTGGCGCCCGCGCACATTCAAGGTGTTCCAGTCCGGGTTGTTGTGCCAGTTACCGACCCCTCCGAGGGAGACGACCAGCACCCGGTCGGGCACGGGGACCCGGGTCAGCAGCCGCCGCATCGCCTCGGTGTGATCCTGGCCTGGTGTTGCCGCCAGGTCCGCCATGGTGGCTCCGTGGTGGCGCAGGATCGCGGTGAGCGCGGCGTCGCCTTTGAGCAGTCCTTCGGCGAGCAGCACGGTGGGTGCGGTGTCCACCCAGTCCGTCGGGATGTCGGGGTGGATGTCCAGCGGGATGGAGGCCGAGCTGGCGAACAGGTACTTCTTCGGCCGGTTCGCGTCGTCCATCGGCGGACGCTCGGGGCGCAGCTGCGGGGTGACCGGGTGCGCCGGGCGGTGGTAGTTCGCGGCTTGGCGCACCGACTCCAAACTGAACCAGGGCATGACCAGCGCACCGTCCAGCCCGATGGCGTCTTTGAAGGCCCGTCCGGCGCGCGAGTTCACCGCGCCCATCTGGTATTCGGCGAGCAGGTCTTTCAGTCCCGCTGCTTCGACGGTGCGGTAGCCGCGGGCGGCGGCCACCAGGGGTGCCACCGCGGAGGTGGACAGCTTGATGGCGGCGTCGCCCTGGACGCCGAGGTAGTCCTCCGGCGCCCACAGCGGGTCGGCGACGAGCTCGGCGGGGGAGTCCGGCACCACGGTGGGGGTGGTGTCGGCGGAGGACTGTTCGGGTGCGGTGGGCTTGGACGCGGCGGACGGGGATGCGGTGTCGGGGCTGGTGGCGTCGGGTTGTTCGGGTGTCGCGGTGGTGTGCTCGCGGGCGTCCTCTCCCTCGATGGGGTGGTCGTTTCTGTGGTTCTTGTCGGTGGTCATGGTGCCTGTTTGCGGCTCGTATGAAACCGGCTCGTCTCGGTCCGGGGAACCGCGGCTAGTCGGGGGCGAGCTGATCCAGATTGGACCTTTTGACCTACCGTTGACCTACCGGGTAGGTCAACGCTGGACGCAAAGAATCAGCAGCTCACAGAGAGGGTAGGTGGCCCGCAACCGGGTCTTGACCTAATTGACCTACTTCCCCCAGCACAGGTATTGAGAGGGTTCACCTTTTCTATAGCCACAAATCCGGACATAACACCCAGGCGAACTGATAGATAACCGGTTTTGTCTCTATAACCATGTGCTTGGGGAAGTAGGTCAATTAGGTCAACTCGTCGGTTGCGGTGCGCTGAGCAGGGTCGTTGCAGATTTTGCGTCGACCACACAGTAGGTCAAGGAGAGGTCAAAGTGGTCAGATTTCGAGCCGTTCAGACCGACATCGATTGACCTTTTTGACCTCCTGTTGACCACCCAGGTGGTCAACAGGGGCAACCGCATTACTGCTGGTCAGCGCGTAGACAGTTCGCCCCGTTCCGTGCATTGACTTCATTGACCTACTTTCCCGAGCACAAGTATTGAGTGCGTGCACGTTCTTACTGCCGGTGCTATCAACAGGTGCACTCGACTCGTGCCCGGAGCCGTTCGTGCTCCGCAGGTGTGGGTCGGCGGTCGTCCACCGGGCGGACCCGACTGGGGTTTGGACCCACACTGGCACCAGGCCGCGGCACGAAAAGTGCCCGCAGTGGCCCCCAGACGGCCTGTGAGCGACGAATACCCGCTGCTGGTCACCCGGGGGGTGGCTGGAGACACCTTCGAGTGATCTGGGAGCTCTCAGCGCGTCTCAGGGGCGGTCCAGGGTTTTCCGCCGATCGGCTCGGGCTTTGCCGAGGAAGACGACCTTGCGGGCGTCCCGGGTGTTCGTCGCCGGCACCGGCTGGCTCAAGGTTCTGAGCGGAAGACCGACAGAAAACACGCTGACCTGGGGATTCCCTATCCAGGGCCACAGTAGTGGCCGTATTGACCTAACGATGACCTGCGGGAAGGTCAAAGATTGTCTCTGAAAGCTGTTGCTTCGCAGAGATTTTGGAGGGTAGATAGATAGATAGACCTAATTGACCTACTCTTATGTTTATATATATATAAGGGCCTCCCTTCCTATCTCTCTAAGGGACTCCCTCTCTCTAACCCTCCCTTAGTTCATATATAAGACCCCTTCTTCTTCTATAGCTGTCCCCCGGGGAAGGAGGTCAACGTGCCCAACGGAGCTTTTTTGGCCATCGAAAACGCTGTGACCTGCGACGATGCCGCCGTTGAGGGTGGCCCCTGGGGTGCCCAACGGGTGCCCAATGAGGTCGATCTTGGCCCCAACCCCCCTCCGAACCCCATCGAGCTGTCGAGGGCGTCCCACAGTGAATAGGCGGTTCCCTGGACGAACCGGACATGCCCCGAAACCTCACGCCCTTTTTATATGGGCGGTTCCCTGGACGAACCGGACAGGTTCGGCGGTGACCGGCAAGCAACCGAGGCGCGCGCACCGCCCGGTGTTCGTCAGCTTTTGAGGGCGCCTGTTCCGCCGACCGTGGTGTCGACGTTCAGAGCCCGCGGTGTCCGTCCTGGGGTCGGCGGCCCACATCCTGCTCGGTCACCGACTCCTGGGAGATGGCACGGCGCATGTCCTCGACGTCCCAGTCCAACCCACTCTCCACCTGCTCGGCCCGAAAGGACCAGACGAAGCTGGACTCCACCGGCCACATGTCCTCGGGCCCGAGGTAGGCCCGACGCCGGTGCACCGCCCACAACAAGGCGGGCACCCCGATCCGGTACACAGCGTCCGGGTCCCCCTCGGCCGCGGCGAGAGCCACCACCGCAGCGCGCCCGGCGTCCCAGCCGTCCGCGCAGAACGCCAGCAACGCCGCCGAGGCCGCGGCCAGCGGCTCGCCCAACGCGGCCAGCGCCGAGTCCTGGGCCACCGCGGTGAACAACGGTCGCGCTAGATCCGCCGAGTCCCGCCACGTCCCGAACGGGCGGCCACCCGGGCCGGTCGCCCCCGTGGTCTCCGGGGGTTCCGCGCCACCGTGGCGGAGCAGGTCGCGCCCCTCGGCACGGACCACCCGGGCCGAGAGGTTCCGCCAAGCATCCGCGGCCGGCAAGGTCAGCACGATGTCGGCGATGGTGCCCGGCAACCAGATGGCCGCCCAGCCCGGGCGCGCCCGGCACAGCAGCTGCAAAGAACGCTCCAGGGCGTTGCGCCGGGGTAACGACAGCAGCGGTTCCACCAAGGA
>JAABUW010009806.1_pt1 | contig 10816 bp, 20 predicted proteins | sample 5560081 | NCBI WGS metagenome assembly JAABUW01 (sample SAMN10711882, study PRJNA513363) | rock metagenome | isolation source: Antarctica rocks | place: Antarctica: Victoria Land, Knobhead sud | reverse complement strand
CACCTATATGCCATGTCCAAACTATGGCAATCTCCGACCCTGTGCGCAAACAGTAACATGACTTTGCTTGCATGCAGTTGCTCCATGAGTTCGGTCAAGCAGTGTGGAAGCTGAGCTGGTCGGTGACTGGAGGCATCCTGGCTGTATCTGACAGTAAAGGTAGTGTGTCACTGTGGAAAGAAGCTATTGATGGGCAATGGCAGCAAATATCTCAAGACGTGGCAGCAGCGTGAAGCTGGCATGAGCAGTGTGGTTCTGGCATATTTGGGTCCTGTTTTGCATGTACTGCAAGCTGACAAAAGTCTGCATTGCAGTGCTACATTTCCCAGCAGTGTTCCAGTCCTAGCTGCTGATGAATGCCGCCACCATCCTTTCCATACTGTGTTCATCATGTTGCTGATACATCATGTTGCTGATACAAACAGTTTGAGGCGTCAAAGCACGTTGCCATTTCTATGAATTGCAAAGCCTCACATGAGTTCTTCAACAGTTTGACCTCTAAACTAATTGCTGGATGCCCAACAATTTTCGTGACTGTGTTGTGAAACAGCATGAGTACATGGGGTGTACGTGCTCATGGTGCAACACTCAGATGGAGCAGCAACTAGAGTGCTGATGTGAGATATGCAATTTGAGTCATTAAAGGACTGGTGTTGATTGTGTGTTACCCTCAAGGTGCAGCGTCTTTCAGTTCCAGCTGGATAAAGACGACAGGAGGCTTATTCTGTGACACGCTTGCAACAGTCAAGTACATGTCCTACTTGCCATTGCTGTCATCAAGAAGGAAGTCACTTTCAAGGTCATTGCAACTGCATCTCAGGAAATCCACTCAACAAGCAGTCTATTTATGCCTGTGGCAACTACTCATGGCTTCACACAAACAACATGTGTTACACTAGTTGTTCTGACAGTTCCGCTAGCGCTCAATAGCAGGGCCGACTTTTTGGGATCTGCTTCACTACATCACACAGGTTCAGTCAGTAGACTTGCTCATTTGCGAGTTGCCTGTAGGGGTACACCTGACACTTCAAGCTCCTCCTGGCTGCACCTTGTTTTGCAGTCAGGAGCAGTAACTGTTCATCTATCTATGGACTACATCACTGTAACCTGCACACCTACTATTGCCAGCAGGTATTCCCACAGCAGCGCCAGATGCCAGTTCTGCACCCACAGCATACCAAACGTCAGGGTGCAGGGTTAACTACAACAGGACAGTGATGGCAGGTTGCCTTGTTGGCAGCAGTAAGGCAGATGCACATGCCTGAGCACACACATTCTCACTGACCAAGAGGCTACGACGACCTGCTGCAGAAATTTTGACACACAGGGAAGGGGTATTACCTTTGCTTGGTAATGCCATTGCACAAACAAATGGTCAATCAAAGTCAGCCGGTCAGAAAGCAGCAGGGACTGCAGCATCTCAAACTCGCGTCCCTCGCCCAGGTCCATTTGCACAATCACATTGTCACTGGGAGCTGTATTGTTGCCAAGCCAGGCAGGGAAGTCCATGGTCTGCAAGCAAGGGAGTGCTGGTCTTCATTCAGCCCAGTTGTACAGTAGATGTAGACAAGACTTGAAAAAAATAACATGTGCTTGCAGTCAGGCAGCTACATTAATGCTTATTGCAATTGCTTCAGGGCAGTATCAGCACTCCAGTCAGGGCATAATCAGCACTGCAACCAGCAAAGTGATGAAAGCCTGGCATGCAACATTGAGGTACTTGCTGTGCCAGCCGTCGTGTCAGCTTCCACTGATCATGTCAGGGAACAGAAAAAATGGATCACCTGCACGTCTTGTGTGCCGTCTCTATCTACAATCAGATCTGCTATATGCTTCAAAGGCTTGGCTTCACACGCAGCTGGAGTCAGACTGCAGTAGGCCTGCTGCACTTGCCTCTCCAGCCAGGATGAGCGCTGCTTCTGCAGCCACTCGGGTGTGCGCTGGGCAAACCTTGGCAGCTTCACTGCCTCAAGGTCTGGCAGCAGCACATGAGCCAGGTCTGCCATGCTCACATCATACACTGATGACCCACTTGCTGCAACAGTGATGTTGGCTTCTGAGGTACCTGTAGCAGAGGAATGGTATTGGCACTGACCAGTGGATATAGCTGGCTATGGCAGGCACTTGGTGATGAGACGCCCATCTGTGGAGTGCAGACATACAACAGGCAGCATGTAATCACTCAGTGGCCAGACGAGCTTCTAAAGTGGGCACAGTGGGACAAGTTCTTTTGCAAAGTACACAGATTATGATGACACAACATTCAGGGCAGCACATGTGCCGGCTAACATAGTGCTGACATCATGCAGCACACATCTTGCGTCATCCATTGAAAGACACGAATGAAGCTTGCACCTGCCGCTTGTGGAAGCATCACCAGCTGATTCACCTCGCCTTGCCACTGCTTAATAACATTAGATAAATTGTCAGTACCAAATTTGCCTTCTGAGGTCATGGGAGCTTGCAGCACATACACCTCCCATTCTGAGGGGTCTGCTATCCTGCTCAAAAAGCTATCTATTGCACTACCGTCATGCGGCGCAAGAATGATGTATACATTCCTGCCGACGCCTTCTTGCTGCCCAGAATCCTTTTTGAACTGATTGATTTGCGGCACATTAGGGATGTTGAGCTGAGCTCTGCTCTGCCTTGAGTCGGGTGAGTGCTCATCAGCCGGAGGAGCAACATCATGTGACACCTCCATTGGCGTGTTTGCATGCTCTGGTGGGCTTGTGTTGACTGAGGCTGTTGCCCAAGGAATGACAGCTGCTTCAACATCACCGGTGGTGCTGTGGTAGGGGTCTGTGTGTGGAATGGGCAAGTGCTGCAAGCCAGCTATGTAAGTCTGGATGCCTGTCTCCCAGATGTGGCTTGAGTCAAAGGAGATGTACTGCCCTGAAGCAATCCAACAGACCACTTTTCATTCTGCTGTTACCAGGTGCACTTGCGTCAGTATGTGACGGCTTGCAGACAAGTCACTGAGTGCATGCAAAATGGAGAGTTGGTTAGGCTTGTACTAATGGGTGGCATTCTGCTACACTGTTCAAGCTGCCAAAGATATAATCATTCACTAATGCTCCTCCTCTCTGCTCAAAGTGCATTTCATGTGCAGGCAGTCCTGTGAAACAACAGCAGAAAAAGGTTGCCAGCAGCTGTGATGACGGGCTGATGCCAAAGCAAGAAGAGAGGATGAGACCGTCAGGGGTAAAATGGGCTTGCAGACCACTTCTGCCAGTCTCAGGGGAGGGCCAGTTGGCCTCCACCAGAGTGCCCACTGTGAAAGCTGTGCCACCCTCCAGACCCCACACATACAGCTTGCGTGGGCTCTCGATGCTGTCACACACCACGTACCTGCATCACCACCATGCATACTTACACTGTCCCTTCTCTGTTGACTGCTGGTCAAGTCCATTTGGGCTCCTCAGAACCATCACACTTCATGGTAACAGCTTGAGAGGGCCTCAATGCTGCCAGTACATCATAACAGTATGTCAGCCTGTAAGCAAGGTCTGGCCATGCCTACAGTTCAGTCTCAGCAGGACAACACCTGCATGTAATGCTGCATGCCATGCAACATCCACTTAGATCCGCTGGCAGCGTTCTACGACTACTGGACCCTATGCTGTGTTTTCCAGCCCTGTGCAGGTATGACGCAAGCATGGTCCTCACCTGTTGTTATGTGGGTGGAACTTGCAAGGCCCGGCCTCTGTCTGTGCGATGGATAACGGCTTGGTCAGCTTCTGCACAGTCTTGCCCACATTCACCAAATAGGTTGTTGCGTTCTCTGAAATGATGAGTTTGCCATTGCCGCCATAGTCCATGCCAGCGGGGTGACCACTGACTAAGGGTACTCGCCATAAGTTGCTGCCACTTGTGTCCATTGTCATGATGTACCTGCAATTTCGCATTGCACTGTCTTGTCCAGCAGATAGGCTGAATGCTGCCACGGCAGGGGCTCACAGCATACATCAACCTCCAAGCTTTTCGGCAGCATCATGGCAATGCTAACACAGTGGGCAATGCACAATGCTGGCTGGGGTAAAGTTGAAATGCAAGTCAGAACTTGCAGTTGATTGTGTGGCAAGAGTAGGGACGCAAGCGCAGTGATGCAAATGTGCAGCGCTAGAACGAATGCTGGCATGGTAGTAAGAGGGTGCACAGGTTGGAGGTGAAAAAGGTGAGATGAGAGTCACAGGCTTACGTGTGGTTGGAGTGGAAGAGGCTGGGCCTACACAGGCTGGCATGGTACTTGAAGGCAACGCTGCTGCCCTCCGCATTGAACGTCGCATCAGAGATGTGGCCAAAGCAGTGCAGCGGGTTGCTCCAGTACTCACCTGCTTGCACACAAGCACCAATTACTCAGCTTGTGTTTTATGGTGGGGTGCTTTGTAATCATCTTCTCTGATTGCAGACATATGGATAGACAGTAAGGGTGAGAACAGTCAGTCCTGCTACGCTGAACAAATCACAGGCCTGATGATGTCTCATGCAACACAACATTTTCTACGTTGACAAGGGTACTTGGTGTGAAGTGTACAGAAGCAGTCACAAGCAAAGCTACATAGCTATAGCTAGCCACAAAGTGTTCCATGACCGTTTTGAGCCTGGCCAATGTGCTGACAGCGCCTCAAACAGACAAGCAAAAAGCCTGTGCATGACAGTACATGTTTAGGTGAGGTGTGGGGTGGCAGACCTGTGGTGGTGTTGTAAGGCAGGCCAGTGACAGGGTCCCTGGACCATGAGAAGGCCCCTCTGTACAGCTGCTGTGACAGGTCATGAATGGATATGAGCAGCGTGGCATTCTTGGTGTCGATGTCAATCAGCCACAAGCCGTCATCCTTGGGCTGTCTGCGCAACTTGGTGGGGCTGATTGTGGAGTGCATGTGACTGTATTCTGAACCTGTGCAATGAGCAAACATACAATCATGCACAGCAGCACACTACAAATGCAACCAAGCTGTGCAGGGCTTCCTGTTGTTTGCAACACAACAGCCTGCATGTGAAGCAAAGCTGACAAGTCAAGTAGTCGGACATGACTGCCATGCTCACATGATAGTGGGGACAGTCATAGTCATTCGTAGAGAAAAAAACAGGACTCCTGCATCTTGGGTGGGGCATCTTGTGCTGGCTGAACAAATACAGTGGCGCAGCACCTCCACCGGAACAGGCACTCTGCTGTGTCAAACCATACCTGCTTGTAGGACATCCGAGCGAGCGAAGTCAAAGGAGAGGGCTTGTTTGCCATCTGGAGACACAGTGTAGACCGGGCAAGGCACAACATGCAGCCGCTGCCTTGTCTCAATATCAAACACCACCGAGCACAGATCCTCAGGCTGCTGCCTTGTTTGTGCAGCAGGGTCTGCCTGGCTGCCTGCTTTAGCGCGGGAAGTCTCAGCGTGCACGCTGCGCATGTAGCGCTTCTCAGCAGCAATCGAGTTGGCTTCAAAGGCCTCCTGCACGTCCTGGGACATCAAGAGCTTGCGGGCGGTTTCTACCACTGGCTGGTGGCAGTCGTGGTCATTGAAGATGATGAGGCGGTTGGAGGGGCCCAGCCACTGAAGGCGGCTGCCCAGCTGCAAGCTCCAGGCTGAGCTGGTGGTCAGGTGAGTCCAGTTCCAGCCAGTGATCTCTGTCGACAGTGACCTGCCTGCAACAACACAACAAAGCTGTCAACACTACAGTGGGGCTTCATTGGATGATTCTCTACGCCCTCTGCAACATGTGCTATTGTGTTTGCAGGTCATTTTGGCATGTCACTGGTGAATGTGTGGACCAGCAGATACTGTGTGATTGGTTGAATAGCTGCATGTCACAGCACACGTTTTGTTTGCTTCAATTGCATGAGACACAGCATGACACAGAGTTTCTGCTTTGCCTTCTCATTGTTTTTTGGCTGGCAGCTGGCCACAGTGACAATGTTCAGACAAAACTGTTTCATTCTGCTGGAGGATGTAAGCTGGCGCATGTGCCATAGCCTGCCTGCAAGGACACAGTGATGCACAGCAGACCATGGCAACTTGGATTTTCAGTGCACCTGAGTGCATTATGTTGCAAGAATGCCATGGCACATCCTTCCACACACGCTGAAGGTCAATCATGTGCATGCAGTGCTGCTCTGACAGCAACAGTAGTGCGTGCGGAACCTGTTGTGAAGTTAGTAAAGCCAATGTCTTGGTGCAGTCTGGTGCGTGTGCCTTCCAGCAAGTCCTGCATGCCACTCACATCTGCCCTCTGGCTCAGCATGATGCTGCCATCTGCGCTCCAGGGGGACACATCTGTGTGGCTCCAGTAGTGGTGCAGGGTTCTGCTGTCTGTCACCATGGCCACCTGCACATAACACACCACACAAATCTGCCAGATGTAGCTGCAGGCTCAGGGAAGTCTGGGTTCTGAGACCTAATGCACAAGGTGAAGCTTAGCACGTTGAGTAGGAGCTGCTTTGCAGAGGTTTAGCAAAGAAAGACGGCACCATAAGCTGCCACCCTTCTTGCAATTTGTACCTGGCAGTTCATGCATCAAATGGCTTCTGCAGAAGGCTATGTGCAATGTGCTGCTGCGTATATACCTGTGTATCTTAAGAGCTGCATTCAAGTTAGGTAATCATACAGGCTGGTGCTTGAAGTGTTTCCTGTTGAGAAACCTGTATGATGCAGTAATAGCACATCACAGCACAAGTTCACCTGTAAGGGCATGACTTTGTGGGGTGCTGTGTGGGCTGCTGGTCTGCCAGCATGCTTGCCTGTCTGGCATGCTTTCTCGAGCAGCATGTTCTCATGCGGGCATTGGTTCAGGTGGTGGTGCAGGTATGCCATCTGGCCCTCCGTCTCAACCTGCATCGCTCAAAGCTGCAGGGCTTCCAACAAGGCACATCACAGACCAGCAAACTAGGCTGCATGTCAACACTGCTCTGCACATTGTTGACTGCTGGTTATTCCTGAAGTATATGCGGCAAGACATGGTTTCTATGCTCACAGATCTTGGCTGTCTAATCAGGACTGGACTGTAAAAGGGGCCAGCCCAGGCATCAGCAGAAGCATCCTGCTTACTCTTTTGGCACTTGCAGGTATCTTGAATTGTAAGTGATGTGAAGTTGTGCAGAGCATGAGTGAAGTGTTGACCTTGTGGAGGATGAGCCAGCCGCTGCACATGTCCTGCATGGTCCTAATCTGGACATGTCGAGATGGCCCTGTTGCATCCTCCTCCGGCAGCCTGCATGCTCATGCCCTTTCAACCAGCTTTCTCTAGCCATCTTCTGAATTGCTGCAAAACTAGCAGCAACAGAGGGCAAGGAGGTGACGCATCAGAATGCAACAAGTTGGCATGCATCCCAACTGCTGTACGCTTGTGCAGGGTGTGTTCAAAGTTTGAAATTTCAGCTGCTGTCAAGCCCATCTCACAGTCGCTACCAACGAATCCTATGGCACTAAACTACTGTGGCTCTCAAAACGAACCTAGGTACAGGTTCCACACAGTCTCGCGCAGCATGTGAACTCACATGTAGAAGCAGCAGCCTCCAGCGGCAGCACGCACTTTGGGGTGAGCCACATGGCGCAGCTGCAGGCCCATCACCCAGAACCCAAAAGTGGCATCCTCGTTGGGCATCAGCTTCAAGGGGGAGATGCTGTTCATCTTGTGCAACGTCTGTGCAACGTCAAAGGAAAAGGCGTACCTACGGCAGAAAACGTGGTTTGACCAATTGCACATGCATGTAGTGAACAGCCAGAACTCTGTTTTTCAATCACTCAAGGCTTGGAACGCCAACAATGTCTTCTAGATGCATGCCTGGTCTCAAAGCCATGCATTAGGTAACAGCATGCCAAACTCAACTTTGGCCCTGATTCATGTATCTGTGGAGCAATGTTGCAAAGCTTACCCTCCGCCAAGCATATACGGCACATACTCCTTCAAGCCAGTGAGCTGGAAGTATTCCAAGTTGCTCCATTTACTGTCTTCTTCAGTGATGACCACCCCATTGCGCTTCTCCTGACCAAAGTAGAGGCGCTCATTGAGGCAGTCGGGGTGGTGGCACAGCCCTTGCAGCACCTCCACCAGGGCAGCACAGCTCACATACGCGTCATCATCAGTCTTCAGCACAAACTTGGGCTCTGCATTCATGGTCACCCACTGCACGCAGCACAAATAGCTTTTTGAGCTTTTACGCAACAGTGGAACAAAGAACAGACCCCCAGAGGTCGCTGTTGTAACGCTGTTAGCAGGGCTTGTCAAAGAATCAACAGCCAGGTCAAAGTCATCAGGTTAATCACTGTCACAGATGGCCATCACAGGCACAGACCTGAGCAAAAGACTGTGTGTGATGTGTAGCTGCTATGCCAATAGAGCTGGAGGAAGTAGCACATAGTGCGACACTGCACCATATTTGGGCTCAACCCCATTAGATGCAATTGTATGCCAGTCAGGAATGCAGACCGTATGGGCATAAGCGTACACAGTGCTGTGCTGGCTGCATGTTACCTGAATGAAGGCAAAGGTCTTGTACACAATTGAGCGATAGTCGGTAGTTGTCCCTCCTTGCACAAAGATGATGTCCTGAAACTGATCACTCTCACGCTGCACGTCTATGTCACGCTCCTTCTCATACAGTACAAACCTAACAACAACCGAGCTGGGCGCTGTTGCCATCCAGGTCTCCCTGAGAGCAGTCCTTCTGCCTGCATGCCCAGGCATGTAGGTTGGGGCAGTCTTATCTTATCAAGTTCCACTGAGCTGTGCTGGGTTGACAGTGTCACTTCAGGGCTGATGGTACACAAGACGTATGGCTGAGCCCCAATCGTGCAAGCTGATGATGGCATTGGTGCAGATGAGTATCATGCAAAGGCAAGCTGCTGCAACGCGTAAACAAGGCCGATGCTATTGTGTGTTACCTGCATTGCCTGCCACTGACAAGACGCCAATAAAGAGGAAAGGCTGCAGCTCTAGCTGGCTTTGAGGTGCTGTGATGTGATGTGTGTTGATAGTCATTGGTGAGACGAGGTGACCTGCCTCACTTGTGTGCAACTCACTATAAGATGAGCTGATGGCAGAGCTATTAGCAAAGAGTTCAAGCTGTGTTTGCATGCGGTCAATGTCAGCCTGAATCTGCTGCATCTCCATGTCAATGTCATGCGCAAAGCCAACCCTGCAGATTGCACCAGCACACTTGATCCCTTCCTTTGCCATACAGCACTTTTGCCTGAAAGTCCAAGACGGAGTTTGCTTGCAGACCTTAGTGGGCTTGAGGACTGTCCACAAATCCACTCGTTGTAGCTGCTGGTACGTGCATCGCTGAATGATTCAGACTGGAATAAGCTTAGCGGCAGGATCAACAGCGAAGCGAAAAGGCCTCCGAGAAGCAAAAGCCAAGGTAGAGGATCTGCAACTCTCAGACGCTTGACCATGGGCTCGCCACACGAGGCCACGGGTGTGCAGACCTCAGTTTCTGCAGACCAACGTTCAATATGCCGTTCTCAAAGTAACTGGTCAAGGGACGAACTGCACGCCAATACTGATCACAGTCGCTGCGCATGCGGCTGCCGCCAGAGGCGATCAAGATGTGTTCGACAGCTGCACGTGTGTTACAACTCGTTAAACATGTTGCAAGCCAGAACACAATGACTTCTCTTGCTGCCTGCATCAAGGCGACGGCAGCGCTATGCATGGAAACACGGCAGTGGAGCAACACGTGTATGCAGGCATTGCAGCAAGAGCGCCGCAGCAAAGAGCACGGCCGACAGGTGTATATATCAGCTGTCATCGACCCGCTTGCCAGGGTGTCCGCTGCGCCGTTGCCGCATCCACCCTTCCAAGAGTCAGTTGACTGTCGCTTTTGAATATAAATGCGTGGCTATCAAGCGTCGAAGCTCTGGATGCAGTGGAGCATTGCGTAAAGGTATCACACCTGTAAGCAGCAGTTTCATGCAGCTGTACATAGCCAGTGGCATGCAGGTGTACATAGCCAGTTGTACAATCTGGCTACCTGTGCACTCCTCACAGAAAACGAGACACCATCAGGGTCATTGGACCGATGACGGAAGCATCGTTTCTGAATTGCTAATTGTGTGCACAAATGAAGGTACATTAGGCTGGCGCCCATTGCAAGTTGAATGCGCAGCTTGTGAGAGAAACATGTTCAAGGTGGAATTGCTGGTGTTATAGGCCGAATACGTTTACCCCGTTCAAACAAGCCACCACGTGTCCATTCTGGCGTGCGCACAAGCAACCCCTTAGCATATACACTTTTGAGCTCAAGGCTGTCCTGATCCAACAGCAGCAGATCTGCATCCTTGCCAGCAGCAATCTGCACACATTACATTTGAAAACCCATGTATTTGTGACCTTGATCAGTTGGCCGCAATAGCTGCAGCTGTGCACACGTGAGCAGTGGCGAAGGCAATGGCATGCTCTCGCACATGCCAGCAGTCACAGCATGTCAATCAACTCATGATGGACAAAGCATCAGGAACACCACAAACACTGCAACAAGTTAAGCACCTGGCCTTTGTGGGGCAGTTGCAGCACCCTAGCAGGATTGGCTGTCATGAACTGCAGCACCTCAGATAGCTCCCAGACCTCCTCCTTCACCATGGCCACCAGAAACCGGAAAATGGCACCAAGGTCAGCAACCTGTGATGTCCCATTTAACTTTTAGTATCCAGGGGGGGTCTAGCAGTGCTATTGCAGTTTGCCTGGATTCAGGTTTTTCAAAAATACTGCGCAGTGGCAGCCTAAAGATGCATCATATGTACATGTGCAACCTTCTTGTTTTCCTTTTGCACATCCCTTTGGACTATTTCCAACTAAGGACTATGACCTGAAGTCT
>JAABUW010009805.1_pt1 | contig 10818 bp, 13 predicted proteins | sample 5560081 | NCBI WGS metagenome assembly JAABUW01 (sample SAMN10711882, study PRJNA513363) | rock metagenome | isolation source: Antarctica rocks | place: Antarctica: Victoria Land, Knobhead sud | reverse complement strand
CTGAGCCAAGCAGTGTTCCTGCCTTACTGACATTACTGCAAGTGGTGGCACAATGCCAGAGCTGCGTAACATATTTGCATCTGTCCTTGCAATAACCAAGTTAACGGCGATTGCTGCTCCCAATCTGAGCGGCAACTTTGACAGTGCTGTCAAGGTACAGGCAAACATGTACCACCAGTGTGTCAACTAAAGCTTCACATCACTCTTCTTCATGTGAGTGCTTAGGTCAGATTGTCGGGGCCTGGTGTTATTTTACTGCGTGCGCTGACCAGCTTCGTCAGCATTACGCAACACTGAGAGTTTCTGGTTCGCTAGCGTCTGCGTATCGACCTAAATGCTGATAAGCTGTGCTCAACAGCTTCACCGTCAAAGCTCATCAGCTGCAGTCTTGCTCGCTCAGGCCGAACGCTTGGCACTTCTGCATAGAGTGACGCGGATCTGTTGCGATGGACTCGCAACAAGTCGCTCTACTCCAGCGCAAGAGGTATGCTGCATAGGAAAACACCAGTGTAACGCCACCGACAAGTTTGTGTCTAGTGACAAAGACGCCACTGAGGCAGCTAGAGTCGACGTACACACTTCAATGAAGCCGTTTCTGCTCCTTTATCGCCACCAGCTAATTTTCAACACGCAAATGGCATGCTCAGTTTGCTGATGTATGCTCCTGATTGAAGCAGGGCTGTACCGCACACCTTGGTCCTTGAGCATGTATCACCTGCCACTCGCCTTTTAGAGAAGCGGCGGCAGATGTTTGAGGTGCAGGAGGCTCTTGAGCAGCAAAAGATGGAGTTCAACAGAAAGGTATGCCACAAGTCATTCACTGACAGCCGCACAGACCTGGCTTCTTGGTCTGGAGACTCACATTGCAATCAGCTTGAGTAGTCTCATGTGCTGCATGCATCAATTGGCCAATCACCCTGTCAAGTCACTTGCCAAACAAGTGCAATTAATCCTGCAATGCAAAATGCATTGTGATCCGCAGCTTGTCCATGACATATGAGTTGCAACATGCCAGGAAGAGGTGTTCAAAAGGCGGGAAGAGGGATTGAAGAAGAAGGATCTAGAGCTGCAAGAGTCCCTGATCCGCTTCTCAAAATTTCTGCAAGAAAATGATGCCAAGCGCATGCATGCCTTGAAGAAGGCGCAGGATGAGCGCAAAACCAGGGAGGAAAAGGAACGAGAGGTTGAGCAGTTGGTAAGGGATCATAGTCCACATCCCATCCAGCCTACCATCTGCCAAATTGCTGTAATTTTGAGTTTTTGTGCTGCATGCCATGAGTGCCATGATGGAGGCTGGCCATAGCCACAAACATCACAATATGTTCTGTGCCATAGTGCCATTGATTGTGACTACTGCCCATGCCAAACATCATCAAGGCCACAACCTCACTGCTAGATACTTGTAGACATGGCAGAGTCAAAGTCACACCTCATGGCCAATGAGCTGTCGACGGGCTCATGCAATGCTCAATTGGCTGAAGTGTGATTGGTTGACAGGGAGTGGCTATGGAGGAGCTGACGGCACATAGGCAGCAGGTTCAGCAGCTGCTGCACCGCAACATCAGGTACAATCTTCATCTTGCCTGATCCTGTCAGGCGTGCTGAGACATGCTTGTCGGGGTTGTCTTGCACTTAAGTGAACTCAAAGCAGCAAGCTTCCCACTGCTTTGATTGAAAGATTCCTGACTCAACAGCTGGCAGCCACATGAGCCTTTTGCAGTTTAGTCATGGTGCCAACAACGCCAGCTGTCAGCAAAGCAAAGTAGCCAGTGCCAGTGTTGGTGCTGGCCTTTGACCAAGCCATGTGAAAGCGGAGTGGTTTCCTGCTGGCAGGTATCAACACTACTTGGAGAGTGTGCTGGAGGGTGCAGATGAGTTTCATGAAATTGGAGACCTCATCCTGCGGCATGCCACCCTGGCAGCCACCAATCAGGACCTCAAGGAGCAGAGAAACCACTTTGGAGAGGCTGCAGAGCAGACCAGGTCAACATCTCTTCTTCTCACTTCCTGATGTTGCGTACAGCTCTTTATGCATGTGACTGCTCTGAGCCAAAGTATATATGCCACTGCAGTCCACCGTCGCACTGCAGTATGACCTGCATTCATTATCTGCAGAAGCTGTTACATAAAGGGCAGAGCAATAGCTGTCAGGCATAGTTTCTTCTGTGACATGTAGTATATGCGTGTGATGGTATAGTGTTTGCTCATGATGCCATGAGCATGAGCTTCTGCAATGCCGCCTGACCTGTTGTGCATGAGCAGGTCAGAGCTGCAAGCCTACACCAAAACAAAGACAGATGAGATTGTGAACCTGAACAACACCATTTCCCGCCTGAAGAAGCAGCTGGAGACGTACGAGGCAGAGTCGTATGCTCAAGAAACAAAAAAGGATTACAGCCTACAGGTTGCCTCTCAAAAAACCCTGGAGTATGGGCAGGTAGGCACAGCTAAAAGCGTGTGTTTGTGTCACTGAAAGGGTAGAAGTTGCCATGGTTGGGGTTCTGATCATGTGTCATAATCGTGCCTGGATTCCAACGACTGCTATAGCAGTTTTTGCAACAAAGGCATGATTTGCAGCTCTTGTCTCTATGTTGTCTGCGGCTGTCAGGCCTTCAGCTGTGCAAGCAAACTTGCAAAATGCAAAGTGCTTTCATTTTGTATAGCAGAGGCATGGTGCAAGAACATGCCTACCACGAGGTGTGTGTGTATGCAGGTGTGTATGTCCACTGACAACCTGTTTCAACGGTGTCGACAACGGTCAAAGGTGGCTCATGGCAATGTCACCAACCCATTGCTGCAGCTGGAAGCGATCGGCAACTTTGTATCAGACTTGGGTGCCATCAAGGAACTAGCGCAAAAGAACAATGTGAAAAGCAGCATGCAGTCTATGCCAAGACTTGACAAGCTGAGTGTTGCTGGTGACAAATGAAGCTTGAATTGCTATGCTGAGGCAACAGCGACATTGGTATCATGTACTACTATCTTTATGTTGTTGCTGCATGGGACATTGTGTGTTCTGTAGCACTTCACCATGCGTCCTATTGCAAACATGAGCATGCACTGCAACCATTTAGACAAACCAAAGCGACTTTCACCGGAACACTGGCTTGAAAATGTATAGCGATCATGGTCCTGCTGAATTGCTGACAGGCCTACCAAAGTTGCATTTTAGCTGAATGCAATTAGTCATCACTTCGGTCAACGCTGTTCATAGCACGCTTTCAAGCCTCGACCACTTCGGTGTCAGCCTTGTCAACTTCGCTGCCTCTAGACTGACCTTGCAGCGTATCCTGTGCCTCACAGATACAGTCAGAGCTGATGGCTCTCAAGCTCCAGGTATGATTTTCCTTGGCCAGCCTGCATATGCAAGATCACTGGAGTTGCTACATCAGTCTTTCAAGCCGTCGAAAAATGTAACGTGTGAGATGCCATGTTGTGACGGATAGTTAAGCTGTGTAGGAATTGCCAAGTTCAGGCCTGCCTGCTCCTAAGAGTGGCAGTTACTCAGAACTGTCTTTCAGAAGGCTGCTAAAGAGTTGTGATGAAATTGCTGCTGGGGACACTAAGGGCAGGGAGGAGCTTCAAGACTGGCAACACAGCCCCGTCTTCTATCAAGTATGCGAGCAGACACTCAAGCATGTTCAAGCTTTGAGTGCAGCTCTGTTGGATTGGTTACACACCATCGCATCACCTGACTTCGGAATTGTCTTGCAGTATGTCTCCAGCTTAGAAGGGCACTTGGTCGACCTAGAAAATCGTATCAGCAAAAGGTGTGCTTCTGTCTTTGTAGATAAAAGACAGTCATGTATGTCTGGCTGCATGCTCCATGTGTGATCAAAGCCAGCATCATTGCATTTGCTGTTTGCATGCTTGATGCATCTTGAGCTGAGCATGCACAACTGCAAAGTACCATCCAATATATTGTATCACTTGCCAATCACAGAAATCAGTGCATGCTAACAAGAGGGGAATGTGCTAAAAGTGCAGCGCAAGTTACACTGACCATTTGAGATCACTCACATCATTCCAGTGCAGAACTATCCAATGCATGCAACTGTGCAATGCAGTGTCAATAGACCCTCCAGGTGTCTTTTCTGATGTTTGTCCCTGCTTTTTGACATCATTCTGCAGCAAGTCCACATATACTGTTTTGCTGTAGTGCAGGGTGCAGCCAGAGACCATGGCACAGTACCACGCGCATGTCAATCGTCTGAAGGAGGCCATTGATGAGCCACCTCAAGCATCCTTTGCATCAGAAGCAACCAATGCAGAAAGCACTGATGCATCTGAAGTCATAGCCAATGTGGAAGCCCAGTTGGTGGGCGAGGCAGCATCTCATGCTGCAGCCGCTACTACAGATACACAGAGGCCCCCAGCTGCTATGTTTCATCCACCAGTGCCAAACAGTACCAGGTCTGCTCTATATGTGCACTCGTCGGCAACATGCATGATGCCTGTTGCTGACAGATGGCGTCAGGCATACACAGGCACAGGCCGCCTTACATTTTTTGACTCCTTGCATCCTCTCGGGACAAAAGGCTTGAGACTAGCAGGAGAAGCTGTCAGATGGCAATGCAAGAGCTTTGCAGTGCATTCACTGCAGCGGTCACAAACACGCTCACAGACAACTGTGCAGCTCCCAGTTCTTTGTGAGCCTGTGTTAGGCAAACCACAGCAGCACGCTGCTTGCATGCTGCAGACATCCTTATGCATCAGGATGCATACCTTGCACTGCATCCACCTATTGATTGCCACCAATCAAGCACTGGTCTGCCTTGTAATGCTCATACAGATGCTCAGGTATTGGCTTGTGCACACAACATCCTGCAGCAACAGCATGTTGGCACCTGGTGCAGGATTGATGAGAGTGGAGCTGCAGAAGCAGACAGCAGTCAAGGCTTGCGGCAGAGAGGGCAACGCCAAACAGAGGTTCCCCTCTCACAAGCTGCGCAAGCCAAGCTGAAGATGCATGGGAACCTGCAGGTCAGTGACAACCATGTCAGGCTGGCTGCTGACGACATACAGCCATGCACACCGCACTCAAAAAGATGCTGGTCAGTCACAACAGTGGCCCGGTGGCTGCGAAGGACATGTCTGTGCTGTACTGTGCACTGCAAGCTGTGTGACCTGTGCTTGGTGGTCAACAGAGCTATTGCTCAGCAAAACCTGCACAAACAATCTCAATGCCAAGGATGAGCTGCACAGCATGGCTGCTGCTAATCGGCTATATGCGTTTACATCATTTGCATGTATTGTACCCCTGTAGAAGGTTTGCATTACACAAGGCTGCTGTTGGAATATGGTTTGTGTATGGCTGCAGGAAAATGTGAGTGATGATATGGTGGGTCTATCTTCACAGCTGCTGGCCAATGTGCGAGCCATGCAAGGGGCTGTCCAGGCTCGTGAAGGCCTGCTGTCTGAAGCTGAAACTGCCCAAGATGCTAGCCTGGTCAATGCAGATTACGCTGTCAAAACATCCAAGAACATCAAAAACAGGTGTGTGTGCGTATACGTTAAACTGAGCCTGGTGCAGCATGGTTGCTACCAGACAAGCATGTGTACACGCAAGTCTAAATGTCACAGCACCAAGTTGTCCTGTTCATTGTCAAGAGGACACCAATCCTGCATTTCGAATTACATATGTTGAAGACACTGCAAGCTGATTGATGTCAAGACAAGCAATACTGCTGGCTTGTTCCTAGGAGACACTTCATGTCGCGACATGCAGGGGCAAGGTGGGTTTCTGCATTAAGCTGGCTATCTTGATAGCAGTAGGCTGCATTGTGCCAGCCATGTATATCTTCATTAGATCTACATATTTCTTGGGGTACAAAAGCCGCTAGTGTCCCTCACCGTAAAAGTCATCTACACAGTCATGTTGACGGCAGCAGGCAGACATACATCATAGCCATTGCACCTTTCTACGGTTCCCTGTAACATGGAACAGTTGTACGTCTGATCCTTCGCCACTCTTCGTGATCATGCATGGCATCATGCTCATTGTCCGAAACAGCCCGTTGCAAAGCGACTGTTGCACAAACCCAGCATTGCTCCTTGTCATGGTTATGCAATGAATACGTTGCAAAGCTCGTTTTCCTTCGATCGACTTTGCGTGCGCACTTAAAATGATGTGTGCACAAAGTCACTCTACAGATCTGAGCATGACAATAGAGCAAAGCAAAGGTTTGCTTAAGTCGCCTGTTTCTCTGCAGCAGCCGAGCTGTCCTGTGCTGCAGAGCTTGCAAGCTTACCCTGAGTACAAGCCATTGCGAATGTCGATAAGTTAGTTTGAATGCTTCCGATGAACTCGCAACGCAATTTTCTGCATTTTGACTTTGAAATGTCTACAATCCAGATTAGGCAACAGATTGAAATCTCATAGACAGCTGCTTTTGCACTGACGCGAAGGCTATGGCTGGCATGGCACGACAAGTTGCGCACGATGCCTGACACCCTGTGAACATTCTATTGTTGCGGGATGTCGCAAAAGCACTTGTTGTGGGAAAGTCTTGGCGACGGACACTGTCAACAAGAAGGTCTGCAGGTTCTCTGCACTAGCAAACCCCCGATCGCACCCTGGGAGAGCTGGTCCAGTCGATTGTTCGATTATGAACAGCCCAACTCACCAGCAACACCCAGTGACCACGAGACCGCAACGTACTTCACCGAGGCTTCCCAGCTGCCAGCTGAAGCGTATGTTTGTCCGCAAGCATATACGCAGGAGGCATTCATCGACGTCGAGTCACAGTACTGTAGCGAGGAAGATGCGGACAAGCAGGACCTGCAATACCGCCTACTGGTTGGAGGATTGCGTTCTACTAGAAGAGGCCCATCGCACAAGCTTGGATGCAGAAAGAACACTAGCAAGCAAGCCAAGCTCACGCGAAAGCCATCTAAAACACGTTATGCGTTTCAAAACACAGAGTCCTCACGGCCTCTGAAGGAGCAGGACAAGAATCAAAACGTTGCACGCTCGGAAGGTAGATTCCGCTGACTGACGCAGCTGATTGAATCGCGACGCACTGCAAGCACTGATCCTGCAGCCTGCACAAAGTTGTCTCCTGGTGCAGTGCTCATACTCTACTGCAATTTGCAGGGCTTCACGGCCCCAGCAAGCATCAGAAGCCTGCTGATGTTCATGCTATCAGAAGCTCCACCAGCATCCCCACTTCCTCTTCACATGAGCAACCCCCTCTGGCAACAGCACAGCTGGTGCACCCCAATTCACCCCCTCCTGCACCTCTGGCAACCTCTTCAAGCCTGCACAGGGCCGCAACAGCCACAACCTCACTAGCAGCGCAAGCTGCAGCTGCATTGCATGCCACAATGGATGATCAAGCATGCATGCCAACCGACCAGGATCATGATCTGGACCTGGAGGATGCCTTGGATTCCTTCATGATAGAGGATGCAGACGTCTGCTCAGCACCTACATCACCGGCAACACTAAGGTCTGCACCGGCTGTGCCTGCCAAAGAAGGCAGGAGGGAACGGACAAGCCAGGGCCAGACGAGCAGCAGCTGTGCAGCAGGGCCACCAAAGGCTGTAGAGGAAGAAGAAGGTCCTGACACACCAGCCAGTGCTGAGAAGCAGGCTAGCATCATCATCAGGTATGGCTGTCACATACCTGGACAGCAATGCTGTATCTGCGCTGTTGCAACTTTGTACTTAGGTTCTGGATCTGACTCTGCAGGGACATCCTTTGAAGTTGGTCATGAGCAGCCTGATCGCATGAACTGCTGTTTGCTGAATGCTGAAAGGTTTTGTCTACTCAAGGTTTGCAATGGCATATTCGGAGCTCTGATTGCATGCGTTTGCTGCTGACAATGAAGGTCAAACATCTGCAGTTTGTCAGGCCAACAAGGCTGCAATCTCTTGCACAGATGTTGAGGAGAGACAAAGATCATGATTGAGCTTCTTTTCTATACAGTGACATTATATTGCTGCTCTGTCAGGTACCACCGAGGAGAGATCTCATGATCAAGTTCTGTTTGTACACAATGACATTATCTTGCTGCACTTTCAGGTACCGTGGGGTCAGATTGAGGCCCTGGGGAAAGTATGCTGCAGAGATCCGGGACACCACCAAGAATGTGCGCCTGTGGCTTGGCACCTTTGATACGGCTGAGGAGGCGGCCCGGGAATATGACAAGGCTGCCCTGGCCATCAAGGGCCCTGCCACTCGCCTCAATTTCCCTGAGGCCCAAGCCACTGCTCCCGGGGAGGCTCCTCGCCTCAGTGCCGCCCGTGAGGTGAGACAAAATGCTCATCTGCCATCCTTGGAAAAGTTTCATTGGTCGTTGATTGCACTGAGGCAACATGCTGTGTGTTGTTGTGCCGTCTCTTTGTGAGCTAGGGTGTTGCGTTTGGGAACTGCTGTCACTACTTGACATGAGATGTCTGATAGTACTGAGCTGACGCTGCTTGGCTGATTGCTGTTTGCTGGATTTTGAAGTGATGTGCTTTACTTCCTGATGTACTATGTCTCATATGGCGCACCTGTAAATTACTTTTGCAGCAAGTGCTCATTGGTGCTCTGAGCTCTACCTGTGAGTCTGATAGGGCAGCGTGTTGACTTGTAGCTGACCTTGATATGGCACCTCAAACTCTAATCAAGAACAGCTTGTGCTTCTACAGAATGTGCAGCATACAGCTTGCACGGATCTTTTAGGTGACAGCTATTGATTGCAGATAATAAGCAGACCATCCAAATGACCTGCCAATAGCTGATGCTGTATCCTGACATGTTGTGCATACTGTGCAGGCTACAGTAACCAGACGGCAGAGTTCCAGGGCCTCAAAGTCACGTGCCATGAGCTCACTCAAGACAGCACTGCAAAACAACTGAGCAGTGGTCAGCAGGCCTCACAGACTGTATACAAACAAAAAAAACAGTGAGCGCTACAGGCACTGAGCATGCTAGCTTAGCATACCTATAGGCGTGGGCTCACAAACATGCAAGGTGGCATGCGCGACACAGCACATCGCAGCAGCACCCTCCAGGTGCATAGCCATGCACAAAGGGCTGGATGACTTGAACTACTGTGGAGCAGCTTTTGGCATGAAGAAAAGATACTGCTGCAGGTCTTCTAAAACCCTTCAGGCAACACCTAATTTCCTTCATGCTCGGCAACCCCGACAGCTTAGTGCTGCAGATAGAATAGTGAAATCTACTGTATCAGAACCCCAGAAATAACCACCTGTTTCTTGACAGCCTGTGAAGAGCATCTTCCCCAGCTATGTATGATAGCCACTGCTTCCTCCATTTCATTTGACTTGAAGCAACAGCAACATTGATTTGTCCTTGCACTACATGAAGACTATGTGACTGCTAGATGCTGATATTATGTGCTTGATGCTGGTCTCGACCACTCTGGCACTGCGAAAACAATACCTTAGAAATACAGCTCATGAGTTGTGCAGTCCATGCACTGATGCATCTAGACCCAGAATTGTAAGTATCCAGTCAGCAACCTTTGCCAGCATACTATCAACTCATGTACTTGTTGTAGCCGGTATGGCACTGATATACACAGAGAATTTTACAAGCCTGCCATGCTCATCAAATAACAGCTGCTGCTGGCTTGATGCTGCTTGGCCTGGACTACTTTTGCACTTGAGGTGCAGCACACTGTTGCACACTGTGTTGCTGCCTACAGTATCCTGCATTGCATACACATGCACCTTGTGGCAACATGCTTGGCAAGCACGTGGCATAAACCATCTCAAGCAGTGCGTGTATCAAACGCTCAACAATCATTGACAACATTACAAGCTATCGACATTGCAGGTTTTGATATTGATCCTGCTTTTGCAATGCACTTTGCCATGGCTTGTGTTATCACAGGCCAGTGTAAAGCATGCAGGATGTGAGGCAACAGCATCATGTCCTGACAAGGCAGGTTGAAGCCAGCCCTTGGCAGTGGTATCATAACGCATGACGCTCGTGCATTGCTTCCACTGGCCTTATCTTGAAGTTCAAGGCATAACACATGCAGTGTAACACAAAAAGAGTATGACATGACACTCACATGTCCTTGCTGGTGAAGTCTGCCCCAAAGCCCTGCAATAGCGGAAAGCTTGTAAGCCGCGTTGTCTTGCTCTTGTCAAACAGCACAGCAGACGACACCTGGTCAAGCAATGCCGACACTCAATCACTCAATCTCAAAACTCACCTCGCACATGACCATATACTCCTTCAGGTGCAATCGCCGAAACTCGTCATAGTCCCATGTGCCATACAGCTCGCTTCTGCGGGAGGGCAGTGCAATGGTATTTTGGTGATCACAGGATAAGCATTGCACAATGCAATACCTCTATATGTAAACTTCATGTTGCATCAGCAGCAGCTGTTCGCTTCAAAAACCTTTGCATCAGGTGTCGCGGATGCAAAAGGCCGTGCTGCTCTTGAAGTGCCAAAAGGCAAATGTAAGCCAGCTACACTCTGCCAGCTATAGTATGCATAGTGTGCAAAGAGTCACCTTAAGGAGTCCTTCCAGACATATATGTCAGCTGGGACCTCTTTGCCGGTATCCTGCAGTGTACCTTGTCACTGCTTGTCTACTGATGCAACGTGTCTAATTCTTCGTCGTGGAAACAGTAGCCAATTTTGCTCAATTATATGCTGTACCTGTTCTAGAGCAGTGACTTTGGTACGAAAGTAGTCTTCATCTTCATACTCTGCAATTCAGGCATGAGAGGATTTGTGAGGGCTGCTGAAAACTTGAAAGTCTGCATGAATGGTGAGATTGTCTCACCGTCTAAGATCTCAAACTCTCTCTCCGATAAACCGCATAACACCTGCCGTTCGGAAGCACA
>JAABUW010009804.1_pt1 | contig 10819 bp, 10 predicted proteins | sample 5560081 | NCBI WGS metagenome assembly JAABUW01 (sample SAMN10711882, study PRJNA513363) | rock metagenome | isolation source: Antarctica rocks | place: Antarctica: Victoria Land, Knobhead sud | reverse complement strand
AAGGAGCACTCACAGCAATCAACTGTTAAGCCTCTGCATGACAGATCAACACAGTCAATGACTACAACATTGCCTGACATGATGCATACAACATATCTGGGGTCCAAGATCAAGGTCAAGCTTGTCTAGGACTGCTACCTGAGCATTGCAAAGTCCCACTTGCTGCTGTCGGCCTCAGGCCCACTCACAAAGTTTTCATTGTGCTTGTTGACAGCATAGTTGGTCAAGTGCATGTAGGCCGCCTTCAGGTTGCTGGCCTGCAGGCACCAGATCTTGACTGACCATGCTGCGACACCAGGCGCTTGAGACGGGGGTTTGGTGAAGACAAGGAGACTGTTATAGCATGCATGCAACACAGAAAACCAGCAGGAAGATGAGAGTGTGATCATGCACAGCAGAAGGGACCATGCAGCCGCAAATGCTCAAAAGCTCGTAAGGCTGATACGATCAAGCTTTGCAACCAACGTGTGCCCCAAGCTTTACAGTCAAGCATCACAGCTTGTGTTGTTATTCTGCACACACATTGTGAACGTAGAGGCAAAAACGGTTTTGCAAAAGCCGCGTTGCACACTTGCTGTGAACTGAGAATGAATCACTGGTTGATGGGCTACTTCATGCTCTATATCAGCAGAAGCATTAATGCTCAGCTGACCTGTGGCGCTTTGTACTTCTCTGTGCAGAACCTGACCAGGCCCTCTTTGTAGATGAAGATTCTCAGAGGATCACAGGCCAAGACCAGCACATACACCCTCAAGTCAAACTTGAAGCCATTCACGAGCAGAGGCTTGTGCAGGTACTTTGAGGCAATGATGTCTACTCCTTCCAGGTCCTTTAAGGCCTGCTGCAAGCCTGATACGCTCTGCACCAACTTGATGCCCCTGCCCTGTGACAGGGCAACTGTCTTTTCCTCTGCAACACAATCACGGCCAGCAGATACAGTTGACGCACAGCATGCAGTTGCACACATCAGAGTGTTGCAAGCCTGCCTGCAGTATGAAGATTGCACGAGCAGCATGACTGGCTCAAGTCTGTTGCATGGGTCAGGTATGATGAACAGACGCACAGCAGATTTTTGCCCAAGTGACACAGGAATTGTATGTTGATGTGCAGCGTGAATGCACAGCTGCAAACAAGGCCCCAGAGAAGAAAGATCGCAACAGATCCTGTCAGCAATGCAGTCTTGTGGCACGCGGAACCTTATTGTGCTGCCTGAGTGACGCACACTAACATGGTGCATTTGACTGCCCAAGCAGGCTTCATGATAACAGTGCGCTGGGCTGCATGTACCTGACTGCCACTATCAGGCTTCAACATAACAGTGCGCTGGGCTGCATGTACCTGACTGCCACTATCAGGCTTCAACATAACAGTGCGCTGGGCTGCATGTAAGTGACTGCCACGATCAGGCTTCAACATAACAGTGCGCTGGGCTGCATGTACCTGACTGCCACTATCAGGCTTCAACATAACAGTGCGCTGGGCTGCATGTACCTGACTGCCACTATCAAGCTTCAACATAACAGTGCGCTGGGCTGCATGTACCTGACTGCCACGATCAGGCTTCAACATAACAGTGCGCTGGTCTGCATGTACTTGACTGCCACGATCAGGCTTCAACATAACAGTGCGCTGGGCTGCATGTACCTGACTGCCACTATCAGGCTTCAAGATGAGAGTCTTTGGCTTGCCCTTCTTCGGGCTCTTCAAGTCCTTCCACAAAGTCTGGAGGTCTTCTGGCAACACATATGTCTTGGGACAGAACTGATAATGTCCAGGGAACAGTGCTGCCATGGCTGTGATGCTGCGTGCAAGCGTCTTCTTGCGACACAGCTCCAGCATGCCAGCGAAATGGTTGATCTTCTGCAAGAATGCATTCAGGATGTCAGGTTTGTGACCCACAGGAACGTTTCAGTAAAGATCTGACAAAGCAAGCACCCTGCAGCAAATTGGTTAGTCTGCAAATGCACTGTTGAACAGTTTATCATTCTTGGCACACCAGGGTTTGCTGGAGAACCATGAGTTAGTGCAGGAGTCTGTAGCAGTGCTGTGTTAGTCTCATGGTGACAATAGTTCACCTGCATTGGCTGCATAGCAACAGCCCTGGCCAGACTGATGGACTGGTCAGACCAGAACAAATCCCAGTCATCTGTGTCATCAGACTCAACCCAGCCAAGCTGCGATTGCACCAGATGTACTGCAAGCAGACAGCCACATTTCAGCACCCGTGAAAAAACAAATGCATCAGGAATGATGCAATGTTGCTCATCAACTGTGCAAATGCTCTGGCAGCATAACCACCGCAGTGAGAGGGTGTTCCTCTGGGTTGTGTCTGGCAACAAAGTGTTTGACAAAGGTTGACAAGCAGTAAACTGTTGCTTACTTGTAGAAGCAAGAGCACTCACACAAATCGTACTTGCAGTTTATCAAGTTGATGCAGACTTTGGGTGTGCGCTGCCGGCGGGGACTTGCAGGTCGCATTGCACATCACACACGGTGTTGGTGCGTCGTGTAGTTGTCTCACTCGCATCTAGACAAACAATGGACCTCCTGCTGCATTTTGGATGTCACAAAGCTGCATAGCGCCTAAATGCTGCGCTGACTGAGCGTGGTAAGTTGAAGGTTAGTTTGCGGCATGTTGGTGAAAACTTGTGCAAGCCTGCACTTGCAGAGACCAACGATCAACCGAAGGCCTGCAATGCTCGATGCGGGGCATGACCCGCCAATCGAATGATGCAATGCAGGCAAGTCGCAGCACAGGTCAACCTCGCTGACTCGAATTTGCATTCCGAGCAAAAAATCCAAGGATAGCCCAGCGACAAGATACAAGAAGTCAGGCAGTGACATCTTCCGAAGCGACGTGATCTGCGGCGTTTCTCGGCCAGTCTCTGCAAAGCTGGCCGTGTAGAAGACTGCCAGCGACTTGCACCAAGTGCCAGCGTAGTTTGTAACTGGCTGGCGCCATGGACGAGTCTGACAGAGAAAGTTGGAGCTTCGTGGATGAGGACGAGGCTAAAGGTCGTGTTTCTCCCGCACCATCTTCAGAAGTATCCACTGTTCTGACTCAAGGTAAGATGCAAAGTTCACCCCGCTGCGTGCCTTGGCCTGGACACCGTGGTCTACAGGAAAGCTTGCCACTGGTAGCTGAGCATCTATTTCGACCTTTTGTCTCCGCGTAACTGTGCGATTAGCCATGTTGCTGGGAACAGGCCACAGACACTGGTGTTTGTTGTTTTTTTTGTGAGCACCTTCTGACGTCAAGCCGTGATAGGAGAAGGTTGTCCTCCCAAGCTATGCTGTGACGCATGTCGCTGCGGAATGGCAGTTCTGTGGCACCGTGACTGTCCTGTGCTGTAGTCAGACAGAGTGGCTGACTATAACATGCTGACTAAAACATGGCTGACTATAACATGCAAGCGACGTTCGCGTTTGAAGAGTGCCCTTGTCACAGACAGATCGCCGTTTACCCATACCACGATCCCCCGACACCGGTCAAGGCCCTGACAGTCTGCTTCAGCTGTCCTTTCTGAATGTAGGTGGTACAGTGATATCTACAGGAGAACTATCTAGCACACAGTCGTTGGTCACTAGCCTGCGACTCAACGTCATGTCAGGAAGAAGCGGCAACGACAGGTGCGCAAGCTTTTCCGCTGCTAATTCCTCATCTGCGCTGCTAGATCCTCACCTGCGCTGCAAACTCAGCACAATCATCTGCTGCAGTCCCTCGAGGCCAGCAGTGTTGGAGGCGGTCGATGGCAGCTCCCCTCAACAGCAGTGGAATCTCTCCAGCTCTTTGAGCTCTTCTGAAATGCAGACGTATCAGCGCCCCAGCTCACTCGCTTCTGCCTCTGAAGGTGATGACTCTGAAATTCACTTCTCTCCAGCAGCATCCCAGACAGCACAGGTTGCAGATGCCACCTCACCACCAGGTGCAGATGCAAGCTCAGTTGCAGCAGGCAACACATTTTCCCCTGAGGGCATCCCGCCTCTTCACACTGCCACGGAGGATGGGGGTTACAACTACAATGATGGTGACAGCATGTCTGAGACCAGCGCTGGGACTGCTGTCATGGTGGGACACCCCGATGATGAAGAGGAAGACACGGCGGAGCGCAGGTGGCGCCTTGCCGAACAGAGGGGCAATGACATTCGTCGTGCACGTGCTCCTCCCTGTCCCGTAGCAATTGGCACCGACTGCTTCCTGAAAGTCATTGTGGTAAGCTCCTCTCTGCTTCGTTATTGGCATGCTACACACTCAAACTCACTCAGTTCATTATACCCTGCATTTGCATTCACTGTGATCCAGGAACACAAGTGGCATCACATTGCCAAGATTCTTGCAGCATTGAACTGTGCTGAACTACTTTTGTCAGCTTGCCCAAGTGTCACACGCCTGTGGTGGGCTGCGTGGCCCAGCAGGCACATCCCTGTGCACTGGCCACAATGTGTCTCTCTCTGTGTTTCATGAGTGCAAACACATATGGCTGCTGAGTCAAACTGCTTGCTGGACAGGTTGGCGAGGCCGGTCTGGGCAAGACTACCTTTGTTCAGAATCTGCAGGCAGCCTTCCAGCCTGATGGCCCCTCCACTCCCCGGGTTGCCCCAACCCAAGATGAGGGTGCCAACATCTATGAGCTGTTTGAGCAGTCCCCGCAGGAGCTGTGCACTGAAGTTACCGTCAACACACAGACCTCAAAGTTCCACTATCTGCTTCAGGTATGTGGTCCTTGTTAGGAAGATCATTCAGTCTGCTCTGCACTTGCAGCAGCATGGTGCACAGAGTCAGCTTCTGCAACTGTAGTCCTGCAATGCCACTCGCACCAGCAGACCTGGTTCTGTAATGTCTTCTCAGTGTGTGCAGTTCAACTACCCTGTGGATGCACTTTGCATCTTGACAATTGGTCCACCTCAATGTTGCTGCTCCTATGCAGGACACACCAGGACTGGTGTACGGACAGACCAGTGTGCGCCTCTTAGATCACATCACAAAGCAGAACAATGCCTATCTTGCCTGGGAGCAGGACCCCACGCGCTGCGCACCCATGTCTGCCAGTGTCGATCACCGGGTGGATGCATGCCTCTTTTTCCTCAACCCTAACCACCTGAAGGATGCTGAAGTGGTTGCTATGGCTGCCTTGGCAGACATGGTGCCTGTTGTCCCTTTGATTGCCAAGGTGACCACTGCTGCTCCTTGCTCCAAGCTGCAGCTGTTGCTGCGCTGCTGCTGTTGCTGTTGCTCTGCACTTTGCTGCTGATGTTTGCAGCTGTCTGACATCACATTGTCTGACATCACGCAAGCCTGCTTGTCAAAGCATGACAGTCAGGCGATGATATTTTCATATTTATTTTTTTTACGCATAACAAATGTTGAAATGCATCCATGCTAGCAAAAAAACTGCATTCAATGATTGTCCTCAATCATCACCACTTTGTTGATTGCTTTGATAGATGTTGCACGCTGCAGGATTGACTTTACTGTTTGTGCTAGCAACTTCATGCCATGATTTTGGTGCACCTCAGAAGCTATTAGCTCTGAGATGAGGTGATTGGAATTTTCCCTCCTGTTTTTCTTTGTTTTGACTCTTAGATGCTGCGGTGCAGGCTGACATCTTCACGCTCAGCGAGCTGACAGCCTTCAGGCTGCATGTTCAGAAGCGTATCACTGAGGAAGAAGAAAAGCTGGGCAAGTCAATCATGTGGCGCCCCAATGAAGCTCCCCAGGATGAAGAAGATTCCAAAAAGGAAGAAGACCATGGGCGATGCTCTCAGCCACCCTTTGCTGTCATCGCCAGCAACAATACAGACTTGGCAGTCGGAAGGTGAGCTGAAGCTGGTTTGAACCTTCTCATAACCTTTAAACGTGTGAAAAGTGATATGGATAAAACAAAACAATATGGAATTGAGCATTCATGCATGATCCACAGGCGTCCCCTGTTTGTCAACCTGCAAAATGACTACTGAGAGATGTAGCAGTCTCAATTTGTAGAATCTCTGACACAGTGTTTGGATGTCAAATGCCTGCCTGCTGTACGCTGTTGCTGCACAGTTGTAGCAAACATGTTTGCATCACCTAGTATCCTCATTTCGGTTAGAGCTGCTGTCAAGAACTTGACTCTGTGTGTACAGGTTCTGGCCTGTCCGTACATACCCTTGGGGCAAGTGTGAAGCGCTTTCATCCTCCAACTCTGACCTGTCAAGCCTGAAGCGCCTGCTGTTTGAGGACGGCTTTGCTGGTTTGAAGCAGGCCACGGAGGAAAGATACTACAAGTAAGGTTGCTGGTCTCACTTCTGTGCATCAGCATCGCTACCTTTGAAGTTGTACGCATCAATGTAGGATTCAATAAGCAGCTATCAAAATGAGTCTTGTATCAAAATTGTCACTTCGGGTCCTATATTCCAGATTGGCACTGTTGCTTACTGTGACTGTGCAACAACTATGGACTTCTCTGTAGAAAGTTTTGCTGTCTATTTGCATGCTGTTTGTGCAATGCAAGGATGCGGTCGCCAGGCTGCTGTTGCATTACACCAATTTGAGCTGAGATGACGCAATATGTTGCAAACCTGATCGCTCACACTTGTTGCTTCCAGATGTGCATCAGCTCAATGTATGTCGTACACAGTCAAAAAAGTTACATGCTGGTTGCTTGCCTTATGCCAGACCATGCGACAAGGCAACTGAAATGGACTGTCTGGGAGAGCTGGGACTGCGTGCAGGTTCAGGAAGGCCTACTTGACTCAGTTGGCAGCAGGGCAGGTAGGGCCTGCGGCTGAGGACGTCACTGACACAGAAGAGGAAGAGGTGGCAGAGACATCTGCTGAGCTTGAGACTGAATCTGACACAGATGATGTTTCAGACATTTCACAGCCAGAGGATGTGGTGGCAGTTCCAGCTGGAAACATGTAAGTTTTCAGAGCCTCTGCTGTGAATCCTCAATATCTTGGGTCACTTGCATAGCAGCTTGATAAACGTGCCGTACAGCGATCTCAATTGTGTTTGGCCTGCTCTTCACGCAATGCATCATTGACAGAGAGCCTGCCTATACATGTGTGCGCTCTGTAAGCTATGGTGCTTGTTATGGTACTGTTTGCTCTGGTCACTGGTGCAATGCTGTGCCTTTTACACAAACATACAGGTGGCAGTTGGCAGCAGATTGTAGCTACGCTAGCACACCTTCTGGCAAGAAAGAAGATTATTCAGCATGTTTTTTCAAGTATGATGTTGATAATTATCAACAAATGCATAACTCAGCAAGCATTGACTGCAGGGAGCATGGCCGTGTGGAGAGGCGTGGCCACCGCAACATGTGGATGTGGGGTGTGGTTGTTGCCAGCATCGTCTGCTGCTCTCTGATCGGCAGCAACAACAAGCTGCAGGCCGACAAGAAGGCACTGCAGAAGGAGCTGAGCTCTGCCAGGAACCTGGCAGACATGAAAGACCAGGTCATGTCCGGCCTTCAGGCTTCCCTCAGTATTGTCAACCACCACCACAACAGTCAAATGCAGGCTTTGCAGAATCAGCTTCGCTCAGTGCCGAGACCCCCCCAGGTCAAGGTGTGGACATTTGATGGTGCCAGATACTGACAGATTGTCACGACCCCGTCACAATACATTCGTAATGACTGTATTACCGATGATACTTGTGTATAAAGTGCCCAAAGATCCAAGGTGTCAGCATATCAGCGCGTCTTCACAACTCCTGGCCAAGAAGACTGTATATTGTTTAAGATGGCTCATCAACACAGCCAAGTGTCTTGCTGTTGCTAACGGCTGTACAACACAAAGTCTGTACCCTGATTGTACTCTTTCAAAGCTGCTCCTGTTATCTGTTCTGCTCTAGTGTGTAATATTAGACATATCAGGACAATTGTCAGGACATTTTGTGCTGCAATCTGACAGTGCTGAACATGATTGAATGAAGAAGGTGGCATAGATCAGGAGCTGTCAAGTGTGTACCATGAGTTTGTATCCTACATTGACAGGGAAGGGGCTAGGTCAAGCAGACTTGCAAGTTTGCTTGCAGCCGTATCAAACATGGGTAGAGCTGTATTTTGGTTGCTGATCTATGCCCCTTCCTTGTTCAGTCATGTAACGAATCCGCTGTTGTACAAGAGTTTGAGCTTTGCTGTCATGCTATTCTTATCAGAACTACGCGTAGGTTGTTGTAGAAATACCAATTGCTTGGTGGCTTAGCAAGATAGTGTGAAATGTCACCCTTTTGCTGATGCGACCTAGGCCTGTCTTGTGCTTTGCTGCTGCCTGAGCTGCGGTATGAAAGTTACGCCTGTGTGCTACATGTGTGTTCAAGACATGTGATTGAGCTTGCCTAGGCTGTGATTTGTGCAGGCTGCCTCACAAATGGAGGCATACAAGCCACTAGCTGGAGAAGCGCACCTGAAGCCTCACACTGTGAGTCTTCTTGTCTGCAACGCGTCTTCACTCTATTAGGCTGCACCAACCTTATGGGCTGGATTGCTTGTTACATCTTCTGTTGCTGGGCCACTTGTTTGGGCCACCAGTGGCATCATGTGGCCTGCACGTACATCTGGTTGGTTCTACACAAGATGGTGTAGATAGTACATACTTCTTACCGTTAGCATCAGCAGCCTGTCTGACTTGCTGTGAAGCCTGTAGCAAACAGACTTTTTTGCTGTTTCAGGTGGTGCAAATGAGAGACAGCCTCGGTGATGGGTCTGGCTGCACAATGCTCATCAGTGCATGGCGTGAAACCCTGCAGCCTGCTGTGAAGCATACCAGGAGACAGGCATGCTTAGCTGCTGCTCAAAACGCAAGCAATGACAAAGCCATCATTGTGCAGGTAATCCTTCCAGCTTTTCGGTCTGCTTCCTGTGGCAGTTCTGAACACAATAAGTTGACACTCATGCCAGGGTGTCTGTTCTGCTCCAGGGCTATGCCGCAGTGATTCCCAGACTGTATGGCCTAGGCTGGGCTGCTGCCACTTTGTTCTTACACCAAGTTGTGCCTGCAGGAGGTTGTTGATGCAGAAGAGCTGTCTGCTCCAAGCACCAACACCTCTGCTGCTCCAGTGCCGGGATCTGAGACAGTGGCCACCTTTCAGCTGCTCCCAGACACTGCTACACCACCAGAAGCCTTGTACAAGCCCCACACTTTCGGCTCAGCTTCCTACACTGCTGTGCAATCTATCAGTCAGGCTGCAGGCACAGCAAGCAGACTGAGCTCAGCTGCAGGAGCCCACAGTCTGGTAGCGGTACAGTACACTGCCCAAAATTCAGCAAGCTGTGCACGGGCTGCGGCCACAGCTGTGGTTGAGTTCTCTCAGACAGTCGCCCACAAGACCTGCCATCTTGGGCAGAGCACAAGCCTTGCTCTGTTCCATGGCGCCAATCAGACATCTGCAAGCCTGAAGCGCCATCTGGCTGCAGCTCAGGTTGCTCTGGAACAAGCTGGGCATGCAAGTGCTCTTGTGCTGCGTTCCTTTGGCAATGATGTTGCTGAGGCCTCAAGAGTCGTGGTGAGGGGTGCTCCAGTGGTCATGAGGAAAATACAGGAAGATGTGAGCCATAAGCTGGAGGGTGCACAGGAAATGGTCAAGCATGCTGGGCATTCTGTTGCTCACAAAGTGACCCATGCCACACACCAGGTGAGTTTGGTCAACCATCCCCCTGCTACCGATTGCATCCAAGTGCTAACCATCATTTTGGTTGATTTGCTGCAGTGTGTTTGGCAGCAGCTTGCATATTGTGATGAACCAGTTGCAATCAGCAACCAGGATCTGAGTGTAAGTCAATTCTGAGCTTTGGCTGGATTACGTTTGCAGGTCGGCACAGCAGCCAATCAGACTATGCACAACATGAGGATACTCAATACCAAGGTCAGCATGCCAAGAATAGGCTGGGATGCCAAAACTTGGCTGCGCATCATGGCACGATTGGGGCTGCTGGGTGCTGCCCTGTAGCAAGTGTACACTGTTGTTGTAGGCAGGGCAAAAGTTGTACCCGCAAGCATCACCTGGGGAGGACAGGCAGGCTTTGTACAGTGTGTTGCTGAATGACTGTGAATTAAGTTGTCTGAATCATGTGCTGTACCTTTGCTAGTCAGGATTTTGCAAACTGATTTGTATGCAGGTCTTGTACGTCGCCTTATGCTTTTGTCACCCCAAGGGGCAGATCTTTTGTGCATGCTGAGCACTGGAGAAGCTGTATATACAGATGCAGTGTGTTGTACTAGTACCCCATGGTCTTAGCTAACATGTGGAATTAGCTGGACAAGCCACCAATGTATGCATGTATGTACAGTAGCAGACAGAGGTTGTTGAGACAATGAAGTCTTTCAAGACCGCAATTTTGTACTAGGCCACTGCAGTGATGATGTGTAATAATCTGTATGTGACACAATATATTATACGTCCCGGGCCCATTACTATTTGGATGTATCACTGCCCAATTGCCCATTGCTGTTCCAGCGCCATTTGAAACGTGTAAGGCGCACCTGCAGGTTGTTTGTGAGAAGCCATAAGTAGCAGGTGGCTGTTGTGCAGTCCCAAGATGATGATCTTCCACGAAGCATCTGGTTTCTGCAATGTGGGGAGCACAAACAGCACTTCAAATTCAAATGGCGACTGTCATGGCGGGTGACAGCTGTCTCGGATTTTACCGTAATCTTGCAGGATGAGCCAGGAAAGAGTTTAGAGTCTTGAACTTGATGCGTCAGGCTGTGACGATCAGAAGCCCCCGCGCGGTTTCTTTACAGTCTACATCGCAACTTGCAGTGTGGCAACATGCCACCAAACCAGATCCAATACTCAGAGAAGTACTTTGACGACGTGTATGAATACAGGTGAGGC
>JAABUW010009802.1_pt1 | contig 10820 bp, 4 predicted proteins | sample 5560081 | NCBI WGS metagenome assembly JAABUW01 (sample SAMN10711882, study PRJNA513363) | rock metagenome | isolation source: Antarctica rocks | place: Antarctica: Victoria Land, Knobhead sud | reverse complement strand
CTCTATGCCTGGTGCGTATCCACACCGGCAGTGTCCTAGGCCGACTTTTGCTATCATTAGGTAGAGACCGGAACCTCGGTATAATTCCACAAGAAGGCCTTAGGGGGATTATGGAGCCCTCGCCGAAACTCGTTTGCATTCTCAATTCTGATGTAGCTTTCCTGGTAGATTGCTTTTGGGCCTCTCTTGCAGCGGATCGTCAAATGCAGCTTTGATTTCGGTCGTCGAAACCCGCCGGCGCGTTCCTTCGCCTCGCTTTGACGTCGTATATCCCGCCGCAGCCTGCAAGCCTGCATCAATGGCTCAAATCACGCCTGCCCTTAGCTCTCCTCCTCTTCAGTATCTTCCTCCCATTCCTCGTGTTCAATCTCACAAGAAACCCATGCCTTCGCTTCCTGACACGATTGCTGGGGTTGTACGTTCTCCTTGGTCCGCACCTTATCTGTACGTTTGCAAGCGATGGATGTGATGAGATGCGCGGGACTAGATCTGGATCTGTAGGCTTGAAGAGAACTGGTAATCGTGGCAATACATTTGCATATGTAGGAGAGCTTGGAAGGAGAAAGGGTCGGAGAGGGGAGAACATCGCAATAGACCTGGTTGTACAAGATCAGTTCCGGGGATGGCGCTGGATGGGACTCTACATGGCGCACCGGCTATGGGAATACTTCCACCATCTCGGGCAGAGAGTAGGATAGTGATTTATGACGAAGGAAGAGCTTCGTCGACAGCGTAGCAACAGCATTGGTGTATATAAATTGGATGCTCAATCGAAACTGAATGAGGAATTGGGCCATAGAGAGAATATAATTCCAGGGTTCTCTCAGGGTACATCCGTTTTTGCGGACCTCCCCAGAGTAAAAGTGGATCCCCCACCTAGGGCCGACGAGCACCCCTAGGTGGGCCACACCTCAGTTTCTAGATCACCTCAATTACCTAAAAAGCGACGATTTTCTAGTGTCCAGTATAACTTCATACCACCACAATCAAATTATATAAATATTGGATCAAATTAAAGCCTTTATTGTGCTCTATAATTCATGCATAGCAAGCTAATTATTTAGAGAAGAAATAATAGATATTTAGGTAACGAAAAAGGCAATTTCCCAAGTTCAAAAACCATCTCTTTAAGAAAAGAATTATCACGAATTAGCAAAGCAAGCAAATGCGCATTTAGACAATTGATTCTAAGCGTCTATAAAGATCTTTAATTAACTAGAAATTAATTTAGAAATTTCAAATGTATTTGCGAAATAGATATAGGGAACACGCACTTGTAGAACTATCTAGATATTGCGTGCAAGAAATATCTTAGAATTATACTTAGGGTTGCGATTTATTGGTACAAACAAATCAAGAAATTCGAGAAGATTCTATCTACAAGTGCGTGTTTCTTAAAATATTTCGCGAATATATTCTCAAGTTAATTTTCAATTAATTAAAGATTCTTGTTACGTTGCTATCTAGGCGACTAGAGTATTAGAGTAGATTGATACTTTTGGAGAGATCTATAGACGTCTTCAGGCAATGCAAGCAATTACTTGATAACAAGAATTTGCAGCTTGTATCTATAATAGAGAATAACTTGATAAATAAGTTAAACACAATCTATAAAAAAGTTGTATCTAGAAAATCTATATACTAAAAAAAATTTTTCTTGCTTGCTATACTTGCTGTCGAATATGTCGAACTCTACTCGCTTTGTTTGCTGTCGAGCTTGTCAAACTTGTCTACTAGCGTGTCGAGTAATACTTGTCTGTCAAGTTGTCAAATATGCAAATAATTGTACTATATACTATAGATTGCTCTGTAGAGTATATATTAGCTGTAACAAGCTAGAATTGTAACACTATTTCTTTTTTTCAAATCTTTTTGTTTCAAAAAGCAGATACTTATATATTATATCTTTTTATTAAAATTTTATCTGTTTTGTCTTCGAAATAGACTATTATAGAACACTTGTTAATTTTGCTTGTAAACGTTGTTGCTATATTAGCAAGTCTTGTATTGTTATAGAAGATTCGTTATTCTATCTAAAGTGTTCGAAATATATTTGCGCGAGCAAATCGTATATAAATATATTATAAATTTTTTTGAATTGTATTAGAAAAGATCTATTCTCTAAAATAACAAAAAATAAGTTTGTATTAACAATCGTAATTACGCGATTGCTTTGCAATAAAAAGATATTGAAGAAAATTAATACAAAAGCAAAACAAAAAACATAGTATTTGCTGTCTAATATAAAGAAATCGAATACTATAGAGTTGTCGAATTGTTCTGTTGCAAATACTCTAATTGAAATATCTTCTACTATTTGATTTTCTTTTGCTATATTGAATAATTTTTCGAGCGTTAATAAAATTTCTAAATAAAAATATTGCAATTGTCGAGATTGCTAGTTGGTTCTTATATATTTTTTGTTGTAGAATACTTTTTTTATTTTACAAGATATTGTTGATTTTGCTGTTCTAGAATTTTCTCAATCTTAAATCGATTTTTTTTCTATAGTTTATAATAAAATATTTTCTGTATAAATATACTTGAGTCGGCTAATTTCAACAATAATATATAAAATACTAAAAATACTTTGATATTTTTAAATAAGTCGAGTTTGTAGTTGATTAATCTTTTAGTTTTTTTGACAAGAAACAATTCGATTTTAATATAATTCAATTTTTTGTTTAATTTTTTTGTTCTAAGATTTTTTGTAAAAAGATATATTTTATTTCTTTTTTTTAGCTGAAATGCTATTTTTTGTTTTTTATTTTGATACTTGACCAACTTTTCTTGCATTCTTGAGATATTGTTGTATATTTTTTTCAGTATTACTACTTTTTCGATAGCTAATTGCGCAGACAGATGCGTGCGCTCTTTTTCGAAAAAATTCGATTTCTTGTTATAGTTGACAAAAAATAGAGTTATCTTAGTAGTATCCAAAATCTTTGTATTAAATATCAATTGTACTATAGATAGAAGTAATATTCAATTGCTATAAATATTGTTAATATAGTATTTTAGATATTGTTTAAAACTTTGATTTGTCTGCTCTATTTAACTATTTGTAATCGAATAATAGACAATAGATATTTGGAGTCTTGTATCTAATATTAAAAAAAGTATTTTTTAATAGTTAGATATAAAGAGCTTGTCTCTGTTACTAATTAGTCTTTTAGATATATTGTAATACTATATAAGTTGATTTAATATAATATATCTCAATTGTTTTGCAATAAACTTCTTTTTGCATACAATAATATATAAGTACTTGATAAACTTATCTACTATTATTAGTATCGAATTATATTTGTTTTTAGTTGCTAGATTTGTCGACTTAGACAACTTGATAATAAAATTTATTGTAATTTTATTCTATAGCGATTTAGATAGTTTCTAATATTGAATTTTGTTATAGTTTGCGTATATATTATATTTGTTCTACTAATAGCTAAAATATCGTTTAATATATATCTCGACAGCTTGTTTTATCTATAAAAATTGACAATACTAATATAAAAGTTGAAGAGTTTTTGTTATTTTCGAATACTTTTGCAATAATTTGTTATAGTACTTTTTTATATATTTGTCGATTTTATCGATAGATATCTAAAGTTTTTCTTTCTCTATTAAAAATTTTTCTATATTATTTCGAAATATTTGTAGTATAGTATTTAGTTTGTGTTTGTTTGCTAATAGTAATTTGTTCTTATTAATTTTAAGTATACTATAGTTGAACAATTTCTTTATTTCTATATAATTATTTTTTCTACTAAGTGCGTCTGTTTTGTTATTATTTTTGTCTAAAATATACTATATTTTAAATTTGTATTATTTAAGTCTTTCTAACTATTGTATTTGTTTTTTGTTAAACTATTTAGTAGTAGTAAAATATACAAGATTTTTGTAATTTGTAAAAATTGTAAATTCTAATAATTCTTCGATATATACTCTCTATAATTTCAAGAAAACTACTATAGCAAGTAGTTTTTTATTATAAATATTATAGTTTTGTTCGACTAACAAGAGTTTTCTCGAAAAATATACTACTAAATATTATATATTTTTATATCTTTGACTAAAATATATATTGATAGCTAGATTTAATACGTCGATTTCAATTCTATTTAACAATTGTAAATTGTATATTTTTAGTACTAACTCTTTTAAATATTCTAGTTTAAGATTCTAAAATAATTTTTTTTCTATAAATTTCTATATCTATAATGTATTTTTTTTTGTAAAATTTGTTAGTAGTATTGTGTTTGTTAAATAGTCTTTAATAAATTTCTTGTTGTAGTTTATAAAATCTAGAAAAAATTGTATTTTTTTAATGTTTGTTGATAATTTTTATTTCTTGACTACTTTTAGTTTCTCGGAATTTATATATATTTTGTGTTGTTCAACAACAAATTCGAGAAAATCAATTTTCTCTCGATAGAATTTGTATTTCTCTAACTTAAAATATAAGTTTTTTATATTTAGATATTCCAATACTTTGAAGACATAGCTAATATATTTTTTCAAGATTTTTAAATAAATTATAATATTGTTTAAGTATACTATAACAAATCGATTCAAATATTGTTGTAAAATATTATTAATTATTTTCTAATATATTGTTGAAGCATTTGTAAGTTCGAACAATATTATTGTATATTTGTATAATCTATACTATATATAGAAAACTGTTTTTTATTTTTCTTTTGTTTTTATTCTAATTTAATTGTACGCTTCTTGTAAGTTTAGTTTAATAAAATATTTTGTTTCGAATAGTCGATTTTGAAGCTTGCTAATATTAAATAGTAAATATTGGTTTTTAATTGTAATATTATTTAGCTTTCGATAATTAATATATAGACAAAGAATTCTATTTTTTTTTGATACAAAAAGAATCGAATATTCTGTCTATAATTAAAATTTTCTAATAAATTTTTTTTTTGTTTTTTGTTAGATATTCGCGAAGCATTTCAAGTTTTTTCTCGAATAGAATATATATAGATTCAAATATAGATTGCTTGTCTAATTCAAATTTGATTTTGTAATTTTACAATTAATATTTAGAGAGAGTTTTTTTTTTTTTTTTTTCTTAAAATAGATACTCTTAATTGTTGTATATTTGTAATATATATTTTAGCAATTTCTTTGCTATATTAGATAGTTCAAGATTTTTAGAAAATTTGTATTTTTATTTATTTATTCTAATTTTGTAATTCGATTAATTTCTGCTAGTATTTGTCGAGTCGAACTCTATTAGATTGTTTTTTTGCAAAAATACAAGTTTGTTGTTTGCAATCGATTTTCGACTCAATCTTTTATCTATTATCGAATATTGTCAATATATAGATTAAATATAAATTATATAATTATATTGCGCAAATCTAAGTATTTGTATATTTTAGTCAACTTCTAAATTGTATTGCTTCAATCAAGATATTTCTAGAACAATATTGTAAATAGCTATTTCTACTATATTAAAAATTAGTTTTTTGTAATATTGCTAAATAGCTATCGATAGTAATTTTGTTTCTTTGTTTACTTTTTTATTTTTGTTGGATAATAGATTTCTATCTACAATTACTAGATTGTATATATTAGACTTCTTTCGAGTAAAATATTTTTCTCTTTTAACAAAAGTTCTAACTATAAAATTATCTATTGTATTAGAATCGACTATTGCAATAAATCGACAATTATTAATTTTAACTAATATAATAAAATATTGTACATATGTTGTTAAGTTTAGTTGCTACTATTAAACTAATATATTGCATTTCTCTAATATATTTTTTATTAAGAAATTTAAACTTTTTTCTGTTTTTGTATTGCAATTTTTGTTTCAAGCGTCTATTTGTGCTAAGCTTTTTTCTGTTGCTATTTAAAAATAAGTAACTTTCTAGAGAATTATTTAGATTCTTCTTTGTTTTTTAAATAAGTTTAGTATAAATTGTTATAGTATTCGATTTAATTAAATATTGTATATTTTTTTGCTTTCTCTATCTTCTTTCGGAATAGATTTATACTGCTTAGTTGTTGTTCAATTTTATCGAAAATATCTCTTTCTATAGTAATATCGCTTTCTAGCGCTTTCTCGCATTTATCTACAATTTGGTTTATTTTTTTTTCTTGATAAACTAGCTAAAACGTCAAAATAGTTTGTAATATTGTCTAGATATTTGTAAAAGTTCTTTTAGTTGTACTTGTTGTCTAAGTTTGTTACTAAATAAAGATATAACGTTTTTGATTGTTGTATTTCTATAGTTTTATTAAGTATTTGATTAATTTTCTGTATAGATACGAGTATCTTGTCTAATAATATTCTATCTAGAACTTTTTGTAATTGATTTGGATTTTTTATTAGATAGTAATTGTTGTTCGATTTAGTTTCGAAAATTTTTGTTTTTATATCGATTTGTTTTCTAATATTGTTCTAACTATTAGATATTTCTCTTAATATAGTATTGATTTGTCGACAATTTATCAAGTTTTGTAATTAACAATCTTTTGCGAAATAGTTCAATTTGTTATATAAATAGTATATTTTTTGAAATTTGTTATTTTGCTTTTTTTTAGAGTTCTTCTTTTTATATTGTTGAATCGAATTTAGTTCTATAAATACAGATCTACAATAATTGGAATTATTGTATTTTTGATTAGAACAAGATTTTTTTTGCTAATATTTAATTGCTAATTTAAAAAAAAATTCTGTTTTTTCTCGAAATTGATTGTATCTTTTTTTTATAGCTTTTTTATATAGTTTGTTGTCGAGATCGATAGCTACTTCGATAAAATCAAATATATTGCTAAGAATTTTTTTGTTATATATAATTTTGTCTTTTAGATTGTTCTTAAGATTTCGTCAAAATATTGTTATAAATATAGTATTGTTCTACTTAGTTAGATTGATATATTTTTGAAATCTAGCTACATAATTTGTTGTAGAGATTTGTTAAGTTAGATACTAAATTATTCTTTTTGCAATTTGTTTTTTGTTAAATATTTCAAAAATTCTTCGAAGCTCTCTTTTGAAGTTGTCGAAGTTCGTAAATATTGCACGAAGATTTTTGCTATTGTTCTTTAGATACTTTTGTAAATTTGATTTGAATTAATATTGAACTCTCTCTTTGAGAAATATTGATACAAAAATTGTCTTTTGATTTGCTAAAACAAAATAAAAGATAAAATAAATATTTATTTGCATAAATTAGTTTTTTAGATCGATATAGTCTTTATAATAGATATCGAATTTATTAATTCTAATCTTGTTGTTTTCTATAATCGATAGTCGATATAATACTGATAAGCTAGTACTCGGAATAGAGACGCGTTGATCTAATACAAATATTTTTAGAATATTTAAAATGTTACGCTGCTATCTAGACAACTAGAGTATCAGAGTAGATTAATATTTTTAAAAAAATCTATAGATATTTTTAGACAATACAAGCAATTATTTGATAACAAGAGTTTGTAGCTTGTATCTATAATAGAGAATAACTTAATAGATAAGTTGAACACAATCTATAAAAAAGTTGTATCTAGAAAATCTATATACTAAAGAAGATTTTTCTTGTTTGCTATATTTGTTATCGAATATATCGAGCTCTACTTGCTTTGTTTGTTGTCGAGCTTGTCGAGCTCGCTTACTAGCGTGTCGAGCAATACTTGTTTGCCAAGTTGTCGAACATGCAGATAATCGTGCTATATGCTACAGACTACTCTGTAGAATATATATCAGCTGTAACGAGCTAGAGTTGTAACAATTCTTATAAACGCTTAGAATCAATCGTCTAAATACGCATCTACTTGCTTTGCTAATTCGTGATAATTTTTTTCTCAAAGAGGTAATTTTTTTAATCTAGGGAATTGTCTTTTTCGTTATCTAAATATCTATTATTTCTTCTTTGAATAATTAACTTTCAATGGATAATTTGTAGAGCTTAATAAGCGCTTTTATTTGACGCGCTATTTATATAATTTCGACGTGGTGCGATAGAGTTATAAAAGTGGATGCCCCACCTTCTGACGCGAGCGCCAGTAGATGGGCTACATCTCAATTTCCAGATCACCTCAATTACCTAAAAAGCGACGATTTTCTAGTATCTAGTATAACTTTACATCACCACAATCAAATTTGATAAATATCGCGTCAAATTAAAGTCTTTACTGTGCTCTATAAATTATGTATAGAAAGTTAATCAATTGGAGAAGAAATAGTAAATATTTAAGTGACGGAAAAGGCAGTTCTCCGGATAAAAAAAAACACCTCTTTGAGAAGAAAATTACCACGAATTAACAAAGCAAGCAAATGCGCATTTAGACGACTGATTTAATACTATTAAATAGTCTTCTAGACGCAGGCAAAAGACCTAGAAGATCGACGCTCAAAATAGATAGACAAAACACATAGTTGTAGAACTATCTAGATGTTGCTTGCAAGAAATATCTTAGAACCATGCTTAGGGTTGCGATTTATTGGTTCAGGCAAATTAAGAAGATTCTACAAATGCGTGTTCTCTACACCTATTTCGCAAGTGCATCTTCAAGCTAATTTCTAGTTAATTAAAGATTCTTATGGATGCTTAGAATCAGCCGTCTAAATGCGCATTTGCTTGCTTTGGTAGTTCGTAATAATTTTCTTCTCAAAGAGGTGTTTTTTTTTACCCGGAGAACTGCCTTTTCCGTCACCTAAATATTCACTATTTCTCCTCCAATTGATTAACTTTCTATGCATGATTTATAGAGCTTGATAAGCGCTTTTATTTGACGCGCTGTTTACATAATTTCGACGTGGTGCGGTGGAGTTATACTAGATACTAGAAAATCGTCGCTTTTTAGGTAATTGAGGTGATCTGGAAATTGAGGTGTGGCCCACCTAGGGGTGCTCGTCGGCCCTGGGTGGGGGATCCACTTTTACTAGATACTAGAAAATCGTCGCTTTTTAGGTAATTGAGGTGATCTGGAAACTGAGGTGTGGCCAACCTAGGGGTGCTCGTCGGCCCTAGGTGGGGGATCCACTTTTATCAGATGGGTCGTCAGAACCTAGGTCTTTTGCCAAGATCCATGAGACTCCTGATTCCCCACATGATACTCTGCCACCAGTCATCTTCCGACGATGGCGGCCTATAGTGCTTATCCTCCGCATCATCGTCACTCCACGGAGCGTATTAGCCCGTCCCATGCCCTTTCCCTCCTCTCATCGTACCTGGAGGCTGCTTCGACCGAGGCATATCTCCATCCCAACGCTCTGTTGACGCCAAGCGGGCCTACGACCCCGGCGACAGGCGCACAAAACATGGGGCTTGTCCTACACAACCTGAAGCGTGTAGAAGCTGGGCTGAGAGGCGAGCAGCAGGGCGCCGATTTGACATTCGAAAAATACGGAGGACAAGGTTTACCGGAGTTGATGCCTACGGAGAACGGCTTTCATGACATGACCAACGAGCCCGTGGGCGGAGCACCAGCAAGCAGCGAGGGCGTTGGGGAAGGATGGCAGGACAAGATAGTGTTCGAGAGAGAGCAAGAGGTTGTGCAGGGTGAAATTGGCAAGAGAGACCACGCGGCTGACGGTGGACGCGACGCTCGCAGAGTGCCGACAGTCGAACCGACGAAGACTACGGCGGATAAGGAGAAAAGAAGGAAGAGGAAGAAACAAAGGAGGATGCACGAGCGAAGAAAGGACGAGATCAAGAAGCAGCGAAGGAATGATAGCGCAGGATGAGCAGCGGACCATAACGTTCTACACTTGAAGTGGCCGACGCGAAATAATGTAGGCGCGATGACCTAGTCGATGTGGTCGCGAGCGAGCACAAACCCAACAGTACTTTTCTACACTTCGATGTAAGGCATTACAGCTCTCTGTCCGAAACTTTGACAGGATTTTCGTCATCCATCTGCTTTTCCGCACCCTTCTGCTCGCCGTACCATCCCAGAGCGCCAAGTCTTTCCGGCAGGATTGGATGCGAGAAGTGGTAGCTTGCGTACATCCAATCTGCATCCATGGTGCTCAAATTCTGGATCTGCAGCCTGATGAGGGATTTCGCTAGCTCCTTGGGATACCCGAGCTTCACTGCGAATTCGTCTAAACTTGGGTCAGCTACCGACAAGGGCAACGCGCAACAGATCAGACGCACCGGCTTGGAATTCGAATGTCCTGCTCAAGATGTTCATCAACAGCTTCACAACAGTATCCATCGGTGCTAAAGCATCTGAGAAAAGGATGAAGCCGATAATGATAGGGAATTCCTTGTGAAAGCCAAAGGACTGGTAAAGGGAGCGATTGTTGATGAACACGGAGAAGAGGGTGAAGATATAGAACATGTGGAACTACCAAGCTTCTTAGTAGCCTCAGATCGTCATTTCGAGGAATCCATACCTGAGCAATGCCGAACAACTTGGTGGTATGTCCTAAGCTCCAGTGTCCGAGCTCGTGACTAAGGACGGCAACGACTTCCTCCGTCTCACTCTTCTCAATGAGCGTGTCGTAGATGACGATGTGCTTTTTCCATGGCAGGCCATAGAAGTACGCATTACTATGTGCGCTTCGTTTACTGCCATCAATTACGTATAACTCCTTCAGCGGAAATTGTAGTCTCCTTGCCAACGCCTCAACTGAAGTCTTGAGCGGACCTTCTTCGAGAGGTGCCAATTTGTTGAATAGGGGTAAAATCAGGATCGGATAAATGGTGATACCGGCGACCTGCACTCCAACAGAGAACAACCAGAGGTAAAAGAAGAATTGGTTTCCGGTCTTCTGTATGATTGCCAAGAAGCCGCTGAGTAAAGGTATCCCAAAGGCGGCCATCAGCGCTTGACCTTTTAGC
>JAABUW010009798.1_pt1 | contig 10826 bp, 10 predicted proteins | sample 5560081 | NCBI WGS metagenome assembly JAABUW01 (sample SAMN10711882, study PRJNA513363) | rock metagenome | isolation source: Antarctica rocks | place: Antarctica: Victoria Land, Knobhead sud | reverse complement strand
GTCGAATTCAACGGCACATCACGCCTATCCAATATCTCCTCACACCACACATTTCGCGCCCAATCCGTCGTATAGCTATCCGGCAACTTCCCTTGCATCGCCGCCCGATGCAACTTCCTCCAACCATAAACACATTGATGACGCCGATAATCCCACGTCACATACAGCTTCTCGTATCTACCCGCCAGCACAAGGTCCCTATCGGCTTCGCGCTGGCCGTTGGCATCAAGATACCACTGCCATTTTTGCATTTTGAGGAAATCTGCGGTGAGTGCGTCGTCGTGGCATAGGCGGGGTTCCCAGGAGTAGGTCATGGGGTTGAAGATGCAACTGTGGGTTTTGGCGTCTGTGGGTGTGCGGCCGCAGTGGTGTGGGGTTGGTGTGTGGGTGTTGGTGATGGATATGAATTTGCCGATGAGGAAGAATAGTATGATAAGGGCAGCTGCTTGGCATGCGGTGAGTATAGTGGAGCGTTGTGGTCGACGGCAGGACCTATGATTCGTGCTGGACATTGCTGGTGGAGAAGTGGATGTGTAGTTTTCTCTGTCGTCACTTGATGGCCGTGGTGTTGACGCATCTGGCAGGTCCATATTGTTCATTGATCTGCTTGTGTCGTGGCTTAAAGACCTGGGTAGTAAGGAGGACTGGCGAAGAGATGATGTTCTAAACACGAATATCTTGAAGGTTATGTAGGTGATGATCATGCGGATTCTTCTCCAAAACAGGGAGTACGGCCGCTTTGCGGATTGGTTGGCATTTTGAATTCTGAATTCATTCCACGCAAGGAGACGGGTGGCGACTTTCACGATGTATTGATGTGCATAGGGTTACTACTTCGTGCTCCTAGTTCTCATTCTTCTTTTTCGTCTCTCACGCCTTTTCCAACACGGTCAACAATGAGCCCACAAGCATACCAACAGGTCTCCCTTAACGATCTCAACCACAACGAAGAACCCGCTCTGAGCCATAACCAGCCCAAAACAACACATTGGGGGAAAAAGCTACCACTAACAACACTCCTCATCGCCCTCCTCGCCACCACCTCACTCCTCCTAGGCTACCTCACCACCACCCCACCCCCCCCTCCAAACCCCCCACCCACCAAATTCGGCACCCACCCCAACCAAAGCTCAACCTGCGGCACCACCCCCACAACCGCCCGCACCGCCAACTGCACCTTCGACATCCTAACCTTCGCCTGGCAATCCCCCCCCTGCTACGACCACACCCTCGTCGAAGACTTCACCGCCGTCATCACAGGCGAGTTCTTTACTGACAATATCCACCCTGAGCCGCTGGAGGCGGAGGTGGTGCTGAGGGGGGAGCGGGATGTGAGAGCGCATTGGGAGTTTCATGTGAGGCATTGTCGGTATATGTTTCGGCGGCTGCTGAGGGCTGTGAGGGGTGGGGGGGTGGTGGATGGGAAGTTGGGGGGGTATGAGCATGTATGTGGCTTTCTTTTCGGACTTGGTGTTCTTTTGTTTGGGCGGTGTGGTGGGTTATGATGGGGATTTGGGGAGTGTTGAGATTTTGGATGTGTAGGGTTGCTTATGATTTGCTCTGGGGAAGGGGAATGCTGACTTTGAGATTTTACAGACGGTCCATTGCGGTCTCTCATTGCTGAATCGAGAGAGGGGTGCGAGAGACATCAATACGCTGGCGCAGGTGATCTATCCGGATTGTCCTGTCTGAGCACGGTGCTTAGAGATTAGGGATGTATTGAAAATTGCACCTTGTTGATTTTAAATGGATCTTGGCCTAGCTCTAGCTTCTGGAGGATTGACGGGTTTTTGTTATGGCTCATCCCAACAGAGCATATCACAGTAACTAAGACTCACTGACCTGAATGGGTATACAGAACTAAAGTTCGTTCTAATCAACTTGCAAAATTGTTGTCATGTCCTGAACGTCACGAAAGTCCAACGCGTTCACCAGTCCCATTCCCCTGTATCAAACACTGACTTAGCAGAAAGTTGCCCAAGTTCAGACTTCCGGCTTGCACGTACAGTATCAAGCATTCCCATTTGGAAAAGATGGGCTTATTATTCCAACGTTCGATAGCAAGTTGTGCCATGCCGACACTCACAGCTCAAAAGCATGAGAGGAAAAAGGAATTGAGAGTATTGACGCTATTTCAATTCCGGAAACAAAAACATAAATCATAACTTCATTTTCCTACAATATATACAAACCTCAGCATCCGCCTCTCCACCTCAGACCCACCAGACAATACTTACGGCTTATCGCCTTGCAACAAATATTTAGCAGCGTGATTCACATGATCATCCGCAAATGTAGCCATCGTAAAATAGCTATGATCGTATCCATCCTGAAACCTCAGATCCACCCTCCCCTTCCCCTCGGCCGCCTTGACAAAGTTCTCCGGCAGCAGCTGGCCCTTCTTGTAAAAATCGTCGGCGGTGCCCTATTCACAACCATCGAGTCAGCTTTAGTCCCAACTACCTAAGTGAACGACGAGACAAGGGCCAGGTGGGAAACGTACAACATCGATGAGTATGTCCAGCGGCGGCCCAGACCAATCCTTTACCAACTCCGTAGCATCATGCTCCGCCCACTTCGCCTTCTCCTCCTCCCCAAAATAGCCTTTGAATGCCTTCTCACCCCATGGACATTTGCTTGGGTTGGCAATGGGCGCGTATGCAGAAACCGACTTGTATTTCCCAGGATTCTTCAAAAACTGACACCTTTTGCATTAGCGTCTTCCCCTTACCACTTCTTGTAGTTGTTCTACACACCAGACTCAAAGCTCCATGCCCACCCATACTATGTCCAAAAATGCTTACCCGCTCCCCATCCACCTCCTTAAAGTTGTCAAATACGGCCTTCGGCAGCTCAGATGTGATGTAGCTGTACATTTTGTACCCCTCCGACCACGGCGATTTGGTAGCGTCGACGTAGAATCCAGCACCGGAGCCGAAATCATAGTCGTCATCTTCGCCTTGGATTTTGAGGCCACCTTTGTCCAGGTCAGTGGACTCGCACTCTGACTTAGGTTGGGGGTGAGGGTACGTGGACTGGTATCTGGATAAAGCACAGCTATGCCCTTTTGGCTAGCCGCGTGCTGGAAGAAACCTTTCTCGGAACCGTTGTCTCCCGTGCAAGTCAAACCGGCGAGGTATATGAGGAGGGGCACTTTGTGCGACGCATTCGTGGTGGTTTGAGGTGGGAGGTAGAGGTTGAATCCCATTTCGCAATTGGTGGTGGAGGCATTGTGGGTGAGCTTTAGGAGTTTGCCCCCGAAGGAGGCGATGGTTGCTTTGGTTGTTACAGACATCATTAGGGTTGTTCAACGGTTGAGAAGACCTTGGGTAATGTTGACCGTTTTCTCCAGTATTGGTATGACGTTGTTGGTGGAGAGATGCGGAGATGGTTCCGCAATCTTTCCCTCAGTGCGAGAATTACATATCAAACACTTTCCATTTCGGGCACAAAATCCTGAGCTCCTCCAGAAACTCATATAGTACATGTAATTCGCGGCAGTGAAAGTAACAACAGAATGTATGACTCATTTTTGAAAGAAAGATGGAGCGTCTCCGCCCCAGAATGACCGTTTGTGAGGAATGTAGTACTGAGGCTCAGTGCGAGGAAGCCAGTACTTGTCCTGTGCAGAAGCCAGATTGCACACAAAAGACATCAAGACAAAGAACCGTTGTAGGTGAGACACTCAATCCAATGGTCCCATACTCTCATTCCCCGGTACTTACAAAAGCGCCACCCAATGCTGCCCGCTTTCATGATAGAAATACCGGCACACCATACACCACCGGCGCCGCCCCATTCAAATACTTCAACAAACAAGATTCTCTTGCCTGCGCGACAGCCTCATCCAACGAGACCGGACCCTTCTCAACAGCTTTTGTCTCTTCGGCATCTTTGACTTTGCTCTTACCTCTTTGCTTTGCGCTTTTCCTTTGAGGACTACTTGGTACAGGCGGCATCGCCTTTCCAAGGAGGCCCCATTTCTCCAAGACCGCATTTGAAAACTTATCGATGTCCTTATCTGTGACATCCCAAAGCGTTGCAAGCATAGCTGGGCAGCCAGCATGCATATAATTCATCGGTGTTCCGTATGGTTCAAATTCTCCAGCGTCGGTCAGCGCACCACTACTACAACCCATCAGAAGAGCCACAGCACACTTTCGGAGCTTTTTGATGGTCCGTGATCGTATGTATTGGCCACCGCTGCCGTGACCAAAGTACAATAATATTTCATGATTCTCCAGGCAATCCTTCATCTCGGTTTCCGTTGGCTCTCTTTGAACGATGGTCTTCCACTCAGGAAGCCCCTGCAGTGGCTCCTCGAACCTTGACTGAGTAGCCTTCAGGTCTCCCCCCGGATTGAGGATTGAGGTTCCACTGTTTCGATTGACATATAACTTGCCGGCTTCCGATGATGAATTTTGCCCCCCACTGACTTCCTTTTGTTGCAAGATTCTGTCTCTCAGACATTTGAGCGAGGGTACTCTGGATACGGCTTGGCCGCTCAGGCAAGGGAGCGATTCCCAAGGAAAGCAGTGGAGATGCTTATCCAAGACCAGTATGGTGTGCTGTTCTTCGTTACTTTCGACCTCATCTTTGACTGCTTGATGGTAGTGGCGAAGCGCGTCAATCGTCTCGATGACAATCTAAGTAGCGTCAGCCTACGTATTCGATGCCCTGGCTTTCCGAACTAAAATTACCGAATCAAAGTCTACCTCATCATAAGCATTACGCTCACCGTTAAATTGCATGATATCCACAACGAAATACAATAAGTCCATCAGCGGCTCATCCACATCATCGGACTCGCTCGGGTCGCCAAGACCAACAAAGAGCTGAAGTACACTTTGATCGAGGGTGATGCGGCTGTATTGAGTACCTCTGCCAGATTTCTGACGGGATGGCAGGTGCTTGTCTAGGATATTCTGAAGCGACTGCTGAAAGCGTGCCAAGAGATTTGAATCCTGAATAGCATGAGAGAAGACGCTCTTGAAACCTCCGAACCAGATACTCTCAATGTTGTTTAGCAAGTCTTTCAGCCTAGCGTCAAGTGCAGTCCGAGCTTCCCACCATTGCGTCTTTGCCCCTTTCTGAGACAAATCCTGAGCTCCGTGAGTGGACTGATTAGCGGAGAGTACAATGTCTTGCAATTCAGCTCTTCCCTGGTCGAAGCCAAAAGTTTCTTCATCAGACTCCAAGGGGTTATGCCGAGTCAATGGTAGTCTTAAAATAAAAGGAGGTTGCCCAGCACGGATTTTGCAAATCAACATCTCCTCCCAAGACTCGGTCAAGGTCATGGATATTGTCGTCCAGCTAGAGGGAATGATGTCGATGTACTCGGCTTGAAATGTCGCGAAATCCAGAGCTGTACTCACCCCCATGGTGTGTTGATATTGGAAGGCGTCTTCATCTGGCCATTGATGGGTGATTTTGGTTGAAGACAGCTGTCGTTCGACTTCAATAGTGGCAGACTCTCTCGTCATTGAAAGTATCCTGCCAATCTCTATGCATAGGCATTAGCATCAAATCCTCTGCAAACCTTCGGGAGCTAACGTACCGAGTGCATACACCACGAAAGCAGGAGAGACCGCAGTCTTTGAAGCAGACGAGGAGGTAGCGGACAGCAGCAACAAGATCTTTCCTAGCGCATCTGTGATCTTGTGCAGTGTCTCCGTCGAGGACACCTTCCTCGCCAGCTTGACTATTTCGGTCAATTCATTTCGTGCGAGATGGAGAACATCGGTTTCAGTTTTACACAGAGACGGGCTTCTAGGTCTTCTCTTACTTGCTGGTGTCCTGCCGCGCTGAGTCTTCACAGGGGCGGCACTCAAGGTCTTCATGGGAGCTTGAGACGGAACTTGCTGCTGTTTACGATCACCACCAACCCTGATCGAAGGATGAGAGATAGTGGACTCAGGTATGACGCAGAAGACGGGATCAGCGACAAGCTGTTCCAATTTCTGGCTGTACCGTAACCGAGACGAGAGCAACGCTTGGGAAACGATCCCGCGCTCATCACTTGGATTAGATGGGGACTCATCCAGGAGAAGACTAGCTGATTCTAGATCTCCTTTTTCCAAGGCCGTCGATGTCCGTCCCAACAGAACTTCACCCTTGATACGCTGTAACGCAATGACCTCAACGGTGGGGATCTCCTCCACTGAAGAGACTGTGACGACTTCATGTACGGCTGGCTTCTTCATCGAGTTCTTCCTCATAGCGGTGGTTCGCGGTTTGGTTTTAGGCTTCGAGGCTATTTTGGTCTCTTTGAGGGTCAGCGTACTCAGTTGAAGATCGAGGTCCTCCAATGTCGTTTGCTTATGAATTAGGGTATCCACAAAACCCTTCTGCATCAACTTTTCAAGAGTCGTCTCGGCTGCATCTAGTGCTGCATGCCCGGCTTGCCATTGTTTCTGCCTCGTATAATGGCTAGCGAAGGATAGTTGCAAGGAGGCATAAACACAACCACGTGGAATCCCAGAAAGTAGGCTTTCTGCTTGTTGCAATAATTGCAATCCTTCCTTTACTTCACCACCGCGGACTATATACTGCCCCAATAGCGCCGAATGTTGGCCGATAAGCGCACGAGCATGAACTGTGTTGGCAATCCTCTGAGCCTGGTCGAGAGAGTAACGAGCTTCTGGGAGCAGTCCATGATGGGCAAAGAGAGAAGACAGCTGGATGGAACCTCTAGATAGCCTAGGAACAATACTCCAGAACGCAGCTCCACACGATGACTGTGGCGAGTGCGGCTCTGTCATGGCTTCGACCGTCGCACATTCAGAAATCGCGACTTCCGACAAGCAGTCCACTGTCGAGTCATACCCAACCTCTGTTCTAGGTGCACGCGCTGTCACGGGTTTACTTTGTTTTTTACGCTCCATTATGGCCCACGCTTTCTGATAGCTCTTCACACAGAGCCGCGCGAGGTAGAGTGCTTTTGCCGAATGGCCTTCTGTAGCTGCTAATAACGAGAGGAGATAGGCCGCGTCTCCCATCATTTGGAAGCGTTCACTTTGATCTTTGGATCGCAGTCTCTGGTTGTCAACGCTGGTAACATCTTCCTGGAATAATTTTCGGGCTTTGTCCAAATGATCACGACTGCTCGAGGTTAGCATGTCTAACATATGATGAAGCTACTCTGCGAGTCCTCACCACCGCTTCAGACCCCCATTGGTGTGAGCAACCTCCGCTTGAACAAGGTGGAATCGCAGCGATAGTTTCGCCGGAACATTTGAGGTTGCCAGGTATCTTTCGGCTTTAAGAAGGACGACGCCAGCGGCCCCAGAATAACCTACCCTCGAGTATTGTAACCCTAGTTCAGTGAGCTTAGAGACTAGATTCAAGCACTGCATTGACGCCGAAGCTTCGTGAACAGTCACTAGAACATGAAGGACTGAGACCCTGGTCAATTCTAGGCCCTTCATCTCCAGATAGTCTGCTAAATGTTCGAGCTGCGAGAGCCAGTCAGAAATGTCATACACCTGCAATTTTAGGAAACTCCAGGCTGGATGTTCATGCAGCAATCTTGCCCAACTAGCCATCAATGCCTCTACTTTCTCCACCTCAAGAGTCCCATTGTTCAAACTGATGAGAACATCCCGGCATTCGGTGAGATGCGGTAGGTACCTGAGGAGGTGCACATCTTGATGAGGCTCCGCTAAAACAGCCGGAGGCTCTCGAAGCATTTGCTCGCGATTTGCGTCATCCAATGCATGCGGATTGACTGAAAGGACAGCGAGCAAGCGCACAATTACGCGAAAGCGCCGCACTGGGTATACTTTCTCTGTATACAGACCGAGTATAGTCTGAGCTAATGCTGTCAAAACCTGTGAGATCGCGGGTGCGGAGCCCTGATCTTGAAAGATATACAATAGAGAAATCAGTTGCTGCTCCAACAGTACGCCACGCTCGCCATCACAGAGCTTGCTATCATCGTAAAATGCGTCCACAGAGCATACTTGTTCATTCGCCTTGAGTGCAGCTTTAGGATAAGCAACTAAACTTTGCAAGAGTGGAGCTAGCGCGCCATTGTCTTCGAGTGCATTTGGCATCGACCGAATATTCGCTGCTTCCGCGGCCGTTGAAAGAAGTTCATCATCAATGTGTGTGTGTATAACTTCTCGATATATCTCTATCGCCTTCTTATAATCTCGCACGTTCTCGCAGAGCTGGGCGTACTTTTCGAGCTTTTTTGATAGACAGCCAGCAGTCCTCTCGAAGGGCGATCCGTTGCGTATGATGTCGATCGACATTCGAAGACAATCACGCAAGCTTCCAATGTCTGCGGATACCTGCTTCAGGTGCAGATAGCGATACCAATAAGCATTAGATATCGATACGGAATGATGTGAAGACTGTTGCTTGGCTTCTTCCGAAGCTTTCTTCTCACCAAAATGTGGTCCCTCGAGGATCAAAGCGAGTCTCCAGCAATCCCGCAATCCTTTCTCTAGCGTCGACCATCGACTTACAGTGTCCCTGGCAGAGAGACTTGCCACGGCCACAATGGAGTCTATTACGGGATATGCGACATGGGCCGCCGACCCACGCCGCTGCTCACGTCGTGCCGTCGTCTTTTCGTCCTCCTTTTGACTTGGACCATTACCTAGATATCGAAGCAGAAACTTGACACAGAGTAACACGATCTCCGAGCACGTGTCCACAATCGATGGAGTGTGCACTTTATCGGTATTGTGTTGTTTATGGGCGTCCTGTATTACGGAAAAGGTTGTTTTTCGTAGATTGGCAATGATAGTCAGGAGCACATCCAATTCCGCAGACTCCCCCTGCAAGTCGCCGGCCAAGCTACTAGAGGCTGCCTGTAGAGATTCCAAGAGATGCTCGCTCGACCCAGCACCTAAGCCGCGGATCATAAGACTTGCTAGTCGGCAATCCAGGATGCACAGCTGGGTCCGCGAGACTCCACATCCTCGTGCGCTGTTTCTAGACTTTTTGACCCATCGACTGGCTTCAACATACTGGGAGCTTTCTTGCGCCATGTCGGCAAGCACTTGGTATACTCCAAGCAGCATCTCTTCTTTAAACCCTGTAGTTGTCTGAGATATACCTGCGATGATTTCGAACGCGCTCAACCCAAGTTTGTACTTTTCTTGTCCATCCATCTTTGATCGACGATGGAAAGTAGCCATGCATCGAGCAAAAGGATTGATCATCTCAGTGGCTATGTTTGTCTGATGACCAGATATCTTCCACCACACTGAGCGTATTCGAAACGCTAAGAATTGGTATTCGAAAGCTATGTGTGGAGCCAGATTATTGCTGGACTTTGAGAGCTTGTAGTCCTCTGTAGCGGATGGGCTCGGACACAATGTTATCAAAGACTGCGCAAGGGTTTCCAATTGATGAGCAGCCTTATCCCGAGAGTCAGGTGACTTTGACATGATTTGCTGCTGGATCAAATTTGCGGGCGAATGCATTACTTCCAATCGTAGATGCTGAAGTGCAGCTTCAGTCAGAGAGGCTTCTCGCTTTAGTGCAAGCATCTTGAGGGCCTGCATTTGTGTTGTGATGACCAGTGCCAGCAACGGTCCCTGGGCTTTGATCGTACTGAATTTAAGCAGCTCCACCAAAGTCTCGGTCTTAGGTCCTACTCCATCTTCTCTGGCAGACGGGAACATATGCTTCGTAGGTTTCTGCTGACCTGTAGAACCCGTGGGAGCCTCAAGGCGTCTCTTGAGAATACAAAGTTCCTTTATAGCTAGATCGTCAAAGCCTAGAGTGATCAATCTCCCAATCAAAGCCGACATGCCTGACTCCAGCTGCAGATGAGGCATTGGCGGAGAGGCGTTCCGACCCTGAATAGACCGAAGATAAGCAAATGCGATGCGGCTACATTCTGCCTGAGCCCTAATGCACACAAGCCTTCCGTCATTGAAGATTGTAGAGGAGGATCGTCGTAGATGGCCCTTTTCCCGGGGGATGTTCGCAATTCGATTGACAGACACCGGCTGCAAAGGCGTCTGGCTCCGTGACTCAACTCCATTACTGAAAGAAGCATTCGACGAGGTCCTCCGAAGCGGTTCCCTTCTCTTCTGTGATGGTGGCTTCCTTAGAGCCTCTGAAAGTGCTTTCAACGTCGCGTTGACAACCTCTGTAGCCAGAGTAGTTCTATCCTGGGTTTGAACTTGAGCGTCTACTTCTCCACATATCTCTAGTACGTCGATCACAGGCTGTTTCCTAGCTCTTAAGCCTGCTGAACCAGTTGGTCGGACCGAGCTCCCTTTTGTTTTTGGCGCTGAGGCTTTTGCAGCAGGCTTATTTGTTTGTGTCACTGCATCCTCTCTTGGAATAAGAAAGGAGCGCAGGGACTCCACGGTAGCTGAGGTACATGATGTTGTGGAAGCTACTGCACGCTGGAGATTGGCTGCCCGTGCTGGCAGCTCCTTTCTGGTCATCGTAAAATAGCGGCTACGGATATGATCGAACAACAGAAGGACCAGAACGCCAGACCCATCTCCACGTCATATATTAGTCGTAACAATGTTGAAGATTCATGTCCACAGTTCCAGTAGTCGGAGTAAACATTGTATGCGCGAAGTCACGTGCGTGCGGAAAGCTTCCGCGCTTAAGGATCTTTGGGAGAACGACGACCCTGACTCGCCTGATAACGTGCAAGTTGAAGCATCATCCAGCTTTACAGTGTCTATGTCTTCAGTATGCTGGCGTATAAGCACATGCAGTCTTTCTCAGGCTCTTTTGACGCCTTCTTCGCAGTCCAGGCTACCCCTGCTCTTGACCTTCCCCCGTTACCAACGTTATGCTACCTCTACAGACACTCTTCCCCGTGTTGCTCAACCCTCGATATG
>JAABUW010009797.1_pt1 | contig 10828 bp, 12 predicted proteins | sample 5560081 | NCBI WGS metagenome assembly JAABUW01 (sample SAMN10711882, study PRJNA513363) | rock metagenome | isolation source: Antarctica rocks | place: Antarctica: Victoria Land, Knobhead sud | reverse complement strand
CCCAGCCACGGTATTCCCATCCGCCTCTCCAAGCACATCCCTCTCCCTCCTCCGCAGACTCCCAAACACCGCATCCTCCGCTTTCTCCTGCTCCATCTTCGCTTTCTCCTTCTCACCTCCTGGCTCGGCAGTCTTGCTACGACTTCTGCTCATCGTACTCCTGTTTCTTCTCGTCGAGCGGCCGAACGGTCCTTTCTCGACAGGCTCGCTGTGGGTGGGGGCGTTTGAGGCATTTGGGTCGAGCGAGTAGGCCCAGGGCAGTTTGCGGCCTTGAGCATGCCACGGATACCGCGGGACCAGGGGGAGTGGTTGTTTTGCTGTGTCTGTGCCATGATGGCTGATACTTTTGTTGAGTTGACAGTGTTTGGTCGTGTTTGTAGGGTTGTTATTGGCAGAATCGTGCGTGGTATGTGGTGAGTTGTTTGTACATTCAAGAGAAGGAGTGTCGTGAAGATATATGTGTGCAAGTGCGAAGTCACCCAACAATTGGCCGTCCAACAATAAGAACCAGAATAGAAGTTCACCGTCGCGACTTCACCTGCACGTGAACAAAAGTCCATTTAAGCTTTGAAGGTTGGCGGGGAGCACGTGCACGCGGCGCCGTTTTCGCGTGGCAGCTCACCCTAACCCTAGCAGAATGCTCTAATTCACTCTCACATGCTGCTGATGGCCTCGCTTTACTCTGTGGTGAAAGTTGGAACCTCTCTGGTGCCTCCCGCGTGATGAAAAGCTGGCATGGAATGGTTGACGATACACTCAATGTATCTGGTACGACCAAGAGCGACACTCTGACCCGGAACATTAGCACTAACGGCAACGTGCCCACAACGCGCTGATCGACGATCATCAACGGACATGGCACTCCTTCCTGAGGAGCTGCTTCAGCTGGTCTGTTCACAGCTTCGCCCCACTGCAAAAGTCTTCGAGGACGACCGCATCAAACGAAACACTCTACTGTCCATGGCACTGGCAAGCAAGGCATGCTATCGTGTCGCCCGGCCGGTTCTATTCCATTCACTGGACTTCCGCAGTCACGGCCTTGGCGGTTTGCAGCCTCTTCTTCGCGTCCTTCTCACAACAACGGGGACATGTGATCTCGTCAAAGAAATACACGCTTACTGCTGGGAAACGGAGTTTGAGCGGACTTCGCATGGGTTACGTGGTGAAGGGGTACGTGGTGAAAGGTAGCATTAGGGACATCTAGACGTTTCTCCAGCTTTCCAAGGGCTCGGCCTTCCTTCGCACATGGCAGACGGGTTGCGACGTGACGCCAGCGAGGGCTTAGAGGACGCTTTTCTGGCGCTGTTGCTGCTTATGTGTCGAAAGCTACAAAGGATCCACTTGCAGACACCTGTTGAGTTTACACTCACTCAAGTCTCCGCTGTCATCGACTGGGCTGTTGAGGACCCCGATAGTCAAGCCTCCATCGTGCGACCACGACCACTGCAGCGTGTGCACGAGATTGCAGTCGAGCGGTGGGACACAGAAGGCACGACCCGTATGGCACAAATTGCCGCGGTCCTGCAACTTCCGGCGTTGGCGACTCTGAGAGGTACGAACCTGGAAATCGACGATCCTCCGAGTCCTAGCTCTCTTGTCCCATCGACATTGAAGTGGTTGCACCTCGAGTTCTCCCTCTTGAGTGCGGCTGGAGTGGATTGGCTGCTTGCTCGCTGCCCTTCCTTGGAAAAGCTGTACGTGCATTGGGGTGGTCCTATCGTGGGGGTGTGCAGTATCGAATACGACAAGATATCTGCCGCAATTGATCGCAGAGGCCGCAATCTCCAATTTCTGAGGTTGGATCCGGCGTATACCGATCCCACGGATGTTGGACCTCTTCCAATTGGCAGCCTACAACAAGTAGCGTCGCTTCGGACACTGACACTGCCAGGTGACGCTCTTTTCGGAGATCAGGCGGACACAGAAGACGAACACTCCACGCTTTTGACTGATCTGCTTCCATTCTCACTGGAGACATTACGGATAACGCAAGCAGATGACGACGACGCTGAGTATCACGATGAGCTGTTGTGGTCAGTGGTGACGGACGAGCGTTTTGCGGCTCTCAAGACCATAAGGATCAACCGCAGCGAAGCATTTTCAGAAGACTTCAGTGGCTCAGCATGGGACGACAGCGGGAGTAACAGATTCTGGGTCGTTCTGAAGCGCCAGTAAACGCTGCTGTATAGAATCGCTGCGGGAGCACAGAATCCCTCGATAGTCTCTGGCCTACCGGATTTAGGGTATCGAACCTTAGAATTGGCAGGATACTTCCATCCATTTGCACATGCTGTCGACTGCCGATGATGTGACACAGGTTAGCCCATCAAGCCGCTGATCAGTGCCTCACGGCGTATTTCTCAGGTATACGCGTACTTCTGAGCGTGATTCTCTTCGGAGCCATCTCCATCCTTTCGAACGCGGAATACATCTCTGCTTCCTTTTTGACAGTATTGCGTATGGGACACTTCATCCCAAGCCTTCCATGCGTCGCATGGGTCAAACTCTTGATAATCACGCACATTGTCAAGACTTATGCAGTTCCGCAACAGAGATCGTTGCACAATTGGTGAAGTGGAGCATTCCTGGGGTATCCTAGACCTAAATTCTTCCGTCCGGTTCCCCGTTCCCAGTTCACGCTGAAAGACACATGATAGTAGGTCTACTTCGCACATCTTCGCCATTTCCAGACATTTTGTGGCCGTCATGCTGCCACTGCCGCCGTCGCCGCCGCCTCCTGCTACCGAGGCCGATGAAACTGCGGTCTCGCAAGCATACAATAGCACTCTCGAGGAAAGAAAACGTAGCTAAGAGCTGGCAAAGTACGTATATGTTGACCTCGAAGTCAGACTTTACCCACTGCTCACAAGTCAGATATTTCTCAGCATCTTCGATTGTACCTGCGGTCCAGCAACCGCTGCTGGAAACTCCTCGTGCTCCGCCCGTGAGTTGGGATCAAGCAAACCTCGTGCCACCTACTGATACTAACGTGGTCCCGTAGAACAGCACCTTGGTAGCTCTGGCTCAGCTTGGCTGCTTTCGACTTGGTACGAATAGAGCCTTCATATCGCTGATTGATCGCTCTCATCAGTACATCATCGGTCGGTTCCTGTCACTCCTGTAGCTAACTCTTCTCGCGGCCTACTAAACATGGGATAGGCGAAGCAACTCGCGGGACGTCCTTACTGCAGCCGGGGCTCCAAATTTCTCCCGTCGGTGATCCTAACGATGGAATGTACCTTGGGTTCCGAGCTCTTGAGCTTAGCTTTGGCGTCTGCCCTCAGACTATGCAAGTATTCACGACCAACGACAGTCGCATCGATTCACCGAACATCTCAGCAGATCGATCGCGGTACGTCATTCGTGACTTCTGCGCTGATCCACACTTTCGAACTAGGCCATACGTGACTGGATTCCCACACATGTGAGTTGAAACGAAAGGACTGCGATCTACTTACCAAAAGAGATTACTGAATCTGTGTCGCTCGCTTCCAGGAGGAGTTATGCCGAAGTACCGTTGACTTCGGACACCGGCTATGTAATAGGATCCTATTGCGTCGTTGACACGGTCCCTCGGGAATACGACAACGACGAGATCGCCATTTTGAACGAGGTCTCAGCCTGCATCATGAGCCATCTTGATCTGCTCAAAACCAAACTGGAATTCCAGCGAGTGGAAGGTCTGGTACGTGGTATTGGATCATACGCGGCCGGATATTCAGGCTTCCAAGAGCAACAGACGAAGTCTTTGCCGAGCAGAGTTCTCGAATCAGCGCCCACTTCTTCCCTACATGAGGCAGGTCTTTCGCGACCGAAGATCACTCGTGCAAACACATCACCGGCAGAATCGTCGTGCTCTCCGCTGTTCAGCACGAAGAGTCCGAGCCCAGCAGCAACGCCAGCGGATGTCGAGTCGGCGGACGAGTCGTTCGACGGGGGAGCCTTTCCTTTTGGAGGTGCTTCTCCAAAGGCCGGTGTCCGTGTGGACGGCAACATCCGCGTTTCCGAAGATGTGCGAACCACGTTTACAAGGGCTAGCAATGTCATCAGACAATCAATGGATATGCAACAGGTCACTTTTCTCGTACGTACACGAGCGTTTGGGGCTTCGATGACTAAGCTAATGTGTAGTATTAGGATGCACGACACTTGAACCGCTCCCAGAATCCCGGCAGATCGACTTCGACGGCTGAACCAATACGGACGCCTCCAGCTGCCGCAGAACACGATAGCTCCAGATGTATAACGCTGGAGTACCAGATACAAGCCGAAGGTGGGCGAGACGCGGAATCAGGGACGGCCGTGTTCAACATCAGCGAAGCCTTGCTCCGAAGACTGCTCAAGAGATATCCTTTCGGGCATATATTCTCGTACGACGATCTGGGAATTGTGCCACAACCATACCGAGGCAACTATCAAGACCGAATGCATCCTAGTCGTCCCGACTTTGATCAACAGTCCCTGCTAGAACTCGATACAGAAGAAGCTGACGCTGCCATACTTTTTGAAGCTGTCAAGCACGCACGATCCATCATATTCCTGCCGCTTTGGGATTTTGGCAAGGAGACATGGTTTGCAGCCGCTGTTGGCTGGACCATAAACCCCACACGAATTTTGGACGTCGGCGATCTGAACTACCTGTCAGCATTCGGTAACTCGATCATGGCCGAGATCGCCCGACTGGAGGCTTCAGCTCTCTCACGTGCCAAATCCGACTTCATATCTTCGGTCTCGCATGAGTTGAGATCACCTCTCCATGGCATTCTTGCAGGCACCGAGCTTTTGAGAAGCTCAGACACATCGAGGGCAGACGAGTCGATGCTCGACACCATTGCTTCGTGTGGGAACATGCTCCTGGACACTATCGATCATCTACTGGACTTTGCTAAGTGAGTTGCAGCTCGGAGAAGACCTTTTGGGCGGTGAGAGCTAACAATTCGCAGGATAAACAGTCTCACTGGTAGACAAAGGATGAGCAGTCTCAGTGATCCTGCGCATCCTTCGGATACTACTCTGATTAGACTGGCTGTTATCGATCTTGCTGAGTTGGTCCAGGATGTCGTCGAAGGCGTGCATCTGGGTTCCTCGCGAGCGACGCAGAAGCATGGTGGAGACGGGGACAATGTCGGTACTTCAAGCAACACCCACAACACCGCGACAAGGAGTAGCTCCGGATCTGGTAACACGATCGTGCTCATAGAAATCGAGCCTGGAATCAACTGGTTCCTTGAAACCGAGGTTGGAGCTTGGAAGAGGATTGTCATGAATCTATTTGGAAACGCCATGAAGTACACCAGTCGTGGACGAATCGAGGTTGTGCTCCGCCTGGCTGATCAGCAGAATAGCTCGACCGAATCTAGAAGCATCTGCCTTCAGATCAATGACACTGGGCGAGGAATGAGCATCGATTACCTTAAGAACCGTATCTTTACGCCTTTCGCCCAAGAGAATGACCTCTCTGTTGGTACGGGACTGGGCTTGAGCATAGTCCACCACCTAGTTAACAGTCTCGGAGGTTACATTGACGTCCAGAGCGAGGTGGGCAAGGGTACCAAAGTTACCGTTACGGTACCTATCGGAGACAAAGTCCGGATTGTGTCTGCTGAGCGCCAACTCAGTGAACTTTCATTGAACAAACCTTCGCTCGACCTAACCAGTCAACTCAAAGGACGCACTCTCTACTTACCACAGCCCAAACTCGAGGTCTCGAACTCTTCACCTCCGCTGAACGGGGATACGAATGGCAGCGGCGCGAGCCACAGCTCGGATGTGCAGGATCTATTTGCCCATATCGCCGGTCAGCATCTTGGTATGATTGTTTCCTTCGAATGTGCCCCAGAGACCTTCAATGGCGCACCACACTTCGCACTACAGCAGCGCCAGAACTTGAAATCCGAATGGACGCTAAGATACTCTTCTCCTTTGCGGAAAATCGCATCGTCCGAACCCCTCGAAGAGAATTCGACTGAGCATGTCAGTGAGATCGAGGTTGCCGTAAGTCAGCCTTTCGGTCGCAGAAAGCTGGCGGCGGCTTTCGCCGATGCTATCGCTGGCGAACGAAGGCCGAAGACAACACCCAAAACTGCTGACTCGAAGCGAACAAAGCTAGCCAAGGGCGATGTCGGCACCAATGGCGCGGAAATACCGCCTCTCAGTGTACCTGACTTCGTTACCCAGAAAGACCAGCCTCCGCATCAGCCCGTGCAGCCAGCTGCACAAGGAGAAAATGGCACACGACCCGCTCACCTACTCCTCGTAGACGACAACGACCTCAATCTCCGCGTCCTATCGACATGTGTCAAGCAGATCGGCTGCACGTTCACGCAAGCCATGGACGGACTAGAAGCGGTGGAGGCATACAAGACAACGACTCGACCTTACGATATGTGCTTTATGGATATTTCCATGCCTCTGATGGACGGATGCACAGCAACGCGAGTGATTCGTGCGTATGAGGCTAAAAATGGGCTTCCACGCACATCGATTATCGCGCTCACTGCGCTGGGAGCCGAGGAAGCCAGACAAGAAGCGTTTGCGGCTGGTGTGGACTTGTACATCTCGAAGCCGGTCAAGATGAAGGATGTCAGGGCGCTGGTGGCGAGCAAGACCGTGTAGTGGAGCCTGCTGCGCAACAAGCAGCACATATGAGAACCGGCCGTCTTGCATGTTTTACTCTGGAGCATGGCCTCGCTACCTAATACAGCTGTTCTGTTCAAGCCACACATCACCCAAAACCCACAGCTTGACCTTCGGGCCATTCTTGCCCGTGCAAGGATTCTGGGCGCCGGTCCCGACTCTCGCAGCCTTACCGAGCCGGCCCTGCTCCACGACTCTGCATATGCCATGAGTATGGGAGACGCGGCAGCTCGATGGGCGCAGAACCGTACAAGCACGGCACAAAAGCCAATCAGAATACCAGGAGCTCCATGACCGCATGAACAAGCCCTCGCTCAGGACCAGAACCGGTCAACTAGGTTTGTCAGACTAGGACAGCACGCTCTGACCGAGTAACGATTCACGGGGTGACACAGTAGATCACGTTGGACTTTGGCGGCCAACAAGCAACCACATGTGCACCCATGTCGCTGTAATGTGAATACTCACGACAAGGCTCGACCAGACTTGGTCCCCGATGTGGCGTGCCAAGCCATAGCCTTGCATTGGTCGCGACCAATACATCGCTACGTGGCGTCAAAAATCACTGCATAGTGCTGTTGTGCACCTCGGGTGCTTTGGAAGCGCCATTGAACAGGAAGTAGGGTATGCGAGCCTCTGTCTAAAGGACCACGATATGGCCGCTACTGTGATACTATGGTGCACCTATTTGGGCCTTCTCAGCGCTGCGAACCCGAGGGCCATGAGGATAATCGGTCTGCCAGCCAGCAAGTCAGCATCTTCGTCACGGAGGTTAGTGTCGTGAGGTTCGGCCAGATCATGTCACAACAGACTTGCGTGCCCGTGTGGTCCAGTACCTGGGCTTTCCGGACGGACCTGCATGTGAACGATATTGTGGCTGCATAATATGCTGCTGCATCTACTAGGCTGGACAGGTCCATATGCGGCTCATATGGCGGTAGCGGCCCCGTCTACTCATTTGGCCACGGGAACGAATGCTGTGCACCACAGAGTAGTCTAAGATGCTGGGAGTCTGGACCAGAGCCACCAAAGCCGGACACGGCGACGGCCGTGGCCCTATGTAGCCGGCAAGTCGCACTACTGGAGTATATAAGCGTGTCGCTGCCACGACTCATTTGAAATCCTGCACCGCACATCATTCACGATCAGTCGAGCTCGAATTACTACGGCGTTCTCCTCCTCATTCGCTGTCTACACTTTCGCCGTGTTCAGCAATGCCTGCCGTCACGCCTCGCAACATGTCGACCCGTCTCATGCTCACCGTAGCGGCCGTTGGTATGGTCTCGGCCATGCCGCATCTCGCCGTCCGAGATGCATGCTCTCCTCAGCCAGCCGGTGCTGGTCCAGTTACCTCGCCAGACACGGCAGCTGCGTTCTCGGCCAACAGTATCTACGTCGACACCGCGGTCAGCGCTCCTGTGCCCCAGGGCTACAGCCTGGCCTTCGACGGTTTGACAGGATCTACGCAACAGAATGGCTACATGGGCTCGTAAGAACATGGCTGATGCTGACATTCAGAGAGTCGCCGCAGCTGACATCAGCCAGCTACAACCTGCAAACCTACGACACCATTCAGTGTCAGGAGTTCTGCGACAACGTCCTTGGCTGTAACGCATTCAACATCTTTTACGAACGGGACCCATCGGTGGACCCAGGCACTGGCTGCGACGACCCACCTTCCACGATTAACATCAAATGCATCCTCTGGGGCTCCGCGATCACTGGCGGTACCGCAACGAACCAAGGTGGCTATAGAGATAACTTCCATATCGTTATCGCGGCATCGAACGGCTACGTCAAAGACGCCCCTCTGCGATCTCTCCCGAGCTTCACCAGTCCGGTACAGCTGGGTGGCTCCATCAGTGCACCACTCAACAGTGCCGGCAAGGACACCTACACCGGCTTCGAGTATCACGCCGGAGCCTTCGATCCTTCGCAGTGCGCGGCTGGGTCCCTTGCTCACACGCAGTATGACCACGATCATCCCAATCCCGACGGCACGTACCAGGCGTGCAACTTCGTAAGTCAGACCCTTGTCAAGGCTGCTATTGGAGACTAACGCTTTGTCTCAGTTCAATGCCTACGTGGAGAGTCACAACAATGTTGCTGGTGGAACGTACTGTACCTTTTACACGCAGCCGTGGGACCGCTCCTACGCAACCAATTACGCCTACTACCCGGTAAGTGTTTCTATCCGGCTATCTGTTCTCGAGCCCAGCTGATCCGATTGTTTTTCATTCAGGGCCAATGGCCACAGCAGGGCAGTTACAACTCCATCAGCCAGTCGTATGGCTACGCTCTTACCACGCAGGATCCGGGTGTAGTCAGCTAGACTTGCTTCAACAGAGTGCTACCGTGCTAGGGATGAGGAAGATATGGCTGATCGCGCTAGTCTGACAGGGTACAAAAACAGTGATGCATGCATTTATCATGGTCTGTATGATCTTGATACATCATCAGAACATTGCCACTTGACGTTCCCATCTCAGGACCGAAGCTTCGAGAGCCAGCGCAGCCTGACGATGTCAAGAACCGTTTTCAGGCAAAAAAGCGTTTGCTCAGTCTACACTGCGTACCGTCTGGAAACGCCGTGCACACGCCTCTGCCACTGTCACATTGCAGTCCACCACCATCTGGCACCGGGCCTACGGTAAAGAAGCATGATCAGCGTGCAGTTCTCGGGCGGTAGGTTTGCGGAGACGATTACTCGCCAGGTACTCACAATCTCTGCAGAATGTCCAAGCCGAGCCACCAAAGCCCACGGTGTCAAGGGTACAGCTCAACTGCGGAACACGGTCAGTACCATAGAAGGGGAGGGGTTGTGGTCCGAGTGCTTACGAGGGCCTGTTTGGCTTGTTAGCTTCTTGTGTCTTACATTCTGGATATGGAAAGAGTTAGAAGGAGACGAGGTGACGTACGCCACCATTGCATTCACATATGCCTTGGTCTAGCTGGTCGCAGTTGTCGCCTCGGTTGGCGCAGCCTGGGACTTGTGCTGCTACGTGAGCCGAGAGCGCAAGCGCAAGGACGGGGATGGAGATGAACTTCAGTGTTGTTTTGCTTCGCTTCTGTATGATAGGCTTGAGCGGTGGTTGGTGGGTCTGAGCAGTGATGGCGAAGATGGCAGATTGAAGACTAGAAAGCAAGTCGGATACTTATACCTGCCCATGGACGGTACGGTGGTACTGTGAGAGGACGGGCTGCGTACGAGGTCGATGTGGTTCACCTTGCATGGCATATTAGGGATGCACAATGTCACGCGTGCTACACATATCGATCTTCAATGCGTATATAGATCGACTGAAGGACGGCTGGTGAGGTTGCATCAATATCCATTGGGCTTGGCCTCTGCAGATCGATTGAGCATTGATTGGATGTCTATGGAGTACTCCAAATGACCAGCTTCGTACCCCGGATTCTTTCAAAGGTTGTGACCACAGCCAGGGTTCACGATGCAGCCAAGAGCAAGTGGAGGTTCGTGGCCTGCCGTAACAGCCGTGGAGGGTACTGCAACAACATCGTTACTGCTCCTGCGGTCTCACGGTTGAGGGCCGGGTTCGCGAGCGTACCGTCTTTTCAACGGCAAGTCTTGTTGATGAGGAAAACTCTCTGTGCCCGAACCATGACCAGACTCCGAGATGTGTGGCGCCAGCATCGGCTCCGCATCCCCACGATATCTTCAACGTCGACCAACTGGCTTCGAATAGGACACTCCGAGGATTCCAGTTCCCATCTCCCGTCCCAAGGCCGCCTAACTCGGTATAGATCTTCCTCTAAGCAAGGTAGCTCTTCTGAACTCGAAGACAATGTTCGCCCACATACCCGTGATGATCACTGTTCATCACAATGGAGCCCACGTGCTAAGGTTTAGTCTGAAGAGTGGTGGCTACCAGCGCGGGCAGAGCTACCTGTGCATGTAGCTATACACCGGTGTGTTGGGAAGAAGGATCAAGGGGACGAGGGTGTGAACGGGTGTCGGGAGATGATCAACCAGCAGAAGTATGTACCACGACTGCTGCTGCGACTCTATCGTTCGCCTCTGAGCTTATCATACCTCAACACCGCCCCCATTAACACATTCGCACCATCCCCACACTGCTCCGGGCTCGAGTACTCCGCCGGATTATGGCTCACACCGTCTCTGCACGGAACAAAGATCATACTTGTCGGGCAGTGCTTGTTCGTGTACACC
>JAABUW010009796.1_pt1 | contig 10829 bp, 5 predicted proteins | sample 5560081 | NCBI WGS metagenome assembly JAABUW01 (sample SAMN10711882, study PRJNA513363) | rock metagenome | isolation source: Antarctica rocks | place: Antarctica: Victoria Land, Knobhead sud | reverse complement strand
CTTGAAGACTATAATTACCATAAAACGGATCACGCGAGCTTACAACGTGATATGGACAGAGGTCCTCAACGTTCCCTGTCTCGCAGTACGTCTTCCAAGCATCGTCATGGTCTTCTCGGCGGCCACCCGCAGCATCTTTCCTCTTCTGTTGCTGAGTAGCTCTTTGGGCCAACCAGCCAGCTAGATTCGACGTCATTGAGGTGATCTTGGGTCAAGAGAAGAAAAAGGAGACTGTATGGCAACGTGGAAAGCAGGCTTCCTGTAGACAAAGCTGGGGTGGCGTTGCTTTGTGTGACACACATCACATAGCCATCACAAAGCGTCAAGACGATGATGACGGGATTCCTCTTCACGTCTACACTCCCCCCCGACTCGCTTGCAATCCGTCCTGTGCGAGCGTGAATCCTCGAGTCATGGTGTAATTGCCAAAAACCAAGTCCTCATAGACTCATCTAGTATTCCTGAATATCAGTAGTCTTTGCAGCATGCAACGCTCGGAGCCGCGCTTGGGTTATCGCACATCGAAGGCCTTGTGCCCCAAGCATTTCTATGAGAGGTGCTTGAGGTCATGAGACGTGTGAGGCCCTAAGTCCCTTCAATTGGTGACAATTCACATTAATTTGGCTTGCCCTTCGTGTGACTTGGTCCTCACTTTGGGCGCTTAGGTGTCATGCTCGATAAGGGATAGAGAAATTGCTAAAGATCATTGTTTTCTGATACAAGCTGCGGAAAGATCGCACTTCTGGAACATCCGAATTCGAAACGTAACGAATGAGAATGGTATAATGTTGTTCTTGGAACGATTCGCCAGATAGAAATCCAATACCTACCGCACTCACTGTGTCATTTTTGTAGTATTGAAGCTGGGTTCAAAGCTATTTCAGCAAAGAGCTGAAGAAGATCTGTGCTCTATAAGCTTATCACTTACCCTGAGAGGTTTCACATGTACCTACACATAGAGAAGTCAGCGAGGTCAGATCGATAATATTGTAGCCAATCCCTTAATGTGAAAGGCGCTTATCGCGTCTATCGGATAAACCACGGCGTTTCTTAACATATAAAATTATCTCGCAGCGTGACCTTTCCACATTTGAACTTTACTTCATATACTAACTGATCCAGTAGTATACTATATCAGCTCAAAAAAATGCATCTGCAACATGGCGTCTTATACAGCACCCAAGGCTGCAAGGTACTTGATTGCGAAACCAAGTACAACAAGGCAGACAACAGCAGGCTAACCATTCCTCTAGGCATCACCGGCCTCCAGTATATATCCAATATTTGATACGAAAGAGGCATACTTACAACGCGACGCAACATCACAAAAATTCGTGCATTTAGTCGATTTTCTCCCCCTTCTCAATATTGTGTTCCAGGTCGATGGAGAGAACGCCGATACGATCATTGTTTTGGTTTGATAGGTTGGATACCTTGTTCATTGTGCTGCGGAAAGTCGCGAGCTGACATGCTACCGGCGCGTGTAGATGATTTCTCCATTGGGGTCAGACTATGGGTGTTGTCAGGCGAGGTTTGGCCGGAAATTTTCCTTGTCCCGTCGGCCCACCATTACTGCGGGGCATCAAAACACCCACCGGATTGCTTGATAGATCATTGCACGAAGCTTTCGACAATTTGTTCCACCGAACTAGGGGTTTCCTGTATGCACTGTAAGTGAGTGCCTTCGCCAGTGGTTCTGCGAGGGATGTGTTCGACATGCAGACCGAAGCATGCTAATTACCAACACAGAGCACATTTACCAACTTCACAAATCCTCGGGCATGGCTCCCGTGTCAACTTTTACCCTTGCTCCTGAAATCCAATTGTTGATATGCGACTACCTCTCAATCGACTCTCTGTCCAAAGTCGCCCTCACCTGCAAGGCTCAGAAAGATATAATCGACAGCTACAAAGCCTCGTACAATGCTAAGATATCTACCCACCACGCAGTCGAGCTATCCTTCTTCGACTCCCGTCTTATCAGCGGTTGGCTGTGCCCCTCTAAAGCTCGCCTGATGTGTTTGAAAGATCGGGTCAAGAGAGATTTGCTGGTCTTCCACCATGACGAACGTTTTGGCTTAAGACCAGATATCTCGTGGTCTGGGCCCGCACTACGCAACCGACAAGAAGAATATACCAACGAATCTCTTTGGTACCATGATTTCCTCGAAGGCTTCAGCAAGCGGCACAAGTCTTACGCGAAGTGGCTTGCAATGATGTCACATGCCAAAAACCCGAGCGTTCAGTGGGACTTGGACTCATTGTACGAAGCATTGCTGTTGTGGACGACGACAGACTGGCCAGGTGTGGCAAATGTGATGGTCAAGGTGGTAGCCCAAAGCGGGCAAGAAGACAGCGGTGCCGACAGATCATTGGCTGAATTACCACTTACTCTCCAGCATTGGCTCGATAAGGCCATTTAATGTACTTCGGATGAATTGCAGCAAGGTCTAGGGATGGGGGAAAGCGAGAATGAGACATGGCTGGGAAGGCGGCGTGCGTGTACCTGGTGTTATTCCTACAAGACAGGGACGGGGAGATTGAAGACAGTGCCTTTCTGTCATCGGGGATAATTGCTGCATGTTCACAGACTTTGACGATGGCAGTGGCGCATGTATGGCCAAGTAATCGTTCGTATCGGCCAAAACCCAGCTCGTCCTTCAGTATTGTTGCAATTTCGAGTTTTAATGCGATTGACTTGACAATGGATGGTCTAATACCGTAGTTCCAAAGCTGATCAAGGACGCGGGTAGCTTGACGAGGAAGCTATCCATGGCCGAAGCGCTTCGAAAGATTACTGACCATTATTTACTCAGCGTCTGCGCCGATCGATTCGCCGTATCAGTTAACTGCAGACTTTTTATGACGCAGGTATTGAACATGATTAGATTATTGGTTTCAATCTCTTAAGCCATACAGAACTGACATCTCCCACCCATCTTTGTCGAGCCATCCACCTCAACAACCTCACTCTCCACACCATCAAGAACAACCCCCCAAGGTTACCACTCTCATAGCAGCTCGTCTAGAATATCCCCTCCTTCCGCTCGCTCTTCGATCGTCTCCCCGTATATAACGCGATAGAGTCCTTGATGGCGGAGATAGGTTTGCTGAGAGGCAGGCAGCATCAGCAATCTGGCGAGTTCATAGCTTGACTCGTGCACTGCGCTATCACCCCCTTCGAGATTTTGTCCCAGTTTTCCCAACAATCCGTTGAAGCGTATGGGGACTCCGATTTTCTCCAGCTGTGTATTACTCACTGTGGCGGCGAAGCTTTCCAGCTCTTGTACACTGTGGCTCTTTTTGGTATTCGCCAGCTCAGGCTTGCCCATCTTCTCAGCGCAGTACTTCGCGGGGTCGATAGCGAGATTCGCTAGCAGGAGGTTTCATTCTCGCCTTGATGATCAGGTTCAGCTGTACCTAGAACGCTTTAGTAACGATCCAAGTATGAGAGCCATGCCCGTACCATCATCGTGCTGTTCTCATGCAGCGAGTCTCCTATCTGGTGTCTCAGGTTCCCCATCTCCCTCCCATGACTATCCGCCTTCTGTTTCAGTTTCTAGCTGTTGTTAGCCGGCCCCTGAAGAGAACAGAAATCTACTAACGTCGATTCATGTAATGAAATCGCGGTCAAGTACCACGTTGAGTCCCTCGATGGGTTTCGGCACCCCCAGACGCTACGCTGTGCCAGTAGTCTGGGGTTGTATGATCGACAGCTGCTGTGGGTGGTTCGAGCCGAAGTCTTCTTGCTGATTTGGTGGAGAACTGGAGGGGTGTTCGGCGCTTCGAGTGACTTAAGATGTCAGAAATCGTGAGATGGGATTTCGGTGACACGTTGAATCATTGACTGCCTGATTTCGGAGGAGTGAGTTGGGTCCGCATGTCTGACATAATGGTTATTTGGGGTGGATTGATGAACAAGTGTGGGTTGGCAAGCATTGAACTATGGCACTGTGCTGGGAAGTAATATATAATAGACGAAGAGCCTTTCAATAGAGATTGAATCAAGAGAACGGAAGGGGGAAATTTTACCGGAGAGTAAATAGATGTTTGGTAGCAAGTGGTGTTGGTCGCACCTTCCTATTGTTTTGAAGAGAATTTTCAACGGAACTTGCCTTTACGAGTCATTTTTCCAGCAATCTGACATACTCAACTCCTGCAGGTAAGGCATAACTCGCCATTAGCAACAAAAATCTGGAGTAAAAATTATTTCTCTAGTATCAATTGTAATTTCAAATGATATGACAGTCTAAGTATTGAGAATTGCGAGAAGATATACCCTTTTCTGATCAGATGGTGCGGGTGGGGTGTGAGCAAAGCAAGTAACATGGTGTGAGCGGAGTGGCTATCTTAATCTATTAGCAACAACCTACTCTGTCTGCTCGATGTGTTCAACAGGCTATCTTAAGAGGAGATACACGGAGTCATTAGAATCAAAGTATTTCAAGGTCAGAGGAACAAACGGCTATGGTTATTTATCAACCCCATAATTAACGACGTGCCTCCATTGGTGACCGATCTATGCAATCAGAAGTAAGAACGACGAAGAATATATGACTTCAGATCCGAGCTTAAAGGCGACAAGTTATCAGCCGTCTTCATCAGAACAAGACTACGTGAGCTGCGGGTTCGCATTTGCTTCCCAGGAGCGACAAAGCCAATAACTCATGACACAAGCGCCATAGTAACAACTGACGCCAGAGATGTCGGATCACATCAAGCCTGATCCTGATACTAGTTTCCAAAGTCTGTGACACAATTGTCCTTTCAGTAGACGAGATAAAAGCAGACAGTAATGATGATTGGGCCTTTTGGAGTATTGGGATAGAGTTCTATCGGAAAGGCTCTCTCTACGTACTTAGACTGACCGCGTCGGGTCGGGTTATCGAGTTCGGGTCGAGTACCCGACCCGAATCTTGGCGATTCGTACCAACTTAACCCGAAAGTCTTGGCGATTCGATTCCTGGATGCGACAGCCGTATGCGACCCCTCCGGCGTGCCCAGAATAAGGGACAGAGCTCATCAATTCCAGGAATGATTCGCGCGTGCGCCTGTATAGTATCATCTACAGGTACCCGAGCTACCGGTATGGCAGCCCCCTACAGAGTACCAGGAGGCTTGTTTGCAGCTCAAAGTTTCAACAAACCTACGTGGCCGCATGCTCGCAAGCGCTTTGGTTGAACCAATTTTTTTTCTCACATGTCGATGCCACCCTGTCACAAAGATACTGCGAGAACAGCATACGAGCTCTAGAAATGTGAGTCCCTTCACGTGTTGTGCTGAGAGAGAATCCGGAGTGATCTTACAACAAGAGATCATTGGGCATAGGTTCTGTTGCAAACTTCTCTGGTCTGTTATTACATATTTGACACGTTTGTTCATCGCCAAAAGTATTTTGCGAGCGGCAATTGGATATCGGGAGTACGCTTGGTGGCACTTACTTTACGGCTGTTCCGCGCGATGTTGATAATCACCGCTTTCTGAGAAGACCTATAGTCCGTAACTCGGCTCATTCCATCTCAACTTCTCTATCACACTCGGAGACTGCCGATACCATGATGATAGAACACCCGAACGCCTGTCCGATGAAACTCCTCTTACTACTGCTGTTGGTGGTCACAGTTACCCCAGCATCTCTCAGACTGCCAATCTCATTAACAGCTCCCTCATCCATGCTCAATCTTACCGCGAACTCATTACAAATACCCCATGTGCCCGTTGACCCTCGGTTCGGACTCAGGAGTACATACTCGGAGAACATTCCGATCGACGAGAAAGGCCTGCTCGTGACCGCTGTGATTACTATGGCAAGACTTGCCACAAAGGATTTTAACCGACAGATCGGCAGTTTCCAAAGTATTCCGGCTACTACACCGTCGAGAGTTTCTCTTCGCTTCTATGTGACTGCTCCTGGGGGACAAGTTGACACCAAGATTGCTGTCTGGGCCGGGTACACCTCGGTCTTAGCGATGGCTCAGGGTAACCAGTATAAGGAAGCAAAGCATGAGATCTATTGGGACCATGCCCGAGTCGCCATTCTCAGAATCGTACCTACAGCACCATCGCAAGGAACCCTTGAGCAGCGAAGTGACTCGCTCCAGAATCATTCGGGTTCTATACCACACTTACAACTCCCTGCCAACGATTCTGCGACTCGACAGACTGAAATCCCCGGGACTGTTAATGGTACGAACATCTTGACCTCCGGCGAATTCGAGATCGCCTGTCTAGATCTAGATCACGGTCCTGAAGTCCTTAGTGTGAGCGAAGTCCTGGGGCCGGTCATGTCCGTTTTGAAGAACGTTGCAGCGGAGTCCGGCAATAATCGTGTGGACGGATCTTTCATCACGCGAGCTCCACGGATAGATACAAAAGTAGTATTTCTCGGCAATGACATTGATCCAGATCATCCCAGTTATCGATACAAATATGTCATCAGAGCCTTGCGTGACATGACTCTCTGGTTGGTGGATCGAGGTAGGCTGGGTGAGGTCGTTTGCGGTTTGATAGTAGATAGGCAATATGTCGGTGGCGTGCTTTTAGGGAAGCAAAGCAGACCTGACTGAGGGTGGGAGATAGGGGGTATTGCCTCGCTACTTGTGGCTTGGTATACCATAGTTTTGCAAAAAATTGGTGGGACAGGTCAGCCTTGCATTTACTACAGCTTGACTTCACTATCCTAGGTACTTTGTAGCTGAGCCATATACATCTGCAGAGTTAGTCTAAGGTCTTTCCCAGAAATCCGGTTCTATGTTTGCGGTTATAGATAGAACGTCCCACTCTAAGGGCCTGTTTGGATTCGCATTCAGTCGTCCTACTGGTACTACTGGACCCCACTTACCGGTACTAATGGTACTATTTTTCGCTACCGTTTGGATTCAAAACACAGTAGCACTACTGATCAAATAGTACCGGATATTCGCGGCAATGATACTATAATTGGTGCATTTTCGCAGTTCGCCGACTGGAACATATGAGGTGCAAATAGTGCTACTGGTACCTAATCTCCGTTGCTAGATTTGGCACTACAAAAGTGCGTGTTGGTGTCTTTTACAATGCGCCACGACATAATATTTACAAAAATTTATCAGATTCTAGAGATTGATGCTACGTATCTTTTGAGTCGCGAAAAGCGAGATTCGAGCGATTGATGGAGAAGTTATTTGATTGCGAAAGTTGACTTGACTTTGATGTGACATTAGGGTTGTTCTAAGTCCTGCTTGATAATCAACACTAGCAGGGGCTTTATCGTTGCCTCAGTTCTCAGAGTGAAGTTGCCAAGCCCCTGGCGGGTTGGCATGCTAAGTCGCTGACTAACATTAGAAGCGCTTTCACGTCTGAGCCCAAAACTCTTGATTACGGATCCAAATTGCGTAACATTTGATAGAGTATATAGAAAATACATTCTTGACATCAATTTAAAGTTTAGCGTGTTATAAACGTGTTATCTTGGCGTTTTTGAAATAATCTTAATAAAGTAGCTTTCGTGTTCGTCGCAGGAACTTCTCTTTTTATCCAACATTACTTGCACGATACGTAAAAAGCTCTCTTTTCTTCTTATCAACACAACGCGCTTGATTTTCTTATTTTTTATTGAACACATGTGTTAAGCACTATAATCAAGAGCATATTTAAGAAAATCTCGACAAAGACGGTTCTGACGTCGCTTGCGCACGTAATCAAAATTTTGTTGTTTTTGTTACTTTTTACATTTAATGTTGGCACAACAACACAACGTCAACTTTTGTATATATAGACTTCGCTCGACGCTAGATTTTACATTAAACTAGCGACAATACCCAAAATATTAATCAAAATACGTTGTTGTTATGTTAACGTAATGCACGTTTGTACATATTGTAGAAATTTTGGCTTTGTAACTCGAAGTTGTATGTAAACGCATCAAAATAACGCGATTTGATCTAAAAAACAGAGTTTTGGGCTCAGACGTGTCGCTAGAAGACTGCTTGTTAGCCGCCAACCCGAAGGGGCTTGGCGCGACACGTCTGAGAACTGAGGCAACTTTATCGTACTTTAACAGGCACGAATCCAAACAGTAAAAGAGCACTATTGAAACATGCAATTAATGCTATTGATATCCTCGGTACAAAAAGAACTATTGGGAACACTACTTGAATCCAAACAGGCCCTAAGCTCTTCGAGGTGTTGTTGGTGGATGTTAGCATTTGAAATTCCCTTGGGTGGCATCGATGCGGTATCTAGCGTCTTGACCAATCGTCTATATTGATAGCTCCATCTCTTACGACCGACTCTTCCATTTTCTTATGAGTTTGGAATCTTTCCATTGACGATGTCAACCAAGGCATATATTGATAGAAAGGCAAGTGCATGATCGCCAGTGCTCTCTGTATTGTGGCTGTATGAAGCATCGTAGGCTCAATGTATCAGTCATTGTTAAGGCCTATACTGAGAAAACATTGTGGCTAGCATGTCAAGGTTCGAAGTCACATGAACGCTACAGCGTACGTTCCAACATATAGCCTCCAACTGTTTAGATTCCTCTTCCAGGTCGCATTTGCTCCATATGTGACCCATTATGGCCAGCATATTGGGCCATGATCGAGCCAAATTTAAATCTCAAAAATGAGTCCTAACCATAACGATCCAGCTCAATCAGTCATAGTGCACGTTCCATGGGGGCAAGATAGTTGGCATTCGTCGTTTTGATGCTGAACTCAAGGTTCTATACATCACAGAGTCTCTTGAGCCGGGGTTCCTCTTCACCGTTACTTGCAAACAAGCACTGCCAAGTCTAATGCAACACGCACCTTCTTGAAGGTCACCAAGTCCACGCAATGTGCAGCCTCGGAGTCCTTGGACGAAGTTCTCCTGCCCTTGTTTCAATTTTCCAGGTGTCAATCAAGGAGATTCGCTTCAGACCAATGCTGTCCATGTTGGCCAGCCTCCTCATCTGACCTCTACGATGTTTGCGAGCGTGGACTGACATTCATTCATGAGCAGCAAATCCAGTATTACAGTAGCAGGAGGAAACGACAGAGCACGGCGGAGTCGTGTCCGTCAAGCAACCATGTCGATGGCTTGCACCATACAGTCAAGCATGAGAGCCATCGACTTCTCATTGAACAGCAGCATGAAATGGGCATGGATACAGGAGGCATTGCGATGAGAAATACGGAGGAAGAGAAGGATCAATACCATCAAGCTACACTGGAGTTGAAATATCATTGTATATTACAGTCGCCAGTTATAAAGAGTAGGTATCCTTTACATCCCGTATAGCAGACGCTCGTAGATTCCGCCTGAGAGTGCAGCACAAGTAGCGAAAGTCTCAATATTAGGTGTAGAGGTCTACCAAAGCAGTTCGGCTCTGAAGATTCTCGTTGAAGCGATCCATATGGAACCCTTATCAAGGCCTTGGCACCACAAGACGTCAAAAATGTACCCCTCGCTCACCCGGAAGTCGCCTGGGCCTTGCCGCTTTATGTTGTAGCTAGTGCCAAAGGTGAGCAAGGGGTAACGCGATACGGAGTACCCCACCGAGGTAATATATCACCAATTTTTAACGACGTCGAGCTGTAAGCAACCGAGCCCTGCCCGCTAGCTAGATTCTTCACGCAACATCTTGAGCCTGAATTTCTGTACCTGATTCAAATACACGAATTCACCACGATTGCTCACTAGTTGGTACGGCTAGGTGCTTGTCAGCAGTAGTAGGTAGCCTTCGGCTACGGAGTGGTAAAGTCGCATAGTGTCTCTCCTGTCTCTTGTTGCAGGGAAATAATAATAAAAAAGGATTTTGAACGAGCACGGGATCGCACCGTGAATCTCTTGATTCGTACTGTGGCATATATTAGCGGCGATCTACTCCGGGTAAGGGGAGGCGAACGTCAAGCGCCTTGCCTGGTAACAATGTTAGTGTCGAATTGATTGTAGACAATCGAGTTCGCTTACCATTGGGCCACACGTCCGTTCTTTGTATCCTATTGTAACGATATAATATATATTCTATTAAAAGAATGCCTCTAAGAAAGGACATTTTCATGCAGGATTCTGAATCTGTTAGATGCTACTTTACGCATAATATAGATATATCGCACTCCCCCACCACCTTTGTTATGTACTGTGGGCCGCCTGAGATGTATCTACCCTCTCAGGGCAGAAGTCTGCCTCAATGAGCTCGCGGCCATCCCAGCCATCATATCAGTCCTAAGAAAGGTATGTGTACGAAGAGCTATGCCTATTGCGCATATAGTCTCAGGCGTCATATGGTGGTATCACGTTCTTGAAGGACATGAGCGTGGAGCTATTAACATAGAAGCATTGTATCGATTTCTTAGCGTCTCTCACTGTTTCTGGTCCATCTTCCCCCTCCGAGAACAGAGGGCAATCAACTTGACAATCCATCCTTTCGATTGAATTGATGCCTTATACTTCAAGTCCTTCACTCGACTTGACAATGCCACCATGTCTTGAAGGTTTGTCTTTGCTGATCCTGGGCATCCATAATACCTGCCTTCTATGCTTCATATATACCAAATTCCACCTCCGCGACAGAAGATTTCAAACCGCGTATCCTCCAACCCTATTACTGATTCCGAGTTCGGTTTGAGCTAGCCGAAGATCTTGATATCGCTAGAGGAGTCCGTCGAGGACGCACATGTGTAGACCTGTCAAGCCTAAACGGCGTGTCTCTCACGACTTTTCACCCCAACCACCACACACCTGTTCTTAATGCCTCGTTTAGACTCGTTTACCATAGTATATAGCCACCACGGGAATCTACCTCTGCTCCTCAGCGAGCTCCCTCACAATCGCTCCTCGAGGCTTGACAAGACCAAGGGCTGCCT
>JAABUW010009794.1_pt1 | contig 10832 bp, 9 predicted proteins | sample 5560081 | NCBI WGS metagenome assembly JAABUW01 (sample SAMN10711882, study PRJNA513363) | rock metagenome | isolation source: Antarctica rocks | place: Antarctica: Victoria Land, Knobhead sud | reverse complement strand
GCAACACTTGCGTTCCTTGCTTGCTTGTTTGCTGCAGATCAAGGGCTAGGTCTGGTGCGACAGGTGCGTCAGTCGGTAGCGCAAAATCGCAAGCGCGTGATCAGAAACAGTTCGTGGCAGCTATGGTGCAGAGGTGCGACTGGGCTTGTGCAGCGTTACCTCTCTCGACGACGTTCCTGACTATTTGTCTTTGGACAATTTCGAGTGCGTGTAGCAAATAATGCACGTCGGACAGCAAGGAGTCGGACAGTTCAAGGGCTCCAGGAGTGGTCTCGGAGCAGCATGTTGCAATCTCAGGCTGGCAGCGAATCACTCATTTAGACCGACACGATTGCTGCGGTATCACATGCTGCACTTGATACAATCTGCATGGTATAGCGAATCACTCCATTAGCTTGCGATTTGCTTACAACACTGTCACATCGACTATTCAACGTTCTCAACTGGTTGATCGATTGATCGGGGATCAAAGCACAAGTAATTCGGTCTGCATGGAATCGTCACCCCAGTGGCATAGCAACGTAAGCGGCCGAAAGGATAACGCAATGCAAAGGGGCACAACAGCATGAGCACATCTGTACAGGTCTGGCCTTGAAAAACCCAATTAGCTTCAGGTGCCACAGCAATACAGCATGCTGCACATCTTGTCATACAGTCCAGGTCTTTCAGGATCCTTGTCTGGAATAGCCTGTGCCTCCTCCTCTGATATGTTTTGGAGCTTTCTTACGAGCTGGTTCAGCAGAGCTACTCTCTGCTTCCGGTCAGCCTGCTGCCAAGATGTCTGTATGGAAGCTGCATTCACCAGCAAGTTTTGTCAGCACTTGACGTTTGAGCCTGTCACAGCCCCAGCATCCACACATATCAGCATCTCAACTCTGGGAGCAAGACAAGATTGCTGAGGACAGCCATGCATACTCGCTTGGCTGAGTTGAGCTGCTCAGCAGGTCTGCATTCAGTTTGCTCATGGCCAGCAGCAGCACCCCATAGCGCACACCATCAAACTTATCCCTCCAGATGCCTGACCGCCGCCCCAAGCCATCAGATCCAGCCCTGATGCCCAGTAGACCATCCCACCCCCGCAAGCACCTCACTGTGATCTGCTTTGCAACTGACTTCATCTCGCTGGTAGAATCCAGCCTTGCATCATGCATGCCCCCTCTGTCTAAGGCCACGTGACCTGGCGCTGTATGCATAGTGCCAGGAGCCAGCAATGGGTTGTGCACCATGTCTGACTGTACAGGGTGCAATGATGCTTGGTCTGATGCTGTTGAGAGCTGCCTGCTTGGGGCAAAACCCCCAGTAGATTGATTGCTCTGTCTCGCGCTGCTTGGCGCTGAGTTGATTCTCTGCATGCTTCTGCTGCGCCCTGCTTGCATAGCACTCATGAAGGGGTTGCTGTCACCTTGTGGAACCCAAACCGGTCTCACCACTGCACTGTCTACCGGTTGTAGTGGACTCCTTGAAGAGATGTCAGCTGGTCTGACATTCTTGACCACTTCTGCAACAACCATGCGCTTGTCCATTCTGTAGGAGTAGGTGATCGCCAGCCAGGTGAAGGCAGGCACACAGGCTGCTAACACACCAGCAACGACACCATATGCAGTTTTCGCCTGTGCACCTGCATTGGAGCTTTGTAGCTGAAGTTTGGCCTAATTGCCAATTCTGTGATAGTGGCATGAGACTGTTTTCAACGACAGTCTGACAAGACTTTATCAATGAGTCATCATGCACAATATAGCAACTACCAGGGATTTGCTGCAACAATCATTGTCTCAAGTCAGGGCAACGGTTGTTGCCTGTGTGCAGCAATGCTTGGGTGTGCCTCATATAAGCAGACCCTGAATTATAAAAGGCCACATGTGCAGCCTGTACACCTGTAAACCTGGAAGCTGCAATATATCATGTGCACAAGACAAGTAATATCTACCAACCTGAAACACAACCTCTACCTGATCAAAAACAACATTTGTGAGTCTGGTCTGCATCCTAGCAATCAGACTGAGCTGCAACAGCTGATACACAAGTTTGCTCAAGCACACGTACATGCAGACAAACATACATGTACATGTGCCATATCAGTGACACATGTGTCATAACAGAGACATATGTGTCATAAAAGTGACACATGTGTCATATCAGTTAGACTGGGAGAATGTATGCTGACCTGTGCTGGGCGGTGGTGGCAGTGGGGGTGCCGCTGGCAAGGTTGGTGCTGACTGTGTTGCCACAGTGCCACCAGTAGTGGCTGTACACACAGCATTCATGTGAGTACACAGGCCAGCAGCCTAGCTTGCCTTGCAGCCTTGGCTGTGGTACATGCTGTGCACAGCAGGCTGCTCATCACAAACAATTCAAAATAAGTTGACGGTACATGCATGAGGGTTTGAGTATGAACAAGCTCTTGCTTGTGCCATGCAATAGGCGATTGTGCATGAGGGAGTGCAACACTGACTGCCAGTGTCTTGGATCATGGCTTGTATGCTTGGGAATGCACATTGGCTATCCATTCAATCTCCAGTGTTGACAATGCAGTCACTTGCCTATGTTGCTCAGCCATGCTGTGGTGTTTGAACTGGTGCACAGCCTGCTTGTGTCGACCAGCTGCCCAGTGGCCTGACCCTTGAAGAAGGCAACATTTTGATGCCTGTCATACACAACCCCTGGCACATGATGTTGCCAAACTGGACCGTGTTGCACACATTGGCCAGAGTCTGAGCCACTGTGTTGTCCTGCATTTGAAAGGAACCAGTTGTCACCTGGCATGTAATGTCATGCAGAAAATCCAGGGCTAAAGCCGTGAAACTGTATTTGCACAATTGTCTTGGCTATTTGACATCCAATTTATATCGTATGTCTTTTAACCAATCATGCTGAGCTGTGTAAACATGCAAAACTGTACATGCAACCATGCTAACCTGCCAAGCATGGCTAGCTTGGTCGCTCACCAAATGCATGTATGCATCAGACAATGCATCACAGCTGTGTCTCACCACGATGGACGTCAGATCTGAGTAGAAGACGCAGCAAAGGCCCTTCTTGGACATGGCACATTTCTCCACAGCTGAGACATTTGCAGCGCCCAACATGCAGCAGCTGGTGCCAGCTGGCGGCTCCAAATCAAGATAATTTTGCAAGTCAGCATTTGGGTACACCGTGTATGCTGATGATGACTCAGATGTGTTTCCAGTCACGTTGTGCAGCTCCTGCTGAGTTAGCTGGCTGGCCTGTGCTGAGCTATGCAGGTCCTGCATACCATGCAAAGACAAGGCGCTGCAGCTGTGAACAGTTGTCTGCACTCAGTTTTGCCATGCATGAAATATTCTTGTGCTTGCATAAGGCACTGCACACTAGGGATGAGATTTCACAACAGTGAGCTCGAGGTGCCCTCTGTGCAGCCACAGCATAGCGGTGTCCATACAGAGCAGAATTCCAGCGTGCAAATGATTGTGCGCATGTTGCGCCAATGCATGGCAATGTGCAATTAATTATGTACGACTGCATTACCTGAGCAGTTGGCTGCGGGTTGTACTGACACACAGGCCTAGCAGGTGGTACTGTGATGCTGGCAACTTGCCTGGTGTCTGGTGACCCCTGAAGCGCTGCAAACACAAGCTTGTGGCGACTTGATCATACAGCGGCTTGCAGTGCGTCACAAAGGAACGTGCATGTTATGACCTCATCAGATGGGCAACCTCAGAGCTTTCAGCTCCGAGTGTTTAGCACATTTGGGGCATGTTCTGCCTTCAGCACTGCATTTGGACATGTTGTTTGAGTGCACTGCATTTTGACACGTGTCCATGCCTGCTTACCTGAGCTGAGCAGCCATGCAGTGCTGTTGGGGCTGAGGCACAGCTGTGATGTATCTATTTGCGTGTCTGTAGCATTTCCCTTGAAGAAAGCTGTGCCAGTGAAGCTGTTGTACACAAAGCCTTGGCAGATGCTGCCGTTGCTTGCCATGGCATCACATATATTTGCCAGTCTGCCTGGCAGTGTGCTTTCCTGCATCCATGCAGCGGTGCTTGTGTTGTATGATATTTGCCATTCTTCGCTGCAACTCAGCCCACAAAGAATGTAGTGCTTAGAGCACCCACCAGCTGTGTTGTGCAATATTGAGAGAACTCCGCAACATAGACACAATTAACATAGACAAAATTTTATACCAATGGCATTATTTACAAGCCAGTGTATGCTTTCATACAAGACTTGCTGCAAACACCGCTCACCTGGTCACCAACATTTGCAGCATCATAGCAGCACTCTCGGTTTTGCTGGGTGCATCCATCCACAAGCCCAAACAGCGTGTTATTGATGGACAGGCCGGTGGTGTTGACAAAGCAGGTGCCAAGGGTGGGTGTCATGTCATCATACCCCTCCAGATCAGCAAACGGGAAGACAGTGTATTCTGAAACATTCTGTGTAGACTGAATCTGCCGTCCAGGCACATATGAGCCATTCTGCAGTGCAGGAAACTCAACTTTCTTGGATGCATCACGGCATGGCAACACCATGAAATGATGCATGCGCTGACAGACAAGTACCTGGTAGATGAGCTGTGGGTCTGGTATGTAGCAGTTGGAGTAGCTTGGGATTGCAGGTGCAGAATTGTTAAGCCCTGCAAGCAAGCATCTGGCAAAGGCTGCATGGCAAAGCTGAAAGAGCAGCTAGAAACCTACAAGTGTAGGCAACCCACAAATGGCGTCATGATTGCTGCACTGGTGCATGCATGGGCATCTAAATGCTGTACGAAGAAACCAGCATGCAGACACAGTGCACACGTGTCCACTGACAAAACAAGGAAACAGTAGACAGGATTAGCATAACCTGACAGGCTCCATGTCAAAGTTTCAGTGACAACCCTAAGCTCAGATGCATTACCTCTCTGGAGGGCAGAGGGCAGCAGTGTCACACACATACACATGCTCAATGAGTTGGAGACAAATGTAACAGAGCACTCATTATAGTTACAGGAAAACGAGCATCACCGGTCTGCAGGGTAGGGGGCAGCAGTGAGATGTCATCCAGGCAGAAGCTGACAGGTGAAGAAGTGCTCGCAGTGGATGACAGCTGAAACTCAAAGCTGGTAATCTGGTCCAGGCTAGCTATGCAGTCTTGAAAGGAGTTGTGCAGCAAGCCTGCTGTCACTCCGACAAAGCCTGTGGCCTGATCAATGTCTGAGGCAGGTAGCTGTGACAGATCTACAGAGCTGCCTGTGCAAAGCTGCTGGTATGCTACGTTGCCATTTGAGGTGGTGGAACTTGCCAGTGTCAATTTTAGAGCAGGCAGGCTGGAACCTCCTGTGCATGCACACCAGTCATCATCGCTTCTTGACCTGCACCTCTGACTATCAAATATGGAACAGGTCTGTGTCTTCCAACATCGGACCAGCCATTTGTATGTGGTGATTAGCAATAGCTGCAGGACAATACAATACTAGGTTCTGGCATAAGCTTTTGACAGGTTCAAAGATGGAGAGGTTGGGCGTAAGCCTCAAAAGACGTGCATGCTGGTTGCTAGCTAGTCACAGCCAAGGCCACAACTCACCAGATGATGTGCCATTCTGTTTGATGAAGAACTGGAGGCCTGATGTGTTGCTCAGCAGGAAGGGCTGGTACCCAGCCTGATCACACTCCCGGCAGAAGAAGAACAGTGTGTCCTGCATGTGCAGTCAGTCAACATGACAAATTTGCGCCCACAGATGTCCCAACACAAGAGAGACACTGCATGGTTGCCCTGCACGTCAAATGGCTCACCAATGGACACAATCATGGTGCACTGTGCACATGTGCAGCATTGTGACTGCAGAACAGATACATGTGATGTTAGCTGTCTAACACCTTTGCGCTGTACAGCGGCATCCAGTCACGTATGCAATGCAAAGCAGCAGCCACAGCAGCAACAGTTTACCTGAGAGTTCTGAAATGTGAAACAAGAGGCGTTAGACTGGGCAAGCCCTGCTCCTGGGCTTTGCAGCTCCCTTGCAACCTGGTACCCTCCCACCCCCCACACCGCCTCAAATGCGTCAGCGTATATAGTTTTGCTGATAAAGCCTGGTTGTACAGGCAACAGCTGCTGTGGATGGTCGCAAGCAACTGGTCTGCAGCAGGAGCAATGTCAGCACCATGTACAGATTTTGCAACATAGACTGCAATACTGCATGCAGGAGGCCATTGTGCCGATATACCTATGGTTATTTTGCCCAAAAGAGTCAAGATCTGCATACAAGTTTGTGATCTGCTATAGCGTACATGTGCAACTGATGGTATAAGCAGCACCTGGTGTCTGTGAGTAGCGCGAAAGGCTCAGACCTGTACTCAAGGTTCATGTAGCCGTAGTCTGGATGCACAAGCCTTTCAAAGGCTGAGAAGCCCAGCACAGATGTTGGTATATTGGTGCAGCAGAAATTGGATGAGGCAGGCTTGGTTGCTGAGGCTGAGCATACGCATGAATCTGTCACTTGGACGATGATTGTGTTGTTGACACTTGATTCTCTCTGCAAGGAAGATACTGCATGTCGAGGTCAGACTCACGCTGAGTATACCACAGTGTATTGAAGAAACGCCATCAGGGATGTCAGCTTCATGCAACACTCTAGTACAGTGACCAGTCAGATCTCAGACCCAGCAAGGGACAGCATGCAGCCTGCTCAGAGGGAGGCTTGGCTATGGTTCTAAGCATGCATGAAGCGGCCAAACACACAACCATTGGAGAACCATAGCTCTGCAACACTTGTTGTGATAAGCAATGACAATACTAGGCTGCACTGTGCACACTCACAAAGTTTGCTGAGGAACTCAAACAGGCCTAAAGACACATATGACTACAGACAGCAGCCGTACCAGCGAGTCTGTGAGGTTCCAACATTGGGTGAAGACGACATCACTGGAGTTTAGGGGATTTCCAGGAAAGCTGCGGTTGAAGTCATCTAACGGAGGCTGTCCGCTGAAGGTTGTGAACTGATATGGAGGTTGTGATTGCGCAGGGCCAATTCGATATGGCACAGGAGTATTGTCTGAGCTGAAGTTCCCAGCCACAACTCCAGTCTGGCAGCGCAGCTCATAGCACCTGAGAACCTCATCATCACAAGCATGATTGTAGCGTAACACAACACAAAACACAAGACTACCATATTCATCACACTGCAGATTATGCACATGGATTATTTTGAGTGTGTCCAAGACATGTAAATATCAACATACCTAAGCAGTTGTTCTTGTCTACAGAAAGCTGTCTGCAGTTATGCACCAGGCACACAAGGACAAAGCATATGCATGACCTTCTTACCAAGTGTGTCAATGAGGGAGTGGAGTAGGCACCTGCCACAGCTCCCAGGGTAGTCTGGGTTGCTTGTCACCATGGACGCAAGCATGTTTGCTGGGACAGTAATTGCTGAATTGTCCTTTTTGTTGCCGCCATTGTACAAGCCGCAATCACCATCCGGGACAGGCTCAAATTTGAATGGGCTGCAAGCACAGGCAACAATCGCAATGACTGCTGCCTCATGACCAGCGCTGCTAGCAGGGCTTGCGCCTGCTTTAGCCTGTTTGCCTCACACACTGTACTACAGCTAGTTTAATATGCTTGTGTTGTGCAGACTGCAGGCAGCTGATGCTGCCTGGTATATACATGTGTGTCAGCAGATTTTGACGACTTGTCTTACTCAGACTCACGGCCTCGCTTACCTGTTTCTCAAGCTTTTGATAAATAGTGACGATGGATTGAAAAAGGTGACCCTTCCTTGCATCCATCCATCTGCAGTGGGGCTAAGAGGTGCAACGGCCTGTAGTCCTCTTGGTCGAACAGACTGTGCACGGCGGCCTGCCACTGTCTCGGCCGTCCCCGCCTCAGCACAGCTGGAGTGCAGCGCTAGCAGCAGTGCCGGCAGAACCCAAAGAAGAAACGCTTGCCAAAGCTTGCAGCCGCACTTGTCGGCAGTGGCCAGCAGGCTAGGTGGTCTCTTGTACCATCTCTGGGCGTGCTGATTGGGTCCCGACATCATCTGACTAGTCAAGCCAACGGCCAAACCAAAGCACTCCTTGCAATTGCTCCAAGCAAAACAGATGCTTGAGGCTTAGCGGCTGCCGCTGCTGCAGCAGCTATGTGCATTTCATGTTCACAAAAAAAGCTAGCCTCGGCCCGCAGACACGCGACAGACCTCAAACAACTTTGCTTTTGGGCGGGCAGCACTGACTACTCACTGGGAAGCTTGCCGAGAGAAGTGACCAGAGGGATTGACTAGAGGAGTGACTAGAGGAGGCCACCCGTGTCGATCCGGGGTTGACCTTTCGTATAAGCTGGATCGGCATATGCGTTGGTAGGTTACCGTTGCGGATGCATGGCAGAAACCGTGGCTAGCGACTGGAAGACGGCAGAACGCACAAGTCATCAACAACGAAAGCCGCTCAAATTTGTCATTTTGATGGGTCCAAGAAGAGTGATCATATCCTGACAGGTACATCACCGTAAAAATGCAGTAAAACAAACATCGTCAAATACAACATCGGCTAAGTTGCTGAGCAACTGCCGTGCATAACTTATAAGTTACTGACAGACATGACGCAACACACCTATATTGCACTCTATGGTGAAGAGCTCAAGAGTGATGCTAATGAGTGATGCTAATGAGCTGATCAGTGATGCTAAAACACTCTGAAGATCAAATGATAATACCAGATCTGGTCCAGCTTCCTGCAGCTATACTCGTTTGTATGTACCTCTATGCTATGCTATGCTATGTTCTGGCAACATGTACAACCTGATGTCCTGCAGCTGCTACTCAGTGGCACTTAGTTCATAGCAGGGGACCACAACTAGACATGCAAATCTCAGCAAACTTGAGCTGTTGAAGCGTAGAAAGCCAGTCTCATTGTACGCTTTGCAGTGAGCTTCACAACGGCTGGCTGCTCCACATCACCCTGCTCTCATGAGGGCACAAACTTTCGGATGTGGCACTTCATGAGCTGCCACAACAATGGAACATGCTGCACATTCTGTCATAAAGTCCTGGGCTTTCAGGGTCCTTGTTTGTGATAGCTTGTGCCTCCTCCTCTGATATATTCTGCAGCTTCCTGACAAGCTGATTCAGCAGGGCAACACGCTCCTGTCGGTCAGCTTGCTGCCAGACTGTCTGTATGGAAGCTGCATAAACATACAGACACTCAGGACAAGTTCAGTCATCCAGCCATACTCACGAATCAACACAAGTGTCATTCTTGATGGATGAATCATGCAAAAGACAATGTTCAATACTCACTTGGCTGAGTTGAGCTGTTCAGCAGGTCAATATTGAGCTTGCGCATGGCTAGCAGCAATACACCATAGCGCACGCCATCAAACTTGTCCCTCCAAATGCCAGATTGCCGCCCTAGACCATCAGAACCAGCGCGAAAGGCTAGAAGACCGTCCCATCGCCGCAAGCACCTGATAGTGATCTGCCTTGCCACTGACTGCATCTCTTTGGTAGGACCTAAAAATGAGTCATGCATGATGTCTCTGTCTGATGGCTAGTGTTGTGCAAGCGCATTATGTCTGCTGCCAGAAGTCAGCAAGGGATTTTGGACCATCATGTCTGATTGGAGAGTCTGGAATGCAGGCTGCCTGTGTGGTGATGCCAGCTGATCGCTTTGACAGCCATTGGCATGCTGGACATTGCGTCGAGCGCTGCTTGGGGCTGAGTTGATTCTCTGTATGCTTCTTGTACGGCTACCTCCTTGCATAGCACTCATGAACATGTTGCTATCCACATCCGCACGTGGTGTCATGACAGACTGCAAGGAGCTGGTATCCACTGGTTGCAGAGAACCCTCTGATGCAATGTCTGCCACCTTCACGTTCTTGACCACTTCTGTGACCACCATGTGCTTGTCCATTCTGTAGGAGTAGGTGATTGCCAGCCAGGTGAAGGCAGGCACACAGGCTGCTACTACACCAGCAATGATACCATAGGCAGTTTTCGCCTTGTTACCTGCATCACATAGCATCTATATCAAGCTCATATTGAAGCTTTGCCCAAAAACAGCATGCCGGGTTGTTGGCATGCAGCAGTCTCCAATTTTCCAGCATGCAGCATTGCCTTAAAAATGGCACAATTTTCTTTTGAAGAACAGAATCATAGTATTGGCAGACAGCAAGCATGGACTCAGAGTTGACTCACCATGCATCACCATGCATGAAGCACATTGCAGTTTTGGCTGCAATGGCCTGACAATATCTCATGCACCAAGCTCCATACAAGGCTTTTGAGTGCTTCGACCTGACAAGCACATGTTTGCCAACAAACACTTCATTTTGAGCACTCATGGTGAACGTTTATGTATATGGAACTCACTGAGGCCAGATCCGGATGACGGGGTTGGTGCCGGTGGCGCAGGCGCAGACGAGGACCCTGAGATCTGGGTTTTGACAATGCCATCAGTTGTTGCTGCAATCCAGCAAGATTTGGGCTCAGCATTCATATGTGTAGTCAACGTAAATTTTGAGACCTGACCTGCAGAACAACCTTGTGCATAGGCAAGAACTGTGTGACTACATCTTTGGACTACACAACACTGACGCGCTTTTCAACACTGAATGATGTGAGACTCGCCTACCTGTGTCCCTTAGCCAGGCCGTGCCGGTTGGACTGCTGCACAGCACACTGCTTGTGTTCACTGGCTGCCCATTGGTTCCCCCTTTGAAAAAGGCAACCTTCTGTTCGTTATCATACACAAACCCTTGACAGACAGTATTGGTGCCATACTGGATGGTGTTGCATACATTTGCCAGAGATCCAGCAAGTGTGCTGTCCTGCATGAGGCAAGTCTCATCTGACAACTTGTACCTTGATGACACAACAC
>JAABUW010009791.1_pt1 | contig 10833 bp, 20 predicted proteins | sample 5560081 | NCBI WGS metagenome assembly JAABUW01 (sample SAMN10711882, study PRJNA513363) | rock metagenome | isolation source: Antarctica rocks | place: Antarctica: Victoria Land, Knobhead sud | reverse complement strand
TTCTCAAAGATTCCAAAACCTTCTCGAGGGCTGTACACACTACTACGCACCAGGTGCATGGCCTCGAAAGACGGACGGTTGGCGGGGTCGCTGGCGAGGCACGCCTCTGCCAGCGCAAAGTAGGTCTCGTGCGCAGGCAGCGCCTCGCTCCTGTCGAAGGAAGGGAAGAAAGGAATCACATCTTGCTCGGATAGGCCTGCTGGCCTGCGATGAGGCTTCGATGGGAGCGAAATGTGACAGACAGTTAAAAAGCTGAAGAGACAAGAGAAAACTGCAAGAAAGGACTCCCGACCTGTCGAAGGCCAGCTTCTTGCCCGCGATGCCAACCGCGTGCATGATCTGCAGGCGCGCATGTGGAAAGGGTTCACATTCGGGCTCGGATACGACTGTGGCGATCAGTGTGACGCAGCCAGTGTGCCCATGCTGCGCACAGCAGAGCAGACGTGAGCCTTCACTGATGCAGAACTGCGGGGGGCGGTGCCCAGCGCCAGCGCAAGTGTCGCTTCGCAAACTAGAAACATGCGTAGGCATGCATGTGGGCAGATCATGTGCACGCCTCCTGGGCTGCCAGCCAGAGGAAGAAGCACCTGAGGGTGGGTGAGGCCCGCCCAGGCGCGCACACCGTGGTACAGCTCCCACAGCAGCACCCCGAACGCCCAGACATCCACCGCCTGCGCACAGAAAAACAGCAGCACACCTGACATATCACTTCGCTTGTGATTTGTTTGTTGACTAATCACTGTGATACAGCACCCCGGAGGCCCACGCATCCACTGCCTGCGCACAAGGACCAGGCACACATGACAGCTACAGTCGAGTATTTCTAGTCCATCGACAGCTCATTGGCAAGTCTACCCACCTTGGAGAAGGGACCTTCCAGAAGCAGTTCTGGCGGGCAGTTGGTCATGGTGCCGTGGTGGTTGCACCGCACGCGCTCCTCGATCCCCCCCCATGTTTCAAACCATTTCTGAGCATTGCAGAGAGATTCTTTGTAGAGCTTTCGTGTCTGCACCTTGGAGAAGATGCCCTGCAGCAGCAGTTCGGGTGGGCAGTGGGTGATGGTGCCGTAGCGGTTGGACTGCACCCGCTCCTCGACCTCCATGTGGCGCGCCAGACCAAAGTCCGCAACCTTGGCGACGAAGCCGCAGGCGTTGTCGGCGCTCTTCAGCAGCACGTTGCCGCCCTTGAGGTCTGCAATGCATAGGATTGTAATTACGGGAGGAGAATGGGACAGCTGTGTGTGCGCTCCGGCCGCCCCATTTGCAGGCGTTATGAGAAACTGGTCACAGTCACATACATACGAGAACTCTGTACACTGTCACCATTGATCCAGTTCTCATATTATAATTTCATATACACAGCTACTATGAGAATACAATTATGTATATGAGAACTGGATCAATGGTGACAGTGTACAGTTGATCATGGTTCTGATCCAGTTCTCATATATGGGAGGGCGCGAAACTGGAGAAGTCTTCCCCAAAGCGGACACACAGAAGCAACGAGGCATCGGAACACAGGGTTTGCGCGCAGTTCTGACAGCTACCTGACAGCTCAGAGGAGACAAATGTGCCCTTGCCCCGCCGCCACGCCCGTGAAGATGGGAATTCTGCGAGACCTGATGTATAGGATCCCACAAGGAGGCGCACCACCATGGACGACGTTGCGGCTGTGCAGGAAGGCCATGCCGCAGGCGACTTCGTGCGCGGCGCCGCAGATGGCGGCCATGTCCGGCGGGCTGCTCTGCTTGGCCACGCCGCCCTCGCAGTCATGCACTCTGAACGCGCCGCGCTCCAGCGCATCCTGCGAATCACATGCAACCACTACTGTGCTACGAATTGCTATGCAATGCGATGTTGCGGATCACAGTGCACCCACTTCGGCCGCAGTCGCGCGCTTGTGGTGATCCAGGAAAGAGTTCAAGAGTCTGCAGCGAGCTCGGCCGGCGGGCTTGCAGAGCTGGGTCCCTTGCGTCTGGCGCCGCCGCCCCAAAGCCCCAGAGCGCTGCGAGTCTGTCGCCCGACCCGTGCCCATTGGCTCGCGTCCTGGGCAAAGGCCAGCCCAGCACCAAGACCGTGGCGGCAGTCGCACATGTGCTTCTGTCAAACACACCTGGAGGCAGGGCTTGTCGCAAAACTCCAGCAGCAGCCACGTCTGCGATTCATCGGGCCCGAGTTCTGCGAGGCGCGCCGCCTCCCGTTCCGGGTCCTCCGCCGGGTACGGCAGCGACGGGTTCGTCACCGTCCTGCAGCACAGAAATACAGACGTCCATACAGTGCAAGTAAGAAGTGACCTGCCTCCCGCTCCGGGTCCTCTCCCGGGTAGGGCAGCGGCGGGTTCGTCACTGTCCTGTAGCGCCAAGGGGACGAAACATTCACACGCAGGCACCAGGTCTTGGAGGAAAGAGGGCCGCACCAGCCGGTGATGGACACCAGGCCGGGGTGGCGCTTGCTGCCGGTGAGGGGACGGCATGAGCCCGGGTTGAAAGGGGAGCTACAGGGGCAGGGAGTTGTGTGCTGTACTTGTGCAAGAGGGCCGCACCAGGGTGGAGACCAGGTTGGGCTGGCGCTTGCTGCCGGTGAGGGGACTGCATGCGCCGCATTTGAAAGGGGAATTACAGGGGCATCGTTTGCACACTGTGCTCCAACGCTTAACAGGCGCACCAGCCGATGGTGGAGACCAGATTAGGGTGGCACTTGCTGCCGGTGAGCACCGCCTCCAGTGGCTCCCCCTCCTCGTTCATCTCCACCCGGTCCGTGTCCATGATCTGCACGCACAGCAAGGAACACCAGCGTTGGATAGGTGTGATCACAAGTAAATGGGCAGGACTAAGGAACCGCGCCTCCAGCGGCTCCCCCTCCTCGTTCATATCTACCTTGTCCGTGTCCATGAGCTGCGGGCGGCGCATTTCCATTTAATGAGAAATTAAATGGAAATGCAAGCAAGAGAACGTTGACATTCTTGATTGATTTAAGCACCGCCTCCTGCGGCTCCCCCTCCTCATTCATATCTTTCCCCCTCCTCGTTCATATCTACCTTGTCCGTGTCCATGATCTGCAAGTGCCGAGGACAAATGATATGCAATGCGTAACAAGAAACCATGCGCAAGTTCAAGCCAGGCAACCGCCGCCTCCGGCGGCTCCTCCTCCTCATTCATGCCCGCCTTGTCCGTATCTATAATCTGTGCACGGCAAGATGATTTCTACGCTTCAACAACAGGGATTGAAGATATCCATATGTTGCAGACACCTCCAGCAGCTCCCCCTCCTCGTTCATGTCCACCATGTCCGTGTCCTCTGTGAGGGGAGGCGAAATGCTGTGCTGAAACTGCACGCAGAATGTGAAGTGTTGCAGCGAGAGTGCCGCCGCGCACGGCTGCCCATGCAAGCTCCCATTCGCACGGCCTGTGACCTGTGACTTCCTTACTGCGAGGCCCAAACACCATGGTCGTGGAGGTGCCCCAGCACTGCTGCGAATCTGAAAGCTCAGAAAGGCCCCATTGACGGCGCCCCTCGCCGAGGTGGGTGCCGCACTTTCAGACGGAAGTCAAATGCGCACCTTGACGGCCTCGCCGTGGTAGGTGCCGCGGCAGGCGCGGCCGAAGTGACTGGAGCTTCAACGTGATGCCGACAGATGCAAAATCTACATTTGACAAGACGTCGATCAAGCGCACCTTGATGGCTACCTCCTCGCCGTGGTGGGTGCCGCGGTAGACGCGGCCGAAGGCGCCCTTGCCCAGCAGCGGCCCAAGCTCTAGGCCCTCGAAGCAGGCCGGCACCAGCGCGGGCACCAGCGACGACAGCGGCCCGCCGCTTTCGTTCAGCACGCTGCGCGGCAGTAAGAAAATACAGTTTGAAACCTAAGGAAATACAGTTCAAAACTAAGAAAATACAGTTCAAACATAAGAAAATACAGTTCAAATATGGTTTTGAGTCTGTCTCCAGGGTGTCGAAAGGCACCAGCGCCGGCACCAGCGCCGACAGCGTCCATCAGCATGCTGCGCGGCGGCAGACTCCAAAGGTGCACTAGTCGTATGTTCCTGCCACATCCATCGGTTTTTGAGGATGCCACGTCAGAGGGTCGAGGAGGGACAGCAGGCCGCAGCATCTTGGGAGGAGCACTGTGCACCATCATTGGAGGGATGGTGTCTCCAATGCATCACAGCCAGGCAGCAGCCTGCTGAGACCGCAGCTGGGCCGGAAGCAGGAAGCAATGCCCTGGGAGCGCACAGCCATTGCGCACCTGCGCACGCTGTTCATGCCGCCGCCGTGCGGCGACGGCGGCGGCGCCCTGCACATCTCCACGGTGTACAGGCGGCTGCTGGCGCCGCCGGCGGCGCCGCTGGGCACGTGCGACGGGATCCCCAGCAGCGTCGCCTGCCCGTCCAGCGCGTCCTTCGACGCTGGCCTGCAGGAACGTTGGTCAGTCGTCAGGAAGACTGTGGGGTGGACACCCCAGCAGCGTCGCCTGCCCGGCCAGCGCATCCTTCTCCGCCGGCCTGCAGGGGTTGGCGATTTTGCATTTCGCAGGGACTTCATGGACTACCGAAGAAACGTAAAGTATGCTTTCCACTCTGTTGAGCGGATACATCGGAGCAATGTCCAAGATGCGAAACACGGCTTGCAGATCACCGCCGCGACGACAGACACGAGGGCTGCTCGCTGCCCCAACGAAGACGGCATGACTGCCGCACGTCGCGTGAGCACAGCGCGTGGAGTGCGCACCAAGACTGCAGGTGCCACTGCTCCTTCTCGGACGGCGTGGTCATGCGGAGGGGATTCCAGGTTGAATGAAATATCAAGTTTGACTCATAAAGCAAGGGCGCACCGGAACTGCAGGCGCCAGAGCTCCTCCTCGGCGGCAGCGTCATGCAAAGGGTTTCTCAGGTTGACTGGGGGAAAGTCAGGTTGACCAGAAACCTAGTGTGTACCGGAACTGCAGGTGCCACAGCTCCTCCTCGTCGTGGAAGCCCGCAGAGTCCTTCAGCATGCCGGTGACGGTGAAACGCACGCCGCGGTCCACCGCGCTCTGGAAGGGCGTCCATGGCGCCTGCGGCGGCGGAGCATCGGAGTCGCTACACTCGTGTGTCAGGCGCGGCATCGTGGCTACATACTACAGGGTGCAGGAAGCCCAAATGGGCTCGCGGATGATGGCACCCCAGCGGCTACTTGCAACCCATGCAATGCTATCGCAGACGACGGCGCGACATAAATGCAGGCATGGCGCGAGCGGCCGGAGCCAAATGAGCACGGAACGGGCGAATGACACTGCCACCATAAGAGGTGGCACTCAGGAAAGGCGGCACTGAAGCAGAGTGACTGATGCAGTGTGCTGCGTGATATGCTGCATGGCTCTGCCAGAGGGTGTGCACAACAAACTGACAGCGTAGCGCGCACCGCTGAGCCGACGGCCGAGCGGACCAGCTCCCAGAAGGGCTTGCGCTCTCCGGTGGCCATGGTGATGCCTGCGGCAAGCCGCCTTGCATTCAGCTTCGCTTGCAACAAAGCAATCACGAAGGAGGAATGTGTGTCGTGGACACCACCCTTGCATTCAGCCCACCTTGGAAGGCGGGGTTATGGGTCGCGCGGAGACAACGGTGTCGTGAGGAGCAGACACTGTGAAATGGAGGACATGAGCGTCTTCCAGTGAAGTGCGCGGGCTGCCGGCGGCTGCCTCAGCATCGCGTCCAAAGATATTTGCACGCCCAGACAGGCCATTGTTGAATGCACGGGCGGTCCCCACACCCGTGGCGGACACGGCGCGGACGTTGGCGAAGATGATGTCCCAGTCGCCGGCCTGCTCGGCGCCAATCTCCACAAACAGAAATGGCTTCTGGTACGCCTCCAAGCGGCGCGCTAGCCTCGCCTCCTGCAACGTAATGTTTTTCTTGTTCTTTCTCGTTAACAATTTGCTTGTCCTTTCGACATTGAGGAGGAGCGGACAACACGGCGTCGCATGCACATGCTGGCGCAAGGCTGCTAGGGAAGTCCCGGTGGTAGCACCCGGAACGACAGTGCCACAGCTGGTGATCGACCTGTATTGCAAAGCGGCTCATTGGCAGCAGCGAGCAGGTTCGAACAGGCATCATGAGCACACATTCGAGCATCCGTAGGACATTCGCCATGCGCGCTAAGGAGCAGGAGCAGAGGAAGGGCGGGGCAGGCGGGCGCATTGCGAGGGCCATGAGAGCGGTGCATGAACGGTGCACGAGACGGCTTGCTAAGCCATTCACCCTGGATGCCCACCTGGGCCTGGTTCCGCTCCCACTGCTCCTGCGCCCATGCGCTCTCCAGCGACCGCACCACCATCTCCGCCATGTTGCACAGCACGCCGACCTGCGAGGAATGCTAGCCTTCTAGGGTTTTGAGGCTCTGCACACAACTTCAAATATATCAGGCACCACCATGTTGCACAGCACGCTAACACCAGGTTTTAGGATTTTGAGTGTTTCGAGGGGTCTAAGCTCTGACCACATGTTTCAGAGTCTTGAGACTCCAGAGCTGCGGCCTGATCTGGTGTGGGGCGTGCGGAGCTGCATGTATGCCAAAGTCGTGGCTAAGGCGCGCCCGCCGTCGCACTCGCCAGTGGGCCGCGGCATTGCTGTGGGGCCCGGCATTACCGATGTTGCGCCTGGTGCAGCCTCACCCCAAGCACTGGGCCAGGGGTCCTGCAGCAGGGCTGCCATGTCCCCTCTGTTCCGACTACCCCCGAGGGGCCGGGACCCTCAACCATTCTAGCAAGATGCACGGTCTGCAGTCAGCAGCACCTGCACTACTCTAGTTGTTCTAGCAGAACGAGTCATGCATGGCACAAGCAGTCAGAGCTGTACCTGTTCCGCGCTCATGGTCTTTGGCTGCCAGCCGGCGGATTCATCTGGACACCGTTGGCACTCGTGAACAATGACATCTTCGCTGCTCAGCAGCAGCTGGTCTTGGGCTGCGAGCCCAAGACCTTGCAGCCCAAGACCTGCTCCGCATTCATGGTCTTGGGCTGCGAGTTCCGAGGCACCCTGATACTTCGAAAGCCGTGAACATGGACGTTCGAGCTGCTGTACTCGTTTTGGCAAAAGCTGCACCTGTTCCGCGTCCATGGTTTTGGGCTGCGAGCCGCCGAGGCACATGGTGCCCAGCCGGTGCCCGTTGGCCGCCACCAGCGGCGCGCCGCAGTAGAAGCGCTCGAACCCGCCGCGCACGCTGCACAAAGAGCAACAGGCACAGCCGTCGGCAATCGCAACAGCATGGTTGATGCGGTCTTCATGCGAGAGCTGCACTTCAAGTGAGCCCCAAGGTGCCATGGAGCTGGGTCAGACTCCACAAAAGTCGCAGGCTGGATTGGCAGACATGCGCAAAACTGCGGCTTGGGCCACCCTGCAGGGTAAGGTTTTGCAACACTGCCGCTGTACACACGTGTAACTCGCAGATTGATACAACCTCCCTCGAAGGTGAAGCGCTCGTCGGCGGCAATGTCAACCAGCACACCATGGTGCGCCGTTGTCAAGCCGTGGGAGAGAAGTTCTATGTTTCAAGGGCAAACATGGAGATAGCAGGTCAATGAGAGCCTCACTTGAAGCTGAAGCGGGCACCAGCGGCCATGGCTTCCACGACGAGCACCTCGTGGTCCGCCGGCGTCATGTTCTTTGCGGGACCTTGTAGATTATCTCGAGGTAAAGATGAGGACAGCGAAAACGCCACTCACTCGAAGTTGAAGCGGGCATCGGCGGCCATGTGGCCTCCACGGCCAGCACCTCGTGGTGCGCCGGCGTCGTGTACTAGGCCAGGGTTTTGTTGAGTCTTTCACGGGGCGAACGCAGTTTGATACCCACTCGAAGCGCGTGCATCGGCGGCCATGTCTTCCACGGCCAGCACCTCGTGGTGCGCTGGCGTCATGGAGTGATACAGGTCTTCCATTGACACACTGTGAAATGATCGCAGCGTAACACTCACTCGAAGTTGAAGCGCGCATCGGCGGCCATGTCTTCCACGACCAGCACCTCGTGGTGTGCGGGTGTCATGGAGTAGGCGCACATGCCGATGAGCCACGGCAGGTCCGCCCCCGCATACGGCCCCAGCTTGCCTGCCGCCGCGTGCACCTGCACATAGTAAGTAACATGGTTACTTCTGTGTGGACGTCGTCGATTGTCAAGAGTACCTACGCATCAGCTGCCGATGAGCCACGGCAGGTCCACCACCGCGTACGACCCCAGCTTCCCGCTGCCGCCTGCAGATATGTCTTTCCACAGTAAACTATGTTCTGTATGCATCACACCACGTGTCGAGGGTGCTTCGCACAGGGCCCAGCTTGCTCGTTGCCGCATGCACCCGCAGTAGACACGCTGATCGAACTCTGTGCTCTTCCGTGTCTCTGTAGCACCCCTCTGCCATCAATCGTGAAGGGGGCACCCCGCGAACAGCCTCAGCTTGCCTGCCAAAGCGTGCACCTATGCCGCAGAGCTGCCTTCTGTGTTTCCACACATCAGGCTCTGGTGTCAGCGGCATCCTGGGGTCTCTGGCAAGGTGACTACAACGAGGTGCAGGCGATTGCTAACACAGACGGCAGCAGCCGCTGGAGCAAGCTCAGCTTTGGCACATCATATGTCAAGGGCGCAAGGCATCCCAAGGCTCGGGTCTGGGCTTGTTCAGATGGGTGTGACTCGTTGGTATACGGTCGATCACAAATGTGTTACCTGGAAGGTGTCATCGCCCAACAGCGACACCACTGCGCTGTCGATGTTGAAGACGGACACCGCCAGGTTCAGTATGTTGGCTGCAGAGCAAATACGTAGACGGCTCAGCTGCAGGAATCAGCCATTTGGGAGGGGTGCAGCGACAGCTTTCTGGTCGGCTCGGAGCTGTCCAATTGCTAACATAGACCGGCGCGTCAGCGCAGGGCTTGGCATGGCTGACCTGAACCTGACACAGGATGACGGACTGAGAGGCTGATTTGCTGCAAGCAGCGCGGCCGCCAGTGTGGTTTGTGCCCACACTAGAGTCCCGACACCAGCTGCCGGTGGCAACGTTCAGGAGCTTTTCGTGCATGACAATGACGACCAGCGGCCAACAGGAACGCACAGATGTTGGAGTCCGTCGCCTGCCCGGCAGCCGTGTCAGCAGCATTCAGGCATGACATGGTGATAGTCTGGGCGGGGCACACAGATGTTGGGCTCCGTCACCTGGCCGGCAAACACGACAATGGATGACAAATGATGATGGATTGGCAAGGGCGCACATATGTCGGGGTCTGTCGCCTGCCCGACGACCGTCGCCTTGATGGCGTTCACCGTCGTCAGCCGCTCCTCCTGAAACATCGGCTTTGGCGGTCCATACTGCGCACACAGGTCAATGCACACGGTTCACAACATGACCAGTCTGGAAGCCCGTGGCAAGAGGATGCAGGCGTGCACTGGGACATCTGCTTTGACGGGCCTTATTGCAGACGGGGACACGGGCACCGCATGGGACTGAACCACAACTGACGAGTCAGACAAAGTACACCACGCAACTGGCACTGCGGGTGCTTAGATATTATATCTGACCATGCGAAGGTCAGATGCATCGAGTCGATGCAGGATGTGCGGGCCCTGCCACGCAAAGAGAGGGCGGGTGCGAGAATGGAACACCCGATTTTTTGGCACTGACCTTGCTAGACAGGTAGGGCTGGCCGGCAAGGACCGCCCGCTGCGCCTCGCTCTGTACCGGCTCTACGGCCTCTGTGAGCGACATGCCGTCCGGCACGGCGGACGGCGGTGCGTGGCCTAGCGCATTAGGGGTGGCGGGGACCGCGTCGGGTGCGGGGGCCGCGGCGTGCGGCGCAGGGGCTGCTGCGTGCGCTGCATCTCCGTTGGGCGCGGGGGCAGCCGCCGCCGCCGCGGCGGGCTCGCTGGCGGGCGCAGCAGCCGCAGGGGCAGCCGCGGCAGCTGCAATGTCCCTTACTGGCGCGGCGTCCGGTGTGGCGACAGCGTGGGACACCGACAACCGCGCGAGGCTCGACTTGGCCTGCGGCTGGCTCGCGGGCGCCGCCGGCTGCGCCCGCGCCTCCTTCTTGCCGGACTGGGTGCCGGCTTCAGCGTCGGATTTGCTGAGGCACGACCCCATTTGCCGTGACTAACTTGCGGCGGCGTGCTAGGCAGCTTTGCTGGCCTTAGTCATGGCGATCGGCTTTGATCGCGCGAAGGGCTGCCGCTGATGCTTATGATGATAAGAAGCGCAATGCGTGCAGCAAGAACGGCAACTGCCTAGCATATGCTGATGCAGATCCTGGGTGAGATCCTGGGTGCCTTCACGGCGCGCAGCTGAGCAAGACGGTGCAGCACGCCTTGAAACGATCTGCACGCTCTTGAACGGCAGCGGGCGGCTACGAGTGCGCAAAAGGCTGGCTGAGTACTGCACAGTCGCTGCGACGCGCTGTCGGAGCCGGGCCGCGCCGGCGTAGAGACGATTTTAGATGACGAATGCGCGTTGCTGCTGTACTTCTGAGGTGCAGATGGCCAGATTCGGGAGAATTGAAACACGCTGTGCAGTGTCCGTACTGTTGCTCGAGAAGGAACTGCTTGTGACGTATGTGAGAACCGCGTCGCGGCTAAGCGGCAGCACACAAGAAACACTGCTTACTCGGTCAAGATCGAAAGAGCTTTTGGCCAAGCGCGGGCACTGCGAAAAGCTTTCAAACCTTGCTTTGACAAAGGGGTTACATAATCTCATCGGCACCTGGCACTTAAGTGTGAAAAATATTAGAAAGGCCTAAGATTTCAGCTATGCTGAAATCAAAGGTTTCGTCCCGAAACCCACCTTACTTCGTTAGTCTTTTGCTTATGTTTTCGAAGGTTTTTTAAAAAAC
>JAABUW010009785.1_pt1 | contig 10840 bp, 7 predicted proteins | sample 5560081 | NCBI WGS metagenome assembly JAABUW01 (sample SAMN10711882, study PRJNA513363) | rock metagenome | isolation source: Antarctica rocks | place: Antarctica: Victoria Land, Knobhead sud | reverse complement strand
TCTCCCCGCGGATGTCCCCGGCGCACCGCGGTGGCGAACGTCTCCCGCAGCAATGGCCGGCGTATGAGCGTGCTGGCGACGTTGCGGTCGGACCCGAGAAGCAAATCCAGGCTCCCAGCCTCCAACCAGGCCTCCGCGTCCGGCCCGGGCTGGACGATGGCAAGCCGCAGCCCGGTGCCGGCCGATTGGACCGCACGTGCAAGGCCGCCGCCCAGCATGATGGCGGCGTTGTCGTTCATGGCAACGGTGAACAGTCGACGGCTGTGCGCCGGGTCGAACGCTGCCGGCGGGGTCAGCACGTCCCGCAAGCTGCCTAACGCGTGGCCGCGCAAGCGCTCAGCGGCTCGCGCCTGCACCTCCAGGCCCTCGCCTTGGTGGACCCAATCGAGCGCGCGCTGATCGCCCGGCACGTCCATCGCGCCTAGCGGCCCGCCCCGCTCCACCCGTCCCGACAATTCGCCCTTGGTCGCCTGGCTGCTGACGCAGCCGGGCGCTTGGCGCTGCGCACGAGGTTCCCATGAACAAGCCCCGACGCTCCAGCCTGCTTCAGTTCTCGCTGTTCGACAGCACCGCTCTTAGCGCGCCGATCGGCGGCGAAACCCCGCTCCGCGATCGGATGCCGGTGCCCGAAGTGCCCACCTCCGCTCCACTCACGAAAGCCCCGCTCGCGCGCAACTACCGCCTGACCGGCGATCGCGCGCTTGCCCCGACGTGGAAGGGCAGGGCGGCCGATAACCTCGCCGCCATCCGGCTGCTGCGCGAGATCGAGGCGGCCGATCGAGCCGCCACGCCCGACGAGCAGGAACAACTCTCCCGCTTCACCGGCTTCGGTGCCTCCGAGCTGGCCAACACGCTGTTCCGCCGCCCTGGCGAGGCATTCCGCCCCGGCTGGGAGGAGATGGGGCACGAGCTGGAGGCGATGGTGAATGCCGCCGAGTTGGCCGGCCTCGCGCGGGCAACGCAATATGCCCACTACACGCCCGAATTCATCGTGCGCGCCATGTGGGCCGCGCTGACCCGCATGGGCTTCGCCGGTGGCTCGATCCTCGAGCCCGGCTGCGGCACCGGCCTGTTCCTGTCGCTGATGCCCGAGGCCCTGGCGAGCAAGACGAGCCTGACCGGCATCGAGGCCGACCCGATCACCGCCCGCATCGCCGACCGACTGTTCCCCGATGCCTGGATCCGCAGCGAAGACTTCACCAAGGCGCGCATCCCAGAGAGCTTCGACCTGGCGATCGGCAACCCGCCCTTCTCGGACCGCACCGTGCGCGCGTCCGACCCGAGCGGTAAGCTCGGCCTCAGCCTGCACGACTACTTCATCGCCCGGTCAATCGAGCGGCTGAGGCCCGGCGGCGTCGCCGCCTTCGTGACGTCGCGTTGGACCATGGACAAGACCTCGACCGCCGCTCGCGAGCACATCGCAGGCATGGCCGACCTGGTCGGCGCCGTCCGTCTGCCGCAAGCCGCGATGCAGGCCGCCGCCGGCACCGAAGTCGTCGTCGACATCCTGTTCCTGCAGAAGCGCCGCCCCGGGCAGGAACAGTCCAGCGCGGCGTGGGACGCCGTGGCCGAAGTGGTCCCGGCCGAGGACGGCGAGGACGCTCTCTGCATCAACCGCTACTTTCTCGACCATCCAGAGATGGTGCTGGGCGAGCACGCCCGCACCAGCAGCGCGTTCGGACCGGTTTATACCTGCCGCCCCCGCCCCGGCGTCGCGATCGAGGCCGCTCTCGACCAAGCCCTCGGCGTCCTCAGCATGGCGGCCCGCATCCCTGTCAGTGAGTCGGTCACCGCCGGACGGCCCAAGGCCCCACGTATCGTGGTCGGCACCGCCGCCGAGGGCGCCACGGTCAAGGAGGGCAGCTACGTCCTGCTCGGGCTCGGCCTCATGCAAATCGTCGACGGCCAGCCCGTCCCGGTCGCCGTCCGCACCGCCACCAATAAGGAAGGCGTGTTCGCCAAGCACGCCCGCATCATTCGCGGCCTCATCCCGATCCGCGACGCCGTGCGGACGGTGCTGCGCGCCCAGGAGGCGAACGAACCGTGGGGTCAGGCGCAAATCCGCCTGCGCTCGTCCTACGGCAGCTTCGTGCGGCAGTTCGGCCCGATCAACCAGGCCCGGATCACCACCCGCACCGACGAGGAAACCGGTGAGGTGAGCGAGACGGTGCGCCGCCCGAACCTTGCCCCCTTTCTCGACGATCCCGATTGCTGGCTCGTCGCCTCGATCGAGGACTACGACCAGGACAGCGACACCGCCAAAGCTGGGCCGATCTTCACCCAGCGCGTCATCCATCCACCGGTCGAGCCGGTCATCGCATCGGCCGCCGACGCCCTCGCCGTCACCCTGCACGAGTTGGGGCACGTCGATCTCGACCGCATCGCCGAACTGCTCGGCCGCCCGCGCGCCGAGGTGCTGGCCGAGTTGGGCGATGCCGTATTCCTCAATCCGGCCCTGACGTTGGAGGGCCTGGAGGTATGGGAAACGGCCGACGCCACCCTGTCCGGCTCGGTTCGCACCAAGCTGGCGCTCGCCGAGGCCACGGCTGCGACCGATCCCCGTTACGCCCGCAACGTCGCGGCGTTGCGCGCCGTGCAGCCCGAAGACCTGAAACCCTCCGACATCACCGCGCGCTTGGGAGCACCCTGGATGCCGGGCGACGTGGTGGAGCTGTTCGTGGCCGAGCAGATGGGGGTGACGGTGCAGATCCGGCACACCGTCGAGATCGCGTCCTGGTCGTTCAACGTCCACGCCTTCGCCGGGCTCGCGGCCGCCACGTCGGAATGGGGCACCGAGCGGCGGCACGCCGGCTACCTGCTCGATGACGCGCTGAACGCCGTCATCCCGCAGATCTACGACACCTGGACGGAAGACGGTGTCGAGAAGCGGAAGCTAAACGCTGCCGACACCGAGGCCGCCAAGGAGAAGCTCGCCAAGATCAAGACCACATTCGAACGATGGGTGTGGCAGGACGTCGATCGCGCCGACCGGCTATCCCGAATCTACAACGACCGCTTCAACAACCTGGTCCCGCGCGCCTTCGACGGGCAGCACCTCCAGCTGCCGGGCGCCTCCAGCGTCATCACCATGCGCGGTCACCAGAAGCGCGTGGTGTGGCGCATCATCAGCGACGGCTCGACCTACATCGCCCACGCGGTCGGCTCCGGTAAGACCTTCTCCATGGCCGCCGCCATCATGGAGCAGCGGCGGCTCGGCCTCGTGACCAAGGCGATGATGGTCGTGCCCGGGCACTGCCTGGCCCAAGCCAGTCGAGAGTTCCTGCTGCTCTACCCCAATGCGCAGATCCTGGTCGCCGACGAGACCAACTTCGCCAAGGATAAGCGGCAGCGCTTCCTGGCGCGGGCGGCGACGGGCAACTGGGACTGCATCATCATCACCCACTCGGCCTTCAAGTTCATCCCCGCTCCGGCCGCGTTCGAGACCGGGCTGATCGACGCACAGATCCAGAGCTACGTCGATCTGCTGGAGCGCGTGGACAGCGACGACCGCATCACCCGTAAGCGGCTGGAGCACCTGAAGGAGAAGATGGAGGCGAAGCTGGAAGCACTCGCCAGCCGCAAGGACGACATGCTGACCATCGGCGAAATCGGCGTCGACCAGCTCGTCGTCGACGAAGCCCAGGAATTCCGCAAGTTGTCGTTTGCCACCAACATGTCGACCCTGAAGGGGATCAACCCGGACGGTTCGCAGCGCGCCTGGGACCTCTATGCCAAGTCCCGCTACATCGCGCAGACCCAGCCCACGCGGAACCTGATCCTGGCCTCCGGCACGCCCATCACCAACACGATGGGCGAGATGTTCAGCCTGCAGCGCTTCATGCAGCCCGAGGCACTGGAGGAGCGCGGCCTGCACGAGTTCGACGCCTGGGCGTCGACCTTCGGCGACACCGTGACCGAGCTGGAGCTGCAACCGTCGGGCAACTACATGCCGGTCACCCGCTTCGCCAACTTCGTCAACGTGGCCGACCTGATCGCCATGTTCCGCACCGTCGCTGACGTGGTGAGCAAGACCGATCTGCGCACCTACGCCAAGCTGCCCACGCTGCGGACAGGCAAGCGTCAAATCCTGACCTCTCCCGCCAGCCCAGACTTCAAGATCTACCAGAAGCAGCTGGCCAAGCGCATCGATCTCATCAAGCAGCGCACGGGCAAGCCCGAGAAGGGCGACGACATCCTGCTCTCCGTCATCACCGACGGGCGGCACGCCGCGATCGACCTCCGTTTCGTGCAGCCCGAGGCCGAGAACGAGCCCGACAACAAGCTCAACAACCTCGTCCGCACCGTGCACCGGGTCTGGCAGGAGTCGGCCGAGACCCGGTTCAGCAATCCGCTGACCGGAATGACCTACCCGGTCCGCGGGGCCGCGCAGATGATCTTCTCGGACCTCGGCACCGAAGCTGCCGCCGACAAGCGCGGTTTTTCCGCCTACGAGTGGATCAAGTCGGAGTTGATCCGGCTCGGCGTGCCCGCCGGCGAGATCGCCTTCATGCAGCACTACAAAAAATCGGCTGCCAAGCAGGGCTTGTTCAACGACGTGAACAACGGCCGGGTCCGCATCCTGATCGGTTCGACGCAAACCATGGGCACCGGCGTCAACGCGCAGCAGCGCCTCGCCGCCTTGCACCATCTCGACGTGCCGTGGCTGCCCAGCGACATCGAGCAGCGCGAGGGCCGGATCGAGCGGCAAGGCAACCAGCACGAGGAGATCGATGTGTTCGCCTACGCCACGCTCGGCAGCGTTGACGCCACAGGCTGGCAGCTGCTGGAGCGCAAGGCTCGCTTCATCGAGGCAGCACTCGGCGGCGACCGGACGATCCGCCGGATCGAGGACGTCGCCGATACCGCCAGCCAGTTCGCGATGGCCAAGGCGCTCGCCTCGGGAGACCAGCGCCTGATGCAGAAAGCCGGGCTGGCGGCGGAGTTGGCGCGGCTCGGAAGGTTACGCGCGGCCCACTTCGACGATCAGCACGCCATCAGGCGGCAGATCACGAACGCCCGCAGCACGATCGCAGGTGCCACCAAGCGGGTCTGGAGCATCAAGCAGGACATCGCCGCCCGAGAGCCGACGCGCGGCGACGCTTTCAAGTTCGACACCGGCAAGAAGGTGCTGGACGACCGCAAGACGGCCGGCGGATCGCTGCTGAGCCGCATTCGATTGACACAACGAGCGGGCGAAGCCGGACAGTGGAGGCTCGGCAGCCTGGGCGGCTTCGAAGTGAAGATGGAGGGGCGCGGTAAGCAAGACTGGTTCAGCGTGGATGTCTGGATCGAGCGCACCGGTGGCGAGGGCGTCATCCGCCTCGACGGCGATCTGACGCCACTCGGGCTGATATCGCGGCTGGAATACGCGCTCGACCATTTCGAGGTGGAGCTGGCCGAGGAGCGGCGCGCGCTCGCCGAAGCCGAAGCGCGGCTGCCGGCCTACGAAGCCGCGTGGGAGAGGAGTTCGCGTTGCAGGCCGAGTTTGACGCCAAGGCCGACGAGCTGAAGGCGCTGGAGGCCGACCTCGCCGCCAACGAGAACCGCGAGGCGGACACGACGGCGCAGGAAGCAGCCTGATCGAGCCCCACGCTTCCCAGATCTTTCCCTCTACACGGAGCTATAGCGATGACCTTCAACAAGGCGAGCCGGAACGAGCGCGTCAAGCTGCTCGCGACGACACTCAATACGATGGGCCTGGCCTTTTTTGTGCCAGGGGTGATCGTGCCGCTCGTGACGCTACTGTATGGCGCGGACCCACCGAGATCTCCCTACTGGCTGGGAATTACGATATGGTGGGCCACACTTGCAGCTGTCCTGCACATTTTGGCCCGGACCGTGCTTGGAGGGATCGAGGAATGACCACACTCGAGATTTTCGCCTTCGTCGCCCCCGCCGTCGTGACGGCCGTGGGCGCGCTCGCCGTGTGGTGGCAGCTTCGGCATTGACGGTCAGCCTTTTGGCTGCGTTACACCGGATGGACGTACAGTAAGTTCAGCACGACCCGTGCGCGGTTTCGCCCATGACAACGCGAGGCCAAGAGGGGAGGGGGGATGCGCTCGCACCGCGTCCAGCCCGGCACCGCTTTGCTCCATCGCCACCGGCGCAACCCAGCCCGTCTAGGCCGCAGCCCTACGGGCCGCGTCCCGCACCGGCCAGGGTCGCTCGCTGGCAATGGTGCCGGCCCGGCCGCGCCGCGGGCTTGGGAGGGGTCTTCGCCAGGAATGGGGAGGACGGAGAGCAACCCTCACGAGGAGCCAGGCCGTGGAACTCAGGACCGTCAATCCGCGCAAGCTGAAATTCAATTCCGCCAACCCCCGCCGCACGAAAGCGGCACCCGAACAGGACGCCCAACTCACCGCCAACATTCTGGCGCAGGGCCTGCTCCAGCCGCCAATCGTTCGCCAGAACGGCAATGATCTGGTCGTCATCGCGGGCGAGCGCCGCGTGCGCTGCTCGATCAAGGCCAAGCTGGCCGAGATCCCGGTGCTCGTCCGCAGCGCCGACGACGGCGACGCGGCCGGCGCCGACGCGATGCGCGCCCTGGCCGAGAACGTCGTCAGGACCGAGATGTGCTCGGTCGACCTCTGGCGCTGCATCGAGGCCATGCTCGGAAGCGACCAGGGCTGGAACGAGCAGGGCATCGCCAACGCGCTGAATATGTCCGTCCGCTCGGTCAAGCGCCTGCGGCTACTGGCCAACATCCACCCCGCCATCCTCGACTACATGGCCTCGGGCGACGAGCCCGATCCCGACGACCTGGCAGCGATCGCCAACGCCCCGCTCGAGGAGCAGGAGGAAGTCTGGAAGCGGGCCAAGCCCAAGAAGGGCCAAGACGTGAGCTGGTGGAGCGTGGTGAACCCGCTCAAGAAGCGCCGCCTGCTGCGTAAGCACGCCCGCTTCGACGACGGGCTGGCGCGCAAGTTCGGCATCGCCTGGGAGGACGACCTGTTCGGCCAGGGCGGCGACGACAACCTCTACACGACCAAAACGGAGGAGTTCTTCGCGGCACAGACCGAATGGCTGGCGACCAACCTGCCGGACCTGCATCCCCGCGCCTCGATCGTCGAGAAAGGAAACTACGGCGACATGGCACTCCCGCCCGGCGCTCAACGCGTCTACGGCGCAGCGCAGGAGGGTGACGAGCTGGGTTTCTATCTCGACCACCATACCGGAGCGGTCGAGAGCGTCCCGTTCCGGGTGATCGAGCGGAGCAAGGGCTCGCGCGATGCCGGCGGTTCGGGGCAACCCAGGTCCCCCGGCGCCCGCGCCGACGTGACCCAGAAAGGGGTCACGATGATCGGCGACTACCGCACCGACGCCCTGCATCAAGCGCTGCAACAGAAGGACATCGACGACCAGACCCTGATCGGTCTGCTGGTGCTCGCTCTTGCGGGCAAGAACGTCGCCGTGCAGTCGCCCGTGCAGAGCACCAACTACTACAGCCGGGCCAACGACCGGGCCGTTGCAGCGCAGAAGATCATCGAGGGCGGCGTACTGACCAGCGATCCCGAGACAACCCGCACCGCCGCCCGCGACGTACTGCGCCAGGTGCTGTCCTGCCGCGACGGCATGACGGATAGCGGGGCCGCTGGGCGCATCGCCGGCGATGCCGTCGGTGCCGATCGCTACCTGCCCAACATGGCGACCGACGACTTCCTGAAGTGCCTCAGCAAGTCCGCCATGGAACGCGCCGCCACCGCGCTGAACGTCCTGCCACGCCAGACCGGCAAGGCGACCCGCGCCGCCCTGATCGAGCATGTCGGCCCGGCAACCTACATCCTCCCGGCCGCCCGCTTCGCGCTAACGGCCAACGAGGTGGCAGCTCTGGAAACCGCGTCCGCGGATCGTCCCGCCTTTGGGGGCGGCGACGACGACGGCGAGGATGGTGAAGCTCCTCCAGGAGAAGCCAACAACACCCCCGGCGAGGAGGGGGCTGTCGGTGAGGCCAACGAGGACGATCTCGCCGCGCCTCCGCCTTCCGCCGCCGGCAGTGCCGGTCCGGACGCGCTCGCCGCGTAATCCACCGCCCGCCCGGCAAGCCGGGCGGGCCTTCTCTTCCACGTGCCCAAGAGGCTCACATGGATCGCCATCTGATCGCGACACGGCTCGCCGTGCGCCGTGCCCAGGTCTTCATCATCGAGGACAGGGTCATCTCCGCTTGCGAACACGCCGCAGGACACGGCCAGCGCGGGCGCCGCCCGCCGGTCGACCGCCGGGCTTGGGATCGCCATACCTGGCACCGCTATCTCCGCGAGGCGGCCACCCAAGAGCACGAGCTTGGCCCGACCCTGCGCCGCCTGCACGGCGAAATCGTCGTGCTGGAGCGCCTGTCGTCCGTCCCAGCGGCCGCCTGGCTATGCTCGATTTCCTGCTCGGCCTGCCCTACTTGCGCGAGGGGCCGCTTTGGCAGACCGCCCGGCGCTTGGAAGCGCCGGTGCTGGTCAGCGCCAACGCCCTATCGCTCTGGCGACGCGACGCCGTTGGCCTGCGGCAGTGGAGCGGCTTCGATCGCCGGATGCTGCGCTTGGTTGCGGAGCATCCAGTGTCACTGGACAGCGGCGGATTCGTGGCTTCCGTGCTGTATCGCGGCTCGCCGTTCACGGTGCCGCAATACATGGAGCTGTGCGCCGCAGCACCCTGGCAGTGGTTCGCCTCGCTCGACATGACGTGCGAGCCAGAAATCGCGGCCGACGAGGAGACGGTGCGAGACCGCATCGCCGGCACGGTCCGCCTCAATCGCGAATGCCTGCGCGAAGCGCGCGAGCGCGGCATCGCCGATCGCTTCGTCCCCGTCATCCAGGGCCACCGCGTCGAGCACTATCTGCGCTGCATCGACCGGATGCCGGACCTGTCCGGCTTCGCACTCATCGGGGTCGGCTCGATGTGCCGCCGCCACGTCCAAGACGACGAGGTCGGCATCCTACGCATCGTCGAGGAACTCGATCGAGCCTTTCGCGGGACACGGTGCCGCTTCCATTGTTTCGGCCTAAAACGACGGGCATGAGCGAGTTGCGCCAGCATCCGCGCGTGCAGTCCGTCGATAGCCAAGCCTGGGGCTTGAGTGCGCGGATCGACGCTCGCAAGGCAGGCATCTCCAAGAGCAACGCCTACCTCGCCGGCGTCATGGAGCGTTGGTATCGCGAGCAACTCCGCCAACTCCACCAGCCCGGCTACGCCTTCCGGTCGCGGGTAGCGCCACTCCGTCATCGCGATGTGCCTCAGCCATCGGTGCCGCTGGAAGCCCGGTTGCAGGAGGCCACTGAGGATCTGCGGGCGCTCTACGAGGCAGGGGAGGTGGAGTGGAGCGATCTGGCGCCGCAGCGCGTGCTGGAGTGGATGATGCTCGATGATGAATAACGAGGTGATGGACCCGTGACGCGAGGGACTCATGAGGAATGAGGAATGAGGAGATGAGGGGATGAGAGATGAGGAGCGGATTGGTTTTGGGCTTCTGCCCGTGCCGGTCCCGTCCCCTCGGGTTGCTGCGGTCTGAGCCACGGCACCGGGCGCTCCTACCCCCGCTTTCCCTGCGGGAAAGCGCCTGCGGTTCGCCATTCTCGCTCAAGCACCAGGGCCGCGCCATGCGCAGGGCAGGAGCCCCGCTTCGTCGTAACCCTGCCGCCCTCGCTCACATGGCTCAGGGGTAGGACCACCCGGCCCCGCGTCTCTCTTCGACCGCACCCGAGGGAACAGACCGGCACGGGCCGGACGCCTTCGAGGGACAGAGATGAAGAGGATACGACGATGGCTCGTTACATCAACAAAGTTCAGATCCTGGGCAACGTCGGGGCGGACCCGGAACTGCGTAGTTTCACTAATGGCGGTCGAGTGCTGACCTTCAGCGTCGCTACGGCCGATCAGTGGACCGACCGGCAGAGCGGCGAGCGTCGTGAGCGGACCACGTGGCACCGGGTGGCGATCCACGTCGAGGGCCTGATCGACGTCGCTGAGAAGTATCTCCAGAAGGGCAGCCGAGTCCTCATCGAGGGCAAGCTCGAATACAAGGACTACACCGACAACGAGGGCGTCGAGCGCACCGCAGTCCAGATTGCGATCCGGCCCTTCGCCGGCGAGCTGACCCTGCTCGATCCGCCGCCGGCGAGCCGAAGCGGCACCACGCCTCGCCGCGCGCGTGCCCCGGTTGGCGCGACGCCGACCGGCGATCTGCCGAAGGACGATCTCGACGACGAAGTGCCGTTCTGAAGAGGAATGCGGCGCTCCCAAAAGGAGCGCCGCTCGCGTCTTCCGACGTCGTTCACTCCGAAAGGCAAGAATGTGGTCCGCCAATATTTCGCCCAGCGCTGCCATGGGGGCCGCAATCCCCTCCGGGTCGGGGTTATCGCCGCTGGCTCGATCTACTACCTTCAAGATGAGGGCTACCTGCGCCATCCAACTACGGAAACTCCGGTGTTGCGAACACCATGGATCGTCGAGAGTTTTCTCAACGGCGTTTGCCATGCGGCCCGGTTCGATCGCGGCGGCCGTTGTTGGATCGACAAAACCATGAGCGGCCGGTCAGACATGGCCGTCGTGCGTTCGCTACGCGACGGACGCCATAAACAGGTGGCCGTCCGGGTCCTGCAACTCCACGACGATCTAGGGCTCTGCCACGAGCCGACACACTACCCGTCGCTACCCAATCTCCGGTTCTACCGGAGACGAGCCCACGCGGGTCTGAGGTGCGCAGCATAACGCGCTTGCCTTTCATAATCGGATTGACCCACTCTGGAGGCACGCCATGGCTACGACCACGATCAACTTGCCGCTCTACCAAGTTTTGACCGAGTTGAAGGTCCCGGAGGATCGCGCCCGCCTGGCGGCCGAAGCCTCGATCCCT
>JAABUW010009783.1_pt1 | contig 10841 bp, 12 predicted proteins | sample 5560081 | NCBI WGS metagenome assembly JAABUW01 (sample SAMN10711882, study PRJNA513363) | rock metagenome | isolation source: Antarctica rocks | place: Antarctica: Victoria Land, Knobhead sud | reverse complement strand
TGGGCAGCTTCTCCAGATCGTCGAAAAACAGCTCTGTGCGTGTGCTCTCACGCATCTGCTCCGGCAGCATCTCACACACAAAGTGGGTCACTGGGTACAGCACAGCATTGTACCTGCAGCAGCCATGCCACATTCAATGTAACAGCAGTAACAACCACTGACGTCGACAAACTCTGTGATGTGAGCCTTACAGTGTATTGTTGTGTCTGTTTTGATACCAAAGCTTGCACTTCCCACACTGGGGCTTTTCTTACCCAAACCAGAGCTTTCACTTCCCATGCAGACCAGACGAGTGCAACTGGTGACAGCAGAACAAACCTATGCACTCAGCAAGCACTTGCTGTAGTGTACTGAAGCGTCCTGGGGACTGCAAACAATATGTTGAGCAGTTTGTCAGGCTTTGTCAGGGCTTACAAATATTCATGCTCCTTCTCAAGCGCTTCAAGGATGATGGTGATGAGCTCAATGTTGCTGTCCCTGATCTGGTCAGGCACTTGGTCAGTGGAACTGCTCCTGTCCCGCCGGCCAATGCGCCTGGTTTGCTGCGTCTGCATGTTATCCTGCAGCTGCCTGTTGGTTGCATGTACCTTCTGCAGCAGCTCAGCCCTGCAGCACCACTCAGGCGTCTTGCTGCCCACTGCACACATCTATGTGGTGATAAATGACAGGTGTAGGGGTGCTATCTACTCTGTGACACCATACGCCATGGTGTAAAATGGTGTCACACAGATGATGGCTGCAACAGCATCAGATGCAGCGACTTTAAAGCACACAGGCTTGTGCGATGGCTTAGGTGCCAACAGTGTGACGTGAAGGTGCGCTTACATGCGTTCACGCAGAGCCAGCTCAGCTGGCTTCTCAATAGGCTTGCCCTCATCTCTGGGCAGCAGTTTGCGCAGCTCCGGATCAATGCGCTGCTCCTCAGCGTATGTTCTGCAGCACAGCGCATCAGCATGAATGCAACACACAGCAACACACTAGGTCATACATAGCTTTGGTGCAACGCTGGGAGCCAGCACTGGGAGACACATTGATACTCAACAAGGCATTGCTGATGCAAAAAACCAGATGCTGTATACTGAGCTTGCAAGAATTTTCAACTCTCATTCAACTCTCTTTCAACTCTCTTTTAACTCTCATATGCCCTGCTCTATGTCACAGCTGCGCTGGACAAAGAGTCGAGAGGGGAGTCAGTACCTAAAGGAGTCAGCATCAAAGAACTCGCGCTCCTCTGGAGGCCACTGCCACAACTTCCAGGTGGACTTCTCCAGCAGCCGCCTGGTACCTTCCTCAAAGATCTCATCTAGGCCTGGTTCCAAGCTGACGGTGATGGTGGTGCCGTCGTTCAGCTCAGCAGCTTCCTGAGCCTCAAGAGCTGCAGCAATGCACAATCGCAGTGTGAAGCAAGGGTAGAGTCCTTATGACTGTGAAACTGCCAGATTGAGGTGAGGTAAGGCCATCAACACAGGAAGATGACTTAGCACAGGTGCATGAGATTGAGCAGCTTGCCTACATGCTGAGACACACAGCCAACAAAAACAGCAGGCAGCACAGAGCTGCATGCTACATATTCAGACTGCGCAACCAGTATGATGCACAGCACATCCATGACACAATATCTGACCTGCTTGCTTTTTAGCCTTGTCCGCAAGGTCAATGGCTCTGAGCCTCAGATCATTCAAGTCCACACTGAGCAACTCAACTCTGTCTTCATCCGGGATGGTTTCCCAACAGGGCTTGACATTCAGCACCCTCTCTTGTGGCAATAGCTGCAGCTGTGCTTCCTTGTTTGCATCCAGCTGCAGTGCAGAACAATCATGAAGATGAATGACTGGGACAAAAGTGGACAAGCTGCCAACAGCAAGTGAGGATACTGCGCTCTCAGGGATGTCAGCTGACCTGAGTCTGTGGCTTCTTAGGTTCCTTGGTCTTCCCTTCAGTCTTCTTGCTGCTCTTGCTTTTGCTACCGGCTTTGCCCTTTCTGGGAAGACCCATGCTGATGCAGATTGTCTGATTCCAAAAAAGAAATGGATGGATTTGGCGCTGTGCAAGGGACGCAGTTCACCGCTGAGCTGTCACGGCAACTTGTGATGAAAGCTGCCTGGAGTAATGTGAAGAAGATGGGGAAACTGTACTGCTGTTGCTAAAAGCAAGCTGCCTCTATGAGGCCCCGCTGTGGAATTTCACATGTCCATTGTGCTGTTGCTCAGCACTGAGCTGTTGACATGCCTCTTTCCTGCAATAGAAGACCTGGTGTTACGCACACACAACATCCCCTGCGGTGCATGCCTCACGTGCATGCAACCCCAAAAACTAGTCTTTTGCAGCAGTGCCTCTGAGAGTTACTTCAGAAGGCAGATTTAACAACGAGTGCCTACTCAGACACTATAGGTAACTTTCTGAAACAAATTGACTAGGCCAGACAGGCTTATAGGACAACTCCACCCCAGTAAATGGAGGGTAAAGCTGAGTTTGAGCAGGCATATCTGAAGTTTTCGTGCAACGGCGCTGAGCTACTCTGCATGCAACAACTACTATCGTTGTATTGCTCAGGGCCACAGCGTTCAAATGTCGTCGGTTGTGAGCAAGTGTCCTTAACTAACTAATGCAGCGTGCTACTACACCCATAGCAAGCCTGCAGATAGATGATCCTCAAACGCAACTTGTAGGCAACATCATACAGGCATACTGAGACACGACTCTGACTTTCGAAATATTCGGTACCTCTATCCTGGTCTAGAAGGATAAGCAAAGTACATGCAGGCCGCCAGAGGTAGAGTGCAAACACAGCGGAGTGTCGGTATCTAGGAGCAATACCTGATCAGCGCTGGCTTTGTCAAAGACCGCGATGGTCCTAGGCAAGAAGGCCGCCGTTGCAGCTCTACACTGGCTGTGTCCCTATCTAACCACAGGCGTATTGCGCTCAGTACTCATAGCCTCAGAGGTAGCTCAATACGTAGGCTGTGGCACGACGACTGACACGGCCGCTGTCTGGAAGCACGACAAGAAAGAACAGTCAGCGCGGTGCTGAGACTGGTTGATTGCGGTACTGAGTCTGCCCTGTACACTCAGTGACCGAACCCTTCGTGGTCCATACACACACGCATGTGATCTAGGAGAGTCCTTACGGTGTAAGTGAGGGTGCCACAGAGAAACTTCTGGCTTGTGTTCCACCTCCATCCAGCCCTCAAGACAGGTCGCGAGAAGTAGTCATGTTACAAATGCGGCACATAGTACAGGTCTTGTGCACAAGCCATCTGACAGTAGTATCTCTTGAAGTCCAAGCTGTGCTTTTTCAGCTCATGCAATACAAAGCTGCTGGCCCAAAATAAAGCCTGAATCGAGCCTTGCGAAATCTGTTACATGATACCTACCGCGTTTCACTGAAGTGCGAGGCCCCAAAGCGCGTTTCACCTTTCACACAGCAAAGCCCAGCATGTAAGCAGAACAAACTCCAGATGTCTGTCTTTGACATGACATGCGCAAGTTGAAAGCTGTGTCAAAAGCATGAAAGGCCCATCAGGAAAGCTTGAGCAAGCTGAAACCCCCACACATCATCATCCTCATGAGGATCAATACAGGTCAGAAAGCATTTCCTGACTCAATAATGTAATGCACGACTTCTGATGGCAAGTTTTGTATTGAGACTATGATTGACAATGGATATAAGACAAGGTAAGGGTCGTGCACATTCAGCAAACGAGCTGCATCACATCAGAAGCTGTATGCCAAGAACAAATACTTTTCCGCAAGAGTCATGTTTTTACAACGGCACGCAGTGGTCACATTGCAATAGCCATGCAGATTCGACCCAGAATTGATGCAATAACTGAAGTAAGAAACGGGTCACACATTGGGGCACTAAGCGACAAAGACAGTCAAGCTGACAGGGCAGCAACTCAGGCTCAGGCATGCTCACCATGTCTCCAACAAACAATGATCTTGCTGTACGTGCTAGTGGGGCCTGTGCCAGTAAAGCTTGACTAGTCAGCACTGATAACAGACTTGACGTGAAAAGTGATATCAAATCATTGAAGCACAGTATCACTCATGCTTTGAAGTTCATGAAAGGAAAAGCAGGCTCAAGCCTATGATGCTTGAAGCATACTAGCACATAACACACCATTCTTGGGCTCAATCCTTGGCGACTTTCAGCTGACTCCAAAAACAAAACCAGAAGTATCTTTTGCCAGGCAATATCACAGAACAGCCTGCCAGCTAGAGACCTGCTACCCTTAGCACTGCAGCTTTGCTTGTGTTAGGCAGCATAGCTCTACAGCAGCCCAGCCTTATTGTGGGCGTCTCAAGAATTGGACCCTATACACCATCTGTCTTGACTGTGTTGCAGCCTGCTCCACATCTCTGTACATTGATGCAGCATGATGTCAACTGCATACACGTATGATCCGACATGGCTGCCTTGCGCCCTTTGATCCCAAAACGATGCTTGCATGGAACGCCAAGCCTGACAGCATCCATTTGTCGACTCAGAACCCGTTGGTAGCTTGATACTTATTGACTTTATCATCTAGGAATGCCACAGTACAAGTATGTGCTTCCTGGCAGGACACAGGCAGCATCTCACACAAGCCAGCCTTTGCAGATCTGGCAGCGTCCAGCAGCTAGTGTGGCATGCGTCACAAGCAAAAGCTTGCTGCAGCCAGCAGCACCGCCAGCCCTGGTGACAGTGCCCTCTTACAGCAAACCTGCAACATGTTGAGTGGTGTGATGCAGGGGACTGTAGCATGCAGACCTGATATCTGGGCCAACGTCTCAGAGCACAGACACTGGTGCAGAGATATTAAAGGAAGTAAGCCAGATCCAACATAGACTGCAGCAGTAAAGGCCTTGCTCGGACGCTTCTTTGCAGGTTTTCAAATAGGCCAGGATACTCCTTGAAGTGCAAGGCCTGAAAGGCTTAGGCATGACTGGTAATACTGTGCATGCGGCCTGTTGTGCATGTGGGGTGCATGACAAATACAACAGTTTGCAACAAGAAGGCCCAAGAAGGGCAAATGCCAAATGGACCATAAGGTGCTTACTGTGTGGTGAACCAGCAGCAGCAAAGGTGCTGGGTCTTAGGGTAGCGCTGTATACTGCTGCAGAAGAGGCAGCCACAGGTATCTCAGACAACACATCCCACACTGCATCTTTCCTATAGGCAACCAAACACACACATTTAGACAGTGAATCCTGAAGCGCCGATGATTTTCAAGTGCTGCAGATGGAGCTACTGAAGGTAGTGTCTGTTGCTTGATGATAACAGAGAGGAATATGAGGTGCTAGCATCACAGGTGTAGTTGTGCACACTTTGCGACTGGGCAGTACAGCAGCTGTACAGGCCTAAAAAGAACACACCTAGAAACAAAGGCAAGCAGAAAGGCGTCCCTGATCCTGCCATTGCACGGTGCACCCAACAGGATTCAGCATGCAAGGGACGGAGGTAGGCAAAATGTTCCTGGTGTGTACGAAGCAGCAGAATGCAAGCATCCAACTGCCAGTCAGATAGCATGCACAACACCAATTTGCCGTGAAGTTGTTGCAGTGTTGGCTTATGCCAAGTAACTGCACTGACCTGCGCTCTGAGAGGCTGTGGCAGGGGTAGCCTGTCAGGGTAGGCTGTCAGGGTAGGCTGCCAGGGTAGCCCATCAACATCTCCCTTCCGACTCATCTCACCCCTGAAACTCTGCACGTGCTGCTAAGCCTGCATGGCACATCTTTGATAAGAAGCTGAACTCAAGCTTTAATCACAAAAAAGCAATGAGCGTCAACATTGCATTCAGCATGTCTATGTCTATTATGCCACATGGCATGTGTAGTAGGGCAAGAGGCACTGTTGGACCAACGTGAACTGAGCATACTTCACGCACTGAGACAGACACAAAGCTGTTGCCTGTACTTGTTTGGATGACAGGGAACGAGACTTGCTGGAAAGTCTTACCATCGCATTTTGGCGTGATACTCAGCTGAGAGCTGGAAAGCTTTTGAGATGACAACACTGGATGGCTGGCATACAGCATATGTGCAGACACAGGAAGAGTCCTAGGTAACACCCCAGTCAGCAGCAATCATTTGAAAGGAGCCACAGTAAATTACCCGAGCTTCAATGGGGCGCTGGCGTTGTGAGCAGCGCCTCTGAGCAGTTGAGTGATAGAACCTGATTGCACCGCAGACATGACGCCTGAGTGCAATCCTAACTTTGCCCAAGTATGGGTGTGGCTTGGGTTCTGATCAGGAGCCTGGATGGCCATTGTCTCAGAGCCTGGATGGCCCTTGTCTAGGAGCCTGGATGGGCCCTGCCTGGTAGCCTGGATGGCCCTTGTCTAGGAGCCTGGATGGGCCCTGCCTGGTAGCCTGGATGGGCCCTGCCTAGAAGCCTGGATGGGCCCTGCCTAGAAGACTGGATGGGCCCTGCCTAGTAGCCTGGATGGGCCCTGCCTAGTAGCCTGAGTGGGAAACAGGACAAGGGCTCAACTGGCTCTGGCTGAGAGCCGAGCTGTGAGCTGACTGTCAGCCTAAGTGGGAGCATGGCAGGTCCTGAGTATGAGGCTGAGTGGAGGCCTGCGTGAGGGAGTGACCAGCTGGTGCCCCGACTAGCTGGGAGCTTGAATGGGGTCCAGAGTGAGTGCCCGATGAAGGCTCTGAGCACACTTTTGGAGCCTGAGTGAAAGTTGACAGGACTGGTGCATTGAGTAGGCCTCAGCGAGCGAGTGAGCAAGGCGCAGTTGGGAGGCTGCCTAAGGATATCACAGGAGCCCAACTGAAGCTGATATGAGTTTCTGACTAAGGACATCACAGGAGCCTAAGCCGGAACCTGTGCAGGGCTGAGCATGGGGGCAAACTGAGGGCTAGACTAAGGGCTGGGCGGATGAAGCCCTCAGCAACTGCCATAGGTGACTGCTCCAATGAAGCTGCAGACTAGACTGCTGTAGACTCACATGGCACAAGACTCTAGCAACTGCTGAGACAAGATGCTAGAAGATGGCTGAAGAGATGGCTGGGGCAGCAGGCCATCATAGCTGCTCCAGCATGCTGAGGCGTACCTCCTGCAGGCAAACCAAAACAGTGAGTAAAAGGCAGTCATGAGAAGTGCATACATTTTGCACTTGCATTCACCTGATATGAGCTGCAAGATCTTATACCACTGTCTGTGGCAGCAAGAGTGCAGCGCCGCAACATCTTGAATGCATGCTTTGTGTTGCTTGGGGTAAAGCTTATAGGGTCATGAGGTGTGTCAGCTGACCATTGGTTGCAATCCATTGCAGCAGTGTGGTAGCAAAAGCACTGCTGGGACGAGTCTCACATTGTTGAGTATGACAATATCTACCAAGTCATGTGTTGCACTACATGTGCCTAAAGCATCTCCCCAATGCAAAAAGGCATTCCATTGTCCCCAGGCGTTTCTGAGTTTAGATTGCCAATGTAGGGATGGTGTTTCTGAATCAAAAAGATATTTCGGAATTGAAAAGAGCACAAGCACTGAACAATTGGGACTGTGTGCTCAGCTGCTGTGCAAGTACAACTGCTGATGTCACTAGGATCAAGTGTTGCATCATGGCCTACCTAAGGGCGGCAGCAGGAGGGTCCAAAGCAGAGGGCCTTGCCCAGAGCTGCCCCAGCTGCAGAGAAGCCCTTGCCGGCCTTGGCAGCCAAAGCTGTGGGCTTGTTCAACCATCTGCGCTTCTTGCATCTGGCTCCAGTCTGATCCCTGCTGAACAACAAAGCAGGCATGCTTCATGCAGCAACAAACACAGCCTGACAAGTATCTGCACGAGGTGGAAGAAAGCTCATGCTAGACACACTCAGCTAGGTCGCCAACAAAGCTCATTGAGAGGCATCTTAATAAGGTCATTGAGTGACCAGACACACCTCCACCAAGCACAGTTGCAGCATGATATACCTGTCACTGGCCTGTGCAGTCGGCTGCGCTTGTGCTTCCTGTTTGGATGCAGGCTGCACACCTGCTGACTCTGAATCATCCACAGACATGGTACCAGCCCCAGAGGGTATCTGTTCAGCCTGTGACTGCTCTGTCACTCTGACAGCTGAGACACTCACTCCTTGTGATGGGGCATGCTGCAAGGAGCTCAGACTCTTACACTTTGCTGCACCTTGCTCTGAGTCTTTAGCGCTGCAAAGCTGCAAGCTGTGCTGTGGTGCACTGCCAACCTGACAGCCTGGCTGAGTGTTTTGCTGCAAGGAGGCGTCAGCATCCAGCTTGAATTCACCTTGGGAAGGCCTGAAACCCTGCTTGGCTACCTCACTTGCAGAGGTCCTGATCAAGCCAGCAGTGTTTGGCTCTGCTATGCCACTCAGAGTGCCCCTCGACCCCTGGTCAGCTTCGGCGCTTCTGCCTGGTCGCCGGAATATGTTGAGCAGCTTGGTGACTCGCTGTGTGGTTTTCTGCTTCGTGCTGAGAGTTGTCGGCCTTTGCAGCGGTAGACCAGGTCGCCTTGCTTCAGTTGCTGCGACGTGCTGCGGCTCTGACTGCTGTGCCTGGCCGTTCACGCACATTGATCCGCTCACGCTGTGGCTGTGCCCCTGACCGTCTGCCGCAAGTGTCAGCACCTGGTGATCACAACAGATCGCGTTGTGCCGGCTGCCGGTAGGCGAAGCAGCGCTCTGGGCTGTGCTACTGTCCACATCAGGAACCTCAATGTGCGGTGACGTACTGGGAGAGCCTGTAAGTGCAGCTGAGACGCCAGTATTCTCTGACCTCGGCTGGTGTGATCTGTGCATCCCACCAGCAGACACTGCTTCAGCTGACTTCTGGGCATCAGCAAGGCTGACTGTGGCTCTGGCCAAACCTGCGCAAAGGGCAGGGGTCTGAGAGATGTAGGCATAGTTGGTGCAAGGTTTACTTCTTGTAATGTTGCTTGTGTAGCAAATTGTTGAGCATGCAAATCAAAGTCCAAAGCAATTGTTGAACAGGAACACCAGTTTTGCTGGTCATGATGGGCACCACTGATTTCGCTGCTGTCACTGAGCTCACTGAACTGTTAAGCTGAGAATGCAGAACTGTTGCCAATGCATTTGGACTGCATTCAAGTAATGCTGCTCTCTTGCCTCCCAAAGTTGGAGGTTAGGGACATGTGAGAACTGCAGTGATGCTGGAATCATGACATGTGCTTGATGAACAACAAAAGCATGTGAATTGCACAAGTTTAGCTCACCTGCACGGATATTCTCATTCAAGACACTCAAAATGTATGGCATGGGTGTTGTCACGGGTGCATCCTTGCAATACGCTTCCATCTCAGCACAGGTCTCTGCCACATAAGGATGATCAAATGCATCGGCGCTCATGCGTCTTGATGGATAAGGGTGCAAGATCTGTAAGAAGAAGTCAGCAGCAGCATCTGGGTTGGCGCTGCAGTCTCTGACCTTGTCTAACAAGGGATGCTTGACTGGTTCATCAGCATCCATTGCTGCTATCACAGCGTCCTCCTGCACAACATTGCGCACACATAAGTCACATGCTGACAACTGCATTGTTGCACAAGCAAGCATGCATTGATCAGACCAGAACAACATCAAAACCCTCAGCAATATGCACATCAACATCTGCCTCCGTATCATGTGATGGCATGCATCAACAGCCAGATTAACAGCGCAATATGTTTAAAGATGAGACACACACAGTCCTGTGCTGAGTCTGCCAGCTGCAACAAAGTGATAAACAAACATGTGTTGCACTGACCCAAGCGTCGTGTGACTCCATCACGATCTCATGAGCATTCAGCGCTATCTCAATCTCCTCTGTACTGTCAGCGGATGATGAGTCAGCAGCTGAAGACTGGTCCCTGCTGGCTCTTGGCCGGAATGGCAATTCCCCTGTCAAGGCCTCATACAGTACAACACCAGCAGAGAACATGTCAGATGCATGCCCATCAATCAGCAATTCATCATACAAGTCTGCGCCTCCCCACTGAATCTTTAACGAGCGCAGCTGTTCTGGTGAGGCATATGGCATTGTGGCCCCATCTGGCTTCACGTCTCTGATACAGACGTCAAAATCGTCAGTCAGATCGCCTGCAGCAAGGGGTGCCAAAAATTCTAAGGATGCTGTGTCATGCACATGTTTGTGCTCACCAGTGCATCAAAGCTAAGGCAGGCCATCATCCCCTTGAGAGTTCCAGGCACAGATGATGCTGTCACAAGCTTGCAATCGCAGTGCACTGAAATTGCTTGCTAAGTTGTTTTGAAGACCAAGAGCTGTCCGCTCAGCAGCTGGTGTAAAAGGTGTAAACAGGTGTAAAACATTCATGTCTACGTCAGAACGTACCTGCTTCAAACTGTTTGGCAAAACCAAAGTCTCTCTTGTTCTGTCCGTAAGCCTGCATGCTATGACATGTACATGAGCCAGCTTGTGCTGCTTCAGGGTTTGGCAGAGCTGATTGAATTCAACCTGCACCACTATCCTGACTTGTTCAAGAGCCAGAAGAAAGCTGCCAAGCCAGCTCGCAAGCAGGCCCCTGCCAAATCAACACCAGTCTTGAGTGTACGTACTGTGCACCCTCTTTACTTGCCAAGTCAAACACCTGACAGGCATCCTGCAGTGCTATTGCCATTTGTCAACATGCTGTGTAGCTTGCTAATGGGTTTGAGGTTGCTCTGGTGATACTTTGTTTCATGTATGTATGGAGCTAGATGCATTTAGGTCAACTGATTGCAGCTGGCTCCTACCATTTTTGATCATGATGACCATGTGAGACCACTCACTCACTCACTCACTCACTCACTCACTCACTCACTCACTCACTCACTCACTCACTCACTCACTCACTCACTCACTCACTCACTCACTCACTCACTCACTCACTCACTCACTCACTCACTCA
>JAABUW010009778.1_pt1 | contig 10844 bp, 10 predicted proteins | sample 5560081 | NCBI WGS metagenome assembly JAABUW01 (sample SAMN10711882, study PRJNA513363) | rock metagenome | isolation source: Antarctica rocks | place: Antarctica: Victoria Land, Knobhead sud | reverse complement strand
TCATAGCCACTCGACGGGCGTGCGATTTATATCGTTGCCTCCGACTCAAACTTCACTCTCGATCAAGAAACAATGGCTCCTTCAGAGAAACTAAAAGAAGACAACCCAATCTACTTCGGCGGCAGCTGCGCCTGCGGACGCATTACCTACGAATCTCGCTGCATGCCAACCAGCTCATCGGCCTGCCACTGCGTGACCTGTCGGAAGTTAAGCGGCGCCGCATTTCAATGCTTTCCGGACGTTAGCTCCAAGGAAGTCACTTTCTACGATAACAAGGAGCATCTCCGACACGAAGGTCTACCAAAGGACGACATCGGTGGTCTCGAGTTCCTACGACTCTCGTCAGCCGGCGAGAGAGCTTTCTGTGTCGATTGCCACACGCCGTTGGCGATGCGGTATAAGCACCAGCCAGATGTTACTGGCATAACGTTGGGCTCCGTGGATGAGCAGACGATTCTAGATGAAAGGGTTAAAGAGGCTTTGAGGCCGAAGGCGAGGATCTTCATGGAGCAGAATGCGTGGTGGTTCGAACCGAAGGACGATGGATTAAGGACGCATCAGAGGTTTGGTGGGAGTTTCGAGCAGGACATGAAGGCCTGGGAGCTTAGAGCGAGGAGAACTGCGAAGATGTGATCTAGCACTAGCTTTGCGTACCACATGAACAAGATCTAGCTGTCTGTGCCACAAACAGGCTTTCGCCTCATCCGCTTGGAGATCTTCATGCATGCGCCACGGCCTGTATCGACTGCGCAGATGTCACTCCCAGCCTCGCATATTGTCCTAGAACTTCGTCATCTGGTTGGCTGCAGCTCTGTTGCTTCGAGCTTGATCGATCAGGCCACGGCTTCTCCCTTCGACCTATCCGCAGACCCGATAGTAACCTCCAGCCTTGTCCCGTGGGCTTTATCAATCTTGATGCTGCCGCTCCAGTGGAATGCGGGAGCATCGTGGTTGAATTTGCATGACAGTCAACCTAGACTCATCGAACATGCGCAATCTGTTCGCTCAGGTCTTGTGTCGCTCAGCTGTTAATCGCCTCCGCCAATGCCGACTTCAATTTTTGGGGCTACCCGCCCTGCGCGCAAACTTATGTCGAAAACCTCGCACCGGCTCGCTGCGACTACGGCACAGCCGACCTTCAGGAGACCGCCAGAACATACGATTGTCTTTGTTCAGACGTGGAATTCCTGAAAGACATTGCATCAGCGATATACAACAACTGTGGTTGTAGCGACCTTACCAGCTCCGCGAACTGGGTATGGAATGGATGCGAATCAGCAGCTACACCTTCGGTTCTTAGCACAGAAGAGATTATTGGGGCAGGAGACGGTGGCCAGTCTAGCTGTGGTGACGAGGCGGTAAATGGAGGCGGTACATCTTCTGCTATCGCATCGTCGAAAGCAGGCACTGAAGGCGGCCCTGCTACCTCTCCCACAGCGGCTTCGACTGGCGGGAACAGCGACCCGAACGATTCTCCAACGAGCGATAAGATAGCGCTGGGCGTGGGTATTGGCATAGGGCTGCTGACGGTCGTCATTGCCGCAGTGACACTATGGTTTATGATACGGCGACGTCGGGGGTGACGGGTCTTGGTCGTCTGCGTAGGCTGATGAAAGTTGCCGTCGAGAGACCAGGTAGTTGTAGCAGTGGTAAGGTGATCGCGTTCCCTGGCATCATCCAACCCTAGCGTGAGGTCATACATCGCCGATCTGCGGTTGATGGACAATTATCGGAACAGCCTGCAACGATGTGCCGCTCTCTCCACCTCCAATACTGAATCTCAGGTCTCCTACGCCACTTTCCGGCACATGCTCAGTCGAGTAGGCGAAGTCGTCTAACCGGTATCGAGTCTATACGCCAGATTCCGGGAATCTTCGGCTAAGAAAAATCCGAATGGTTCTCAGTTCGCCACGAACATTAGGTCTCCAGCAGTTGAGTGTGAACTGGACTTTACGTAGATTGTTCCGCTGATCGAAAATGCTGTTGTATTCCCACGCATCGGCGGACGGTATAGGCATGCGGATGCCTTGTTGTGTCCAGCTTAGCCCTCCTTCGGCGCGGCGGCTGCTTTTATCTTTGCCCTTGATAGTCAACGCTCCGCAGTCTCGAAAACATTGCGGCGAAGGTGCCAGAAGACCCCAGTCGCCCCGTTTACATTGGGAGTCGTCCATTGCAATTGGTAGATTGTGTTTGCTAGCTTTCCAGGCAAACAACGATTCATCAGTGGACTGCTCCATCAGCGCCCGTTGGAGTCTTAAGAATGACTTTTCCCGCTCTCCGTAGACTGGCGTCAAGTTGATGTCGAAGAGTCCAAGAAGACTGTAAGCCATATCCTCTATGCGCGTAGTCGTCCTCCCCGCCATCCAACTCATCTTCGTGGCAATGCAAGCATCCCTCATAGTTTTCTTTGCTGTGAGATAAGCGGAGTCGATGCCAGTGATGTGTTCGATCTTGCCAGCTAGGTTGAACTTCGACCCGATACAATACCAGTCCCGATCGAAGAAGGCAAGAACTTTGGGTGCCAGAAGTTCCTGCAGCGTCCAGCCTCGTGAGAACCATTCCGAGTACCGCGGTCGTCTTCCACTGTTCTCAGAGCCAGCCACTCGAAATCCAGACGCTCTCGTCACATCATGTAGGTAGACGTAGCACACTTTGACGCCACGGTAATATCGAAACATGGAATTGATAGCTTCTGAGAGTTCCGAGCTGCTGTCCTTGTTAATACAACAAGTGTCCACCCACAGCCACCTGAGGCCATCTACTCGAGCCTGAGCACACGCGCCTCGGATTTTCCATGCTTGAGGCGTGAAGCGTCCTGTCTTGGAATCCACAGTTCGGAGCTTAGCAGGGTCGTGGTCTTGAAAGGTGGTCTCGTTCCCGGACCAACGATGAGAGAATATTGCATACTGCGGGTTTGCTATGAACTCTGGATTGCTATCATCGGTAAGCGAACATGTCGTGGTGTTCATGAGTCGCATTCTGGTCGACTACTATGAGAATGCTGTGCCTGGCCTTGACGCCATGGAAAGGCTGCCATTGCCTTATCAAGTACGAGACTCCACTGCGGCACCTGATGTGGCTCAGCCCTGCATTGTAGCGCTATGCAGGCTGCAGGCTCAGGCTCAGCTCGTGGCAGTGCCCATTACGGACCCCTACATTATACGTGAAGCTGCATAACAAAGCCTGGTCGCATCAGCGCTGGGCTCAGGTGGAAGACGAGGAAGAAGAGACATAGAAGTAGGAGTAGGTTTGTAGCATGAAGCACGTGAAAAGCCAAGCATGATGTTCGGGAAACCGAATAGCACGTCGCCGGCACGCTCCTCCTTGGGTCTAGTCTGTCAAGCTGCCGTTCTAGGCGATATCGCTGACTCCACCTTTAATGGTTCTCGTAGCGCATGGTACGGTACATGCATGAGAAGGTTGTGTTCTTGTTTTGTCGTTTTGCTGTGCCCGAGCACAATGCTTTCCTTTCTGCCGTGTAGATAATATTGGATTATGGCGACGCCTGGGGGACTACGCGCCGTGCCTCGGGCTCTACAGAGATTGAGTGCGAATGCCGCGAAAACATATGCTACAACTGCGACAGCAGTCGACTACCCAGAACCGGACCAGTTCCTCCCGGAGCATATACCTCCTCCCGTTTCACCACGGACGGAACGAAAGCGAGCCATTGGCGATGCCAAACCTTTTTCCGAGTTCCTGACAGACACCTTCAACCGCCAGCATGACTACCTCCGCATATCAGTCACCGAACGCTGCAACCTACGATGTCTATACTGTATGCCCGAAGAGGGCATCGAGCTGTCGCCAAACAAGCAGCTCCTTACCAGCGCGGAGATCTACTACCTCAGCGCCCTCTTCGTGAACCAGGGCGTGAACAAGATCAGGTTGACCGGTGGCGAGCCTACCGTCAGGAAGGACATTGTGCCGCTGATGCAGCAAATCGGCAGTCTGAGGCGGAATGGCTTGAAAGAGCTCGCGCTGACGACCAACGCCATATCTCTGCACCGCAAGCTGGACGCGATGGTTGAAGCAGGACTGACTGGAGTCAACATCAGCTTGGACACATTGGACCCGTTTCAATTCCAGCTGCTCACACGACGGCAAGGCTTCGATGCAGTGATGAAGAGCATAAACCGCGTGCAGGAGATGAACAAGCTTGGCGCGAAAGTGAAGCTCAAGATCAATGCTGTGGTCATGCGTGGCCTGAACCACCACCAGATCTTGCCTTTCGTGGAGAAAACACGGGAAGAGGACATCGAAGTCCGGTTTATCGAGTATATGCCATTTGGCGGGAACAAGTGGAGCGAGAACAAGATGCTGCCTTATGCCGAGATGGTCGATATGATCCGCAAGCAATACCCAGGCCTCGAGCGGCTACGAGACGCAAAGAACGACACTTCGAAGACGTACCAGGTACCTGGATTCAAAGGTCGGGTGGGATTCATCACAAGCATGACGCACAACTTTTGCGGGACATGCAACCGGCTTCGAATCACTTCCGACGGCAACCTCAAAGTCTGTCTGCACGGAAATGACGAAGTTAGTCTGCGAGACCTGCTTCGCTCGGATCACGGTGGCGACCCGATGGACGAGGCGGCGTTCGATGCCATCCGACAGATCGAGCTCGACCGAAGGAAAGGCAGCGAGCTACGCTACGATGGCGAGGAAGGCTGGATGAGCAAAGAACAGCAGCTTTTGAAAGTAATCGGCGCAGCGGTGAAACGAAAGGAGGAGAAGCATGCCGGCATGGGCGAGCTGGAGAACATGAAGAATCGGCCTATGATCTTGATTGGTGGGTAGGTTTGTTCATTTCTTGCAAGATGCGATGATGTAGACGCACGATACATGAGTCACGAATTCATGAGGTTGTGAAAAAAATCAAGCCTTCTCTTTTAGGGTCTTGCTACCCACTGCTGGTGGGTATGTCTCTTTAGCCCTTTCAACTGACTTTGGTGCAGGTGAGCAAAGCAGATCATCATCCGGCCATCCCATATCGTTGGACGAACGCCGGCTTCGCGCACAACAATTTCAAACAAGAAGCCGGCCTCACGTACCGCTGCATTTGCTGCACACATCACACTCGGGCGCAAACCAGGTCCGATATAACTCATCGAAAAGTACTGGCACCTCGGACGGGCTTGAAATATGGTCTTCACCAGATACAAAATCTTCAGCCGAGGCTAAGGCTGAATCAGGCTCGGGGTCGTTCTTTGGATTCCAGAGTCTGAGTGCACTATTTGCATCCGCAGAACCACGCCGGCGGTATAGTCGACCGGACGACCATAGAGATGCAGCAGCAACACCCGCACCACCCGAGACACCTCCTCCTATGCCGGCACCACAACCGCTCAGTGAGAGTGACGTGAAAGTCGTTCCGGCGCTCTTTACATCGCCGCAAGATATTGGAGAGTCGCGGCCGGATGACACCAGCATTCAGCGGGACACATCTGGCGTGCACGAAGACTTGTTGCCGCGTGCTGCTACTAGCGAGGATGCGCCTGCTCACAGCACGCAAGCAGATCCAGCGAGTGTGCACGACGACCTGTTGCCGAGGGCTTCCATTAACAAGGTTCATGCGACTACACGGAAGAGCCGGGCTTTGGTCCGAAAAGGCCAGCGAGTGCTTCGATTGGGTAATGGCGCTCTCAAGCCGATGGGTCCGCGGGACAAGGCGGCTTTCAAATATTTCGATGCACCAGCAAACCTCGCCGATGGGCGGCCTTCGTTCAGCCCAGACGGCCCTTTCCGAAGTCCACCCGCTCTGGGCCAACCTTCATTCAAACCACTACCTGTCCTGAAACGGCGGGCGAGCCCTGGCACGTCTCAAGTCAAGCACCCAAATCAGGCATGGGGTCTGAATGTCGTGCAGGCATCGCGCGAAGCACCAGCGAGTGAAACCCCTCCTGACGTCGAGCCAGCCCGTAGTGTTGGACCAGTCCATGTTGTACTGAGAAAGGTGTCGAAACCAGTTTTCGAGAAACCGGTGAAGCCGGCACCACGGCTAACCCACGTCAAATCCTCCGGAGAGGCGCACATGGTCGATGTTGGGGGCAAGACTTCTACGACACGGGTTGCGATAGCTATCGCAACTGTAACCTTCAGCAACCTTGAGCCCTTCCGCCTAATTTCAGAGAACAATAATAAGAAGGGGGATGTGCTCGGCGTCTCACGCATCGCAGGTGTGATGGCCGCAAAGCGGACGTCCGACCTTATTCCCCTCTGCCATCCGATCGCTCTAAGTAAGGTGGATGTCGACGTTGAGTTGGTACCTCCAAGTCGTACAGGTGCCTCTGCCAAGCACGGCAAAGTCACAATCAGGGCTCAGGTTGAATGTGTTGGGCCGACTGGTGTGGAAATGGAAGCTTTATCAGCCGTCAGCGGGGCGGCACTGACTGTCTTCGATATGAACAAGGCAGTCGACCGATCAATCACGATCCGCAACGCGTCGGTGGTCTATAAATGTGGTGGCAACAGTGGCCTGCATGTCTCTGCCAATTGGGCAATACACAAGGGAATGGACTTCTTCATGGAGCGCGGGCTTGAGGTTCCAGCCGAAACAGTGCAACACATGGGGCGGAAGGGGAAACAACGCTACCAGGACGGGATATGGGTGGCGACGAAGGAAGACCAAGCGTCCTAGCGAGGAATTCTAACACCACAATGTGCTGTTACCTCCAGCGCTGCCACTCTGAGAATGTTCCGATCCTTCTCACAACGCGTGGATCACTGCAGGTGCGACGAAATGCAATGTATCTTGACCCATGGGGCTACACTCAGTCGCTGCTAAGAGCAACCAGCTAGAGGCTTGAGGCGAACCAGAAGTATAGCGGAGCAAAGAGGTGAGGTGAAGTTTTGATTGCCCAAGCGCGAAGCCAAGCTACAACAGAATGCTTGAATTGCAGTATCATCCCAGTTGAAATCTCTTGACCCGATTCACTTCAGTTTGATTTGGCCTACGAGCGACCAGACCTCAACCACCGTGGTCACAGGCCGCTTTACATGCACATCATCTCTTCTGCAGATGCTGCACATTAGCCTGAATACCCAGTTCGCACGGATCTTGCATGCCGGATCCAATGTTACAGTCTGGCCGCCAGGCACATCGACCGGGGACCCGCATCTTAATGCACGGGGCAAATCTCCCTTGCGGAGAAGGATGTAGTCGCATACGAGGCTCACACACTCTATTCATATGCCAGATCCTGCATCTCCAATCTTGGCTAAATTGCTTGGTAGGATGCCGGCCCAGAAGCGTGTCTGAATCTTCAGTATATGGACGGCGTTGAAGCCATGTCGACGGCCATTTTAGCCAGTGATGCCGGTGAGGATACGCATATAAAAGCAAGACGGCTTTCATCTTGAAACACTCCTTCAAGCGATCCTTGACCGACCAGGAGCAATTTCGCCACGATGAGATTCCTCAGTATAGTGAGCCTTACGGCACTGTTCACCATTGGTCAAGCTGCCACTCTCGCTCCGAAGACGCCATCGTTCGTGAACGCAACCATTTACAACCCTCCGGCTGGATCGCAGACTTCGTACGCACGATCGACTTTCCTGGAGGTTGGCAACACCAAGGTGATTCCTCCGGTCCTAACGACCTACGCTGGCGGCGATCACTTCGTCATCTACCGTTCCAACGATGGCGGTAAATCGTGGAAGTCGATCTCGAAGGCTTACTTCACGAATGGAAACTACACTGGCGGCATCATCCTTCGGCCTTTCCTGTACGAGCTGCCGGAAGACCTCGGTGAAGTCAGCGCCGGCACAGTCTTCTTAAGCGGCAATGCTATTCCCGGGGACTTTTCTTCCACCAATATCGAGCTCTACGCATCGACAGATAAGGGCAGGTCTTGGTCATTCGTGTCTGTCGTGGCAGTCGGCGGTCCGCCAAACACAGACAATGGTGCTCCTTGCGTCTGGGAACCATTCATCCTACTCCACGAGAGTCAGCTCGCTGTCTACTACTCCGATCAGCGTGACCCGAAGCATGATCAGAAGTTATGCCATCAGATCTCGACTGACGCTCTCAGCTGGGGACCGGTTATCAACGATGTCGCTTATGCCAACTACACCCTTCGCCCCGGCAAGATCACAATGGCTCAAATCGGCAACGGCCAATGGATGTGCAGCTTCGAGCTCGCGTTGGCTGTCGATGTACCGTACGCTGTGCACTACAAGCTTGCCGACTCTCCATTCGATTTCCTCAAGGCGAAGCCTATCGAAATGAAAGCGTCCAACACTGGCACGATCCCGGCTGCCGGGCCTTTTATTACTTGGCCAGCTGCTGGTGGCCCTGATGGCACGATCGTGGTCAGCGATTCTAGCTACAACCAGCTTTTCATTAACAAGAAGAACGCCGATCCAGACTCGTGGATTGAGGTCGCTAGCGGTCATGGTGTTGGGTACACGCGCTCGCTATACGTTGTGCCTGGATATGGCGAGAAGCTTGTCCTTTTGTTCAACGGCGGTATGTATGGTGAGATCGATACTTTGGTGTCGGATGGTACCTTCACTATGCCGGTAAGATACTCAAATTGGGTGTCCTTCTATCATTTGACCAAACACTAATCCGTCTCAATGATGTAGGGCCCTCCAGCTTCGTAAGCGCTTTTCATCGATGTGAGATGCGGTTTGGAGTTCATGGTCTCAGCCTGTGCGCTTCTTGTGTTTTGTTATATAGCGTTTATGGGCCAATATACTGAGTGTATGCCTGTATCGTCTCTGAATACTGGAACCTGTTTGGACGTGGCGTAGACTTGAGAAAACCTACGGCAGCCCACAATTTTAACTCTCGCAAAATACACCACAATCCCCTTAAAACTTTCACATACTCAGAGTTGCCGTTGCGATGTCACTATATCATGAAGCTGCGCAGGTGATCGATACTGTGATCAAGAGTCATGGCTCTCTCAAGGCGGCCGTCTTCAACAAAAAAGGGTGGAAGAGCGACCAGAAAACTCGGTACGCCCTAACTACAGAAGCTGTGAAGTGGAGTGAAATCTTGTCCGAAGTTATCGAGAACAGCGGTCTGCTGCAACTTGATAAGAAGGTGAGCGCCCTTGAGGTGTGAAGCAATCTTCGTGAGATCGAAAATGCTGATACAAAGCCATAGCTCACGCCAACAATCGCACTTCTCCTCGCCCATGATCTTCTACTGGCACGGAAGGGTGTCGCATTGCCTGCCACACATGGCTTGCACGCATCTGTCGCTCGACACAAGGCCCGGCTCACTTCCGAGTTGACGAAGTCACGGATCCGGCGCGGTTGCTCCTCACTCGAAGCACTCCGTACTCTTGTCAATAATGCCGGCTCTCAGGCTGCCCACCCGCGCTGGATACGGATCAATACTTTACGCACGACGATCGAGAGTCAGCTGGAAACGACTCTAGATGGCTACAAATGGACGGATAACCTCAGCAACTTGAACTCGCCGGGGCCCAACGACAAGTTTGTCTACCTTGATAAGCACATTCCGGATCTAATAGCGGTATCTGCCAATACCGACCTGGCCAAGACTCAAGGCTACAAGGATGGCATGCTCATTATGCAAGACAAAGCTTCTTGCTTCCCAGCTTACCTTCTCGACCCAGCCCAAGCAGGTGGCGATGTGATCGATGCGTGTGCTGCTCCTGGAAATAAGACGACGCATCTAGCTGCCCTTGTCTCTTCCGCTACAAGTAATTTGCAAGATGGACCTACTTCCAAGATCTTTGCATGCGAAAGAGACACCGCCCGCTCTCAGACTCTGGCCAAGATGGTCAAGTTGGCTGGCGCTGACAAGTTGGTATCGATTAGAGCAAGCCAGGACTTCCTGAGACTCAAGCCCGACTCAAAGGAATTCGCAAACGTGACCAGCCTTCTACTCGATCCAAGTTGTTCCGGGAGTGGCATCGTCGGTCGAGATGAAGCAACCATCTCCGTCCATCTTCCAAGCGCAACCAAAATTGTCGAGACAGCACAGCGAGGCAAGAAGCGAAAGCGCTCAGCCAACCCTCCTGCGAACGTCAAGGTCGATTCGAAGCCAGCGCACAAACCAGAGGATTTGGACGCTGAAGAAGCTTCCCCAGAAGTCCTAGAAGACGACGGCGAAAAACTGCAAGCTCGGCTTACCGCGTTGTCTGGCTTTCAGCTGCTCCTGCTGGAGCGCGCTATGGCTTTCCCAGCAGCCCGTCGCATCACATACTCGACTTGCTCGGTGCATGATGAGGAGAACGAGAATGTGGTGGTTAAGGCATTACTGTCTGATGTTGCGACCGAGCGAGGCTGGAGAGTTTTGAGGCGGGAGGAGCAGGTCGGTGGGCTTCAGAAGTGGGAGAGGAGAGGCAAGGTGGAGGCTGTGGAGATCGCGGTCAATGCGAATGGGGATTCAGGAGCGGGGCTCAAGTCGGAGGAGGTTGCAGAAGCATGTATTCGATGTGTTAAAAGTGGCGAGGAGGGAACAATGGGCTTCTTCGTCGCTGGATTCGTGCGAGACGACGGATCGTTGCACACTGCGGCCATCCCGAAAGGAAGTACTGCGAATGGCAATGGACTAGGGGGTACGATTGTAGATGAGGATGAACAAGAAGAGGAATGGTCCGGCTTCGGTGACGACTGAGGTTGTTGTAGTATTCAGCTTTTACGCTACGTGCTACGCAAAATCAGCAAGCACTTCAAGACAACTCATTGACTTCAGCACTGTCTATGCTCAAGCAATGCTCGCAAGCTCAAGATCGTTCGGCGGCTCTCGTGATTCATGTCGTTGTGGGATGAGGTCGTTGAGCACGTCAGCAGGCTCATGAGCAGCCTTTAGTTGTTGGTCCCACGATCCTGACGAGACTTTCCACCATGCTCTGCCG